>Ga0100402_1007022_pt1 | contig 10993 bp, 8 predicted proteins | sample CryGeyme20150102_FD_80419 | JGI IMG/M metagenome (GOLD analysis project Ga0100402, IMG submission 80419) | Groundwater microbial communities from Crystal Geyser aquifers in Utah, USA - Crystal Geyser metaG 2015-0102 | ecosystem: Environmental > Aquatic > Deep subsurface > Groundwater | place...
AAATTTTTATCAGCGCTCTTGATGGTCATTTCGGGATCTTTATCAAATCCTTCCTTTGCCATTTTATTTGAGAATAGATAAGTATCACCCTTATAAACGGAAAATATTTCAGGATCTGATTCTATCTTTTTTCCCATTGCTAATGCAGTTGCGCAGTAACCATCATATTTGGGTAAATATTTAACCGGATCAGCGTCAAACATTTTTTTTGCGTCTGCCATTGCAAAGTAGTATGTCTTTCCTTTATAAGTTGAAGAAAATTTTACATCTCCTTTTACCGCTTTATTCATGGCGGTATATGCCACCGGAAATACTGATGAAGAGCAACCTCTTTTTTATGTTTCTTTGTTGATTGTGCATTTACGGCTAAAGTGAAGCCGAAGACAAAAACAAGAGCAAGGCTGAGTATTCGGGCTGTGTGTTTCATTTGGATCTCCTTTGTAATAATTAAATAATTTTTCTATACCGGGGCGTAAACGCCTTTCCGTTATAAAATTTCTATCGTAAATTTATTGTGTAATCGAAGAACTAATTGTCAAGTACTTGACAATTTTAAAAATTATGCGTCTGTTTAAACTTCTCCTATTCCCCGGCTTTCTTTATTTAATATGACGTTTGTCAATAAGTTGACATTGTTTCAATAAGATTAAACATAATTTTACAATAAAAAAGGAAAGACAAAATGAAAATCGGATTTATCGGCTTGGGCAAAATGGGCTTTAATATGGTTCAGCGTTTAATCAACAACGGGCATGAAGTTGCAGTTTGGGACAGAACTTCCCCGGCTATTCAGGCAGCTGAATCAAAAGGAGCAATCGCTTCTTCATCAATCCAAGATTTAGTCAATAAACTTCCCGACCGTAAAGTAGTTTGGTTGATGGTTCCCTCAGGCAAACCGGTTGATGAAAGCATCGAAGAACTAACAAAGCATTTGAAGAAAAACGATATCATCATTGATGGCGGAAACTCTTATTGGAAAGACACACAGAAGCGCGCAGAAATGTTAGCTGCTTCCGGAATTCATTATCTTGATTGCGGAACGAGCGGCGGTGTTTGGGGATTGCAAAATGGTTTCTGCCTTATGTATGGCGGCGCTAAAGAAGCTGCAGATTATGTTGAACCTATTTTCAAATCACTCGCACCGGAAAACGGTTATGTTTACTGCGGAGCGTCCGGCACAGGGCATTTAGTTAAGATGGTTCATAACGGAATTGAATATGGAATGATGCAGTCTTATGCAGAGGGTTTTGAAATTCTTGAAAAGTCTCCTTATAACATAGATATAACAAAAGTTGCCGATGCCTGGCAATACGGAAGCGTAGTTAGAAGCTGGCTGCTTGAATTAGCAGTTAACGCTTTCAAAGATGATCCTAAGTTAGAGCAGCTAAAAGATTATGTTCAAGACAGCGGCGAAGGAAGATGGACTGTTCAGACTGCAATGGATTTTGATGTGCCTGCTAATGTTATAACCGCTTCTTTATTTGCGAGATTTCAATCCAGACAGGAAGAATCTTTTGCAATGAAAGTTTTGGCGGCACTTAGAAATCAGTTTGGCGGACATGCAGTGAAGACAAAGTAGTTATGTGTCATTGCGAAGAACGAAGCAATCTCTACAAACGTAATAGATTGCTTCACTCGAAGATCCGTTAGCTAACGGACAATGAAACGGAAAGCAAGAGATTGGGAATGACAAAGAAAAAACAATTAGGAACAATATGAACAATACGGAAAATCAAGTCTACGTTATCTTCGGTGCTTCAGGAGATTTAACTAAGAGAAAATTAGTCCCGGCTATTTATTCTCTCTTTGTTCAAAATCTTCTGCCTGAAAAATTTGCACTGCTTGGGGTCTCGCGGACAGAGTTTAGCGATAATGAATTCAGAGCGAAAATGAAATCTGCAATAAAAGAATTTAAAGAGATTGACGATGATTCCATGGTTGATGAGTTCATAAAAAAAATGTTTTACACTTCAATAAACTTTAATGAAACAGCTTCTTATAAAAATCTGAACGAAAAGATAATCGGGCTAAGAAAAATCACGAACATATCCGGCAACACAATATTTTATTTATCTACTCCGCCAAGTTTGTATGGACTAATTCCGCAAAATCTTGCTGCGGTTGGATTGAACAAACAAGATGACGGCTGGAAGAGGTTAATAATCGAAAAACCATTTGGTTATGATTTGAAATCAGCATTAAAATTAAAAGACGAACTACTTAAAGATTGGGATGAAGAGCAGCTATTCAGAATAGATCATTATCTCGGTAAAGAAACGGTTCAGAATCTTTTAGTAACAAGATTTTCAAACGGAATTTTCGAACCACTGTGGAATAGAAATTTTATTCATCACATTGAGATAACATCGTCTGAGAATATTGGAGTTGAGAAGCGGGGCGGCTATTACGATACTTCAGGCGCGTTGCGGGATATGGTGCAAAATCATCTTCTGCAAGTTGTCGGTTTAACTGCTATGGAACCGCCTTCATCATTGCAGCCGATTGCGATACGAAATGAAATATTAAAAGTATTCCAATCATTCAGACCAATTAAAAAAGAAGATGTAAAAGACATTGCAATTAGAGGGCAATATCTTTCCTCATCGATAAAAGGAAAAACTGTTTCCGGTTATAGAGAGGAGGATGGCGTTAGTCCAGAATCGGTAACTGAAACTTATGCCGCAATTAAATTTTATATTGATAACTGGCGCTGGGGCGGAGTTCCGTTTTACATTCGCACAGGTAAAAGATTACCTACGCGTGTAACGGAAGTTGTAATTCATTTTAAACCAACACCTCATTTCCTTTTTGCTCAAAATAGACTTTGCGATGATTGTAATCAGTTGGTTATTAGAATTCAGCCCGATGAAGGAATTTTGTTAAAGATTGGTATGAAAACTCCTGGCGCCGGCTTTGAAGTACAAAATGCGAATATGAATTTTCATTACTCCGATTTTACAAACCAAAGAATACCTTCAGCTTATGAACGGCTGCTTTACGATACGATGAAAGGCGACGCAACTTTGTTTGCAAGAACTGAAGAAGTTTTGGAAGCCTGGAAATTTTTAACGCCGATAATTGAGTGCTGGAAAAATGATGAGGATGTTCCTCTGTTTGGTTATCCTGCAGGCACCTGGGGACCCGAGCATGCTGATGATTTAATTGAAGAAAAAGAAATGCGCTGGCGTTATCCTTGTAAAAATCTTGCCGATGATGGAGTTTATTGTGAATTATGATTTAAATATTTTCAGCAGCCTTGATGAACTTTCAGAATATTTCACTGAAGTATTTGGGAGCTTGGTAAATGCAGCAAAAGAAAAATTCAATTTGGCTCTCTCAGGTGGAAGCACTCCAAAATATATCTTTAATTATTTAGCTGCTCATGATAAAACGAAAGTTCGGTGGGGCAAAATAAATGTTTTCTGGGGAGATGAAAGATGTGTTCCGCTTATTGATAATGAAAGTAACTATAAGATGGCTTATGAAACTTTGCTGTCTAAAGTTCCCATTATTAAAGAAAATATTTTTAGAATTAAAGGCGAAGCGAATCCCTTGGACGAAGCCATACGGTATAGCAATTTATTAAGAGCCAAAGTTATTGTTGAAAATAATTTTCCGCGTTTCGATTTTATAATGCTCGGTTTAGGCGAAGACGGACACATTGCCTCGATCTTCCCAAATCAGATGAACTTACTCGCTTCCGATAAAATATGTCAAGTCGCCATTCATCCCGAATCAAAACAAAAACGTGTTACCTTAACAGGCGAAGTTATTAACAATGCCCGCAATGTAGCTTTTATCGTTACAGGTAAAGCTAAAAGTAAAATTGTAAATGAAATACTTAACAAAAATATCAACGCGGCAAAATATCCCGCAGGTTTTATCAACCCTATTGATGGCAATTTAATATGGCTGCTTGATGAGGACGCTGCAAGTTTGTTGAAAGGGAATTAATATTGAGTAACAAAATAATTTTAGCCGGCGATGTCGGTGGTACGAAAATTTTACTTGCTCTATTCGAATTGAGCGGCGAGCAGTTAGTCCAATTAAAATCTAAAAGATATATAAGCAGAGATTATAAAAGTCTTGAAATTATTATTAAGGATTTTTTGGCAAGTCAACAGGCTGCGCCTGCAAGCGCTGCTTTCGGAATTCCCGGACCTGTAGAAAATGGGATAGTCAAATCAACAAATCTTCCATGGATTATAGATGAAAAGGTTTTAAGTAAGAATGCTAACATTTCCAAAGTTAAAATTGTAAACGACCTGACTGCAACTGCTTTTGAAATTCCATACTTAAAACCGGACGAAGTTATATTGATCAAAGGAGGAAAGAAGGAAAACAAATCCAATAATTATGTTGTGGTTGCTCCGGGGACCGGATTGGGACAAGCATTCTTAATTTGTGAGAACGACAAAAAGATTGTCATCCCTTCTGAAGGAGGACATTCGGATTTTGCGCCGACAAATCAAATTGAAACCGAACTCTTTCTGTATCTTTACAAAAAATTTAATCATATAAGTTACGAAAGAATCATTTCCGGCAGCGGGCTTCCCAATGTTTTTAACTTTCTTGTTGAGAGCGGCTACGCAAAACCTAAAAATGAAACTCTCGAAAGAATGAAAACGGAAGACAAAGCCGCAGTAATTTCTGAACTGGCAATTAATGGGAGCGATAAAGTCTGTGAAAAAGCTCTTGATATTTTTATATCGGTGCTTGGCGCTCATTGTGGTAATTTGGTGATTACATTGCTTGCAACTGGCGGAGTCTATCTTGCCGGAGGAATCCCGATTAAAATTTTGCCTAAACTTAAAACAAAAACATTCACAGATAGTTTCAATAATAAAGGAAGATTAAAAGAGATCGTTGAATCAACTCCGATCTATGTATTGAACCATAATACCGCTGCGTTAAATGGCGCCGCTAAAATTGCATACGAATTAATAAAAGAGAAATGAGAAAATAATGAAACAAAATTTGGATCAACTTTGCATTAATACAATCCGTACACTTTCAATGGATGCTGTTCAAGCAGCTAATTCCGGTCATCCGGGAACGCCAATGGCGTTGGCTCCGGTGGCTTATTCTGTTTACGATAGATTTATGAAATTCAATCCGCTAAATCCTAACTGGATTAACAGAGATAAATTTATTTTATCCGCCGGACATGCTTCAATGCTTCTTTACAGCACACTCCACATTACCGGATACGATGTTTCGCTTGACGACATAAAAACATTTCGCCAGCTTCACAGCAAATGTGCGGGACATCCTGAATATGGACACACTCCGGGTGTTGAGACTACTACGGGTCCGCTTGGACAGGGAGTTGCAACAAGCGTGGGATTTGCAATCGCACAGAAATGGCTTGCTGCTTATTTCAATAAACCGAATTACAACTTAATTGATTATGAAATATTTGCCCTTGCCGGTGATGGTTGTATGATGGAGGGAATTTCTGGCGAAGCTGCCTCGCTTGCGGGTCATCTTGGTTTAGATAATTTGATTTGGTTATACGATAACAACCATATCACGATTGAAGGGAACACAAGTTTAGCATTCAGCGAAGATGTGGCTGCCCGCTTTAAAGCTTATGGCTGGGATGTTCAACATGTTAGTGATGCAAACGATTTGGAAATGTTAAGTCGTGCAATTCAAGATACAAAAAAAGAGAAAGGGAGACCATCCTTAATTATTGTTGACAGCCACATTGCTTACGGCGCGCCAAACAAACAGGATACGCACGGCGCTCATGGTGCTCCTCTTGGCGAAGATGAAATTAAAGCCGCAAAGAAATTTTATGGCTGGGATCCGGAAAAGAAATTTTTTGTTCCGGATGAAGTGAAAGAATATTCTAAACAAATTATTGAGCGGGGTAAAAAGCAAAACGAAGAATGGGATCAACTCTTCGCAAAATATGAAAAGGAATATCCGGAACTTGCTGCACAATTAAAATTGATTCGGAATCGCGAACTGCCGGATAATTGGGGCAGCAGTATTCCAAAATTTGAATCTGGAACAAAAGTATCCGGTAGAGCTGCAAGCGGTAGGGTCTTAAATGCAATTGCGGATAATCTTCCTTTTATGATTGGCGGTTCCGCAGATCTTTATCCATCAACTTTGACGAATATAAAAAGCGCACAGAGTTTTGAAAAAGAAAATTACAGCGGGAGAAATTTACACTTCGGAATTCGTGAACACGCTATGGGCTCAATAATAAATGGAATTTCACTAAGCGGATTAAAAACCTATGGGTCAACATTTTTGGTTTTCTCGGATTACTGCCGTTCATCAATTCGTCTTTCCGCTTTGATGAATTTGCCTGTAACATACATCTTCACTCACGATAGCATTGGCGTCGGCGAAGATGGTCCCACACATCAACCCATTGAACATATTGCTTCACTTCGCGCAATCCCTAACTTAGAAGTTATTCGTCCTGCAGATGCAAATGAAGTTGCTGTTATGTGGAAGTACATAATGAAATCGAAAAACACTCCAACAGCATTAATATTAAGCAGACAGGATTTGCCGGTATTTGACCGAACAAAATATTCCTCTGCCGAAGGCGCATTAAAAGGAGGATATGTTTTAGCTGACAACGACGGAACTCCGGATGTAATATTAATTGCAACAGGTTCGGAAGTTCAGCTTGCAGTTGATGCATTTGAAGAATTAAAGAAAGAAGGAATCAAAGCAAGAGTGGTGAGCATGCCAAACTGGAATTTGTACGAACGACAAACTCCCGAATATTGGGAATCGGTTTTGCCAAACAAAGTCAAGGCACGTGTGGCAATTGAAGCCGGTTCGACTTTGGGATGGCGAAGATTTGTCGGCTTGCATGGAGATGGTGAAGTGCTTGGGATGAGAACATTTGGAGCATCCGGTAAACTCAATAATCTGTTAGAAGAATTTGGATTGACGGTCGAATATGTTGTTAAAGCCGCCAAAAAAGTTATTAATAAAAATAAAAATTTATAGGAGATTAAAATGTTAAAGCTAAATCAACTTGCCTCGCTTGGTCAATCAGTATGGTACGATTATATCCGCCGTCAATTTATTACGGGAGGCGAACTTCAAAGATTAATTGATCAAGGATTGAGAGGCATTACATCAAATCCATCTATATTTGAAAAAGCTATTGCGGGCAGCAGCGATTATGATGGTGATATAAAAGGGTTGATTGATAAAAATTTATCCCTCACGGAGATTTACGAAAAATTAGCTTTGAAGGATATTGAACTTGCCTGCAATTTGATGCTTCCGGTTTATCAAAAAACGGACGGGTTAGACGGCTTTGTAAGTATCGAAGTAAATCCTCAATTAGCCCACAAGAGCAAAGAAACAATACAAGAAGCAAAAAGGTTATATTCAATTCTTAATAAGCCAAATGTTATGATAAAAGTTCCCGCAACCGAAGAGGGCATTCCGGTTATCACCGAACTCATCGGTTCTCAGATTAATGTTAATGTAACCTTAATCTTTAATTCAGGCAATTACCAAAAAGTTGCGGAAGCGTACATTAATGGGTTGGAACTATTATTTCAACGTAAAGGTGATTTGTCAAAAGTTGCATCGGTGGCTTCTTTTTTCATAAGTAGAATTGATTCTGCCGTTGATAAGGAACTTGAGAAAATTGGCAACAATAATTTACAGGGAAAAATTGCCATTGCCAATGCCAAGTATTCGTATAAAATTTTTAATGAATTATTTCATGGGGTGCGATGGAGAAGTCTTGAAAAGCGCGGCGCTAGAACTCAGCGATTACTTTGGGCAAGCACCGGTGCAAAAAATCCTCTTTACCCTGATACGATTTATGTTGACGGACTGATTGGCAAACATACCGTTAACACTGTGCCGCCAACTACATTTAATGACTTCATGGATCACGGTATTGTTGCCGTTACTTTAGACTCCGGGTTGAAAGAAGCGCTTAACCATCTTGATGAATTAAAAAAACTCGGCGTTGATTTGAACGGAATAACAAATCAATTACAAAAAGACGGCGTAGCTGCTTTTTCAAAATCATTCGAAGCAATAATGACTTCATTAAAAGAAAAAATTGAAGGTTTGAAAAAAGAAAAAGTTTTCTTCAAAGTTAATGCTGATGATTACAAGTCTTCGATTGATAACACAATGATGGAATTGAAATCAAAAAGAATTGTTGAAAGAATTTGGGAAAAAGATTTTACGGTTTGGAGCGATAACCCAAAGGAAATTTCCAACCGGCTTGGCTGGTTAACAAGTCCGGATGTTTCATTAGAAATGTCTGATGATATTATTGAGTTTGTTGAGTCTGTTAGGAAAGATGGATACACAAATGCCTTGCTACTTGGAATGGGCGGTTCAAGTCTGGCACCAGAAGTATTAAGTAAAACTTTTGGAACAAAGGACGGTTATTTAAATTTAGAAATTCTTGACAGCACTCATCCGGAGGCAGTTCTTGAATATGCCGAAAGATTTGATCCTTCAAAAACTCTTTATATTGTTTCAACAAAATCAGGCGGGACGGTTGAAACATTTTCTTTTATGAAGTTCTTCTATAACCAAACTCTGCAAAAAGTCGGCAAAGAAAATGTTGGAAAGCATTTCATCGCTATCACCGATCCCGGAAGCGGGTTGGAAACTGCCGCAAAGCAATTGTACTTTAGGAAAATATTTTTGAACGATCCCAACATTGGCGGAAGATATGCTGCGTTGTCTTTGTTCGGAATTGTGCCGGCAGCTTTGCTAGGAATCGAGATTAAGAAATTGCTTGACAATGCAGAAGTAATGGTCTGCAACAGTGAGGGAAGCAATTGTCCTATCCACGGAGATAATACTCCGGCAAAGTTGGGTGTGGTAATGGGAGTGTTGGCAGAAAAAGGAAGAGATAAAATCACATTTATAACTTCCGAGCAGTTGCAATATTTTGGAAATTGGGTTGAACAATTAATTGCCGAAAGCACAGGAAAAATAGGCAAAGGAATTCTTCCTTTGGTTGGCGAGGAAGTTTTAAAGCCGACTGATTATTCAGACGACAGATTTTTTGTTTACTTGCGTTTGGAAAATGATCATTCAAAAGATTCATCCGTTCAAGAATTAATCAAAGCAGGGCATCCTTTTGTAGAAATTGTTTTAAAAAACATTAACGAACTCGGCGGCGAGTTTTTCCGCTGGGAAATGGCTACGGCAATTGCAAGCTGGAAAACAGGGATAACCCCCTTTGATCAGCCGAATGTTGAAGCTGCTAAAATTCTTGCAAGAGAGTTGCTTGCTCAATATTCGAAAGACGGCAAACTTCCGCAACCGCAGGCAACTTTTGAATTAGACGGCATTAAAGTTTATTCGCCTAAAAATGAAAATAATGTTTCTGAATTGATTGCACAATATTTTGGAAAAAACGATCGATCTTTTAGAGCAGCAGATTCAAACTACATTTCCATTCATGCATATTCGAAACCTAACAGAGAGATAGATAATGATCTTCATTCGCTTCGAACTTCATTACAGAAAAAATACAAAGCCGCAGTAACTGTTGGTTACGGACCGAGATTCCTTCACTCGACAGGACAGCTTCACAAAGGCGATGCAGGCAAAGGCTTGTTTGTTCAACTAATTTCAAGAAGTGAAAAGGATGCCGCAATTCCGGATAATGCCGGGGAAGAAAAATCAAGTATGTCTTTCGGAACATTGATTACCGCGCAAGCATTCGGAGATAGAAATGCGCTTGTTAACCTTGGCAGAAAAGTTATTACTTTTTTGTTTGATGAAAAAAACACCGGGGCGGTATTGCAGAAACTAAATAATTTGTTTGTTGAATAAATATTTTGAAGAAAGAACATTAGAATGAAAAACAAAATATTGCTTTGCGCTGCACAAGTTAAAAGCAGATTAAACTTTTTACAACATCTGAAGATAGCTTTAGTGGTCGGAACAATTTTGAATTTTATTAATCAGTATAACTCAATTATCCATTTAAGTTTTTTTGAGTTCAATTACATGAGGGCGGCTCTAACTTTCCTGGTACCCTTTTGCGTATCGGTCTATTCGGCGGCGACAATAAAATGATTAAAGCAATTATATTCGATCTCGATGGAACGCTCGTCCAAACGGAAATTGTAAAAGCTCACTCCTATGCAAAAGCGATTGCTTCGTTAAGTAACAACGAGGTAACAGAAAACGAAGTGATTCAAAATTTCAAAAATTATGTCGGGCTATCAAGAATCGAAGTAGCAAAAAATCTTGTTAATGATTATTGGCGGCAATTAAGGAGCCTTTCTGATAGCGGTGATGTGGTTAGTAATCTATTGATTGAAAAACGTTTAGCGATTTATAATACGATGTTAGAGGATCCAACTGTTTTACCGAAATACTGCTGCACAATGACGATGGGTTTTTTGAGAACGGTTAAGCAAGACAACTTTCTTACCGGCTTAGCTACAATGTCTCATTGTGCTCAGGTTGAGAAAGTGCTTGCTATTACAAACATAAGAGATCAATTCAAATATGTAATTACAAGAGACGAAATTGATAAAGCAAAACCTAATCCGGAAATTTATATTCGGATGAAAAACAAATTAAACGTAGATGTTGATGATTGTATTGTGATTGAGGATTCACCTGCAGGAATTAAAGCTGCACTGAGCGCGAAGATGAATGTCTTTGCAATTACGAATAGCATCACGAGAGAATCTGTTCATAAATCAAAATTGCTTGATGAAAGGTTTATTATTGATAATCCTGCCGAGCTAAAAAGCAGAGTTTATGAATTTATAAATACGAGAAATCCTTAGTGCGCCTTTGTGATGGACTTTGAGCGCCTTTGTGGTGAAGAAAGTTTTTACCACAAAGTATCACGAAGGATTTCACAAAGTAACTCAAAGGGAATATTCTTGGTGCGCCTTTGTGATGGACTTTGAGCGCCTTTGTGGTGAAGAAAGTTTTTACCACAAAGTATCACGAAGGATTTCACAAAGTAACTCAAAGGGAATATTCTTGGTGCGCCTTTGTG
>Ga0100402_1007026_pt1 | contig 10985 bp, 12 predicted proteins | sample CryGeyme20150102_FD_80419 | JGI IMG/M metagenome (GOLD analysis project Ga0100402, IMG submission 80419) | Groundwater microbial communities from Crystal Geyser aquifers in Utah, USA - Crystal Geyser metaG 2015-0102 | ecosystem: Environmental > Aquatic > Deep subsurface > Groundwater | place...
ATGACTACAGTAACACTCAAAGCCGTCGCTTGTGGCACATCATTGGATATTCAGCAAACAGGCATTCCAAGCATGATTCCGGTTGAAATGTGTTATTTGGGTTGGCAGGAGTCTTTGGCAAAGTTGGCAGCACTCGTTGAGCCAGAAATCAACGACTAAATTTCAGCGCAATTGCATGCCATATGCTTTGCTGCTTGCTTGCCTTATACTTTTGTCAGGATGCTTTACAGTGCATGCCGTGCATAATCCTGAAGATATCAGTTGTAATTTGTTCACCAAAGAATTGGAAGTCCGCTTTTCGGGCGAGCTTTCTAACTTTTATCTCGATAGCAGCTCCCGCCATAACCATATCAACACCTCGGATGAAATGATGGTGTTGCTTGTAGCCGTACCAGCAGCCTCGCTCATTGTATCTGGCTCGGTTTCGGTGATAGGCAATGTGGTGCATTGGGTTGAAAAGCAAGGACGCTGCGAAGACAGCACTGTGCGAACTTTCACTTCTAGCATCAATGACGGCATCGTGGCTGCTGGCGGCATTGTTGTGGATACCTCTGCAGCCTTGATGAACTGGCTGCTACAAAAGGAAAGTCGTGCTCAAGAATAATATCTTTGCTGGCATACCTGAGTCGATGGAGCAGGAGTTATTTCAGACCTTATTGCAAAAAGACAATGTTGTTATCGAACGCATTGTATCCAAGGGTCATGTTTCACCAGAATCAGGCTGGTATGACCAGTCCCAGCATGAATGGGTGATTGTCTTACAAGGCGAAGGCATCATTAGTTTTGAAGATGGCAGCAAAACAAAACTTTCCATTGGCGACCACATCAATATCCCCGCTCACACTAAACACAAAGTTAGCTGGACCACACCACATATTGAAACGATTTGGTTGGCTGTGTTTTACGGCGTTTAATCCCGCACAACGTCTAAACCAAGGGTGGAAAGAAGCTCAACACATCCTTAAATTCATCAATCACAGCCATCGCGCCTTCAGCTTTAAGCACATGCGCTGGCTCTACCCCGAAAGAAACGCCCAACGAGCGAACACCTGCAGCCTTGGCCATTTGGATATCAAATTTTGAATCGCCAACCACCATCGTGTGTTCATGCAAAGCACCCATCTCGGCCATGCATTCTAAAGCCATAGCGGGATGAGGTTTGGAAAAACAAATATCCGCTGTGCGCCAAACAGGAAAAAAACGATGCAAATCAAATGTATCCATTACCCGCAGCAATCCACGGCTGGATTTCCCGGTGACCACACCCATGTGGTAACCGCGTACTGCAAGCGTTTCAAGCGTTTCTATCACTTCAGGGTATAACGCCAATGACGACTCAGATGCCCGATAATTGCTGCCATAGGCATCGCAAATCTTTTGTTTGGTGGCTTCATCAACTTCTTCAATCAGCAAAGCATCAACGGCAGCCATCAGCGATAAGCCAATAATGCCCAACACCTTTTCATAGTCAGGCTCATCGAGGCCATGATCGGTAAACGCTTTTTGCATAGCAGCAGCAATCGCGCCATGCGAGTTGGTGAGCGTGCCGTCGCAATCAAAGAGTATCAATTGTATGGGGGATAAATGATTCAGCTCAAACGCCTTCTGCTGCTGGGGTGGCAAACCACGATTCTGGCGTGCGTTTGACTTGCCATGTTAATGTTTTATCCACTGTCAGCACCTTATCTTCACTGGCCACACGGATATATGTGCTACGTAAATCCGTAGCAGGTTTCCCCACAAACACATCCAGCAAGACCTTTTTATTGGCATCCGTCAGTATCACCCGCGCATCACTAGCGGTGACTTCAAACTTGGCTGCATTTTCGGGGTTATGACTGACCACACGCTTGGGCTGCATATGCTGCAAATCAGTCAGAAGTTGCTCAATAGCAAGCACATGAAGCAGCTGACGTGAATCGGCATCCGCTAAAATCCAGGCATCACCATCACGCTGCGCATTTAGCGTGGTTTTTTGATCCAACATCACTTCAACATGCTGCACATTTGCCAAGGCAAACGTTGGTAATGCCGGTAACGTCTGCGCTGTATCTTTGGGTTGTTGCTGCAACCAAAGCGCTCCTGCCAGCAACAAAGCTATTAGTGCAACAACACTTTTCTTCATGCCAAAGCCCTACGTTTTCTGAGACCCAACCAGCGACCAGCAGCAAACATCAACACCAGAATCGGCAATCCAAAAATCCAGAACATTTTAAAGAAGGTGCGCTCAGCATTACCCAAAGGCTCAAGCGGGCGTTGGCTCACGCCGCGTGATCGCAACTCAATCAAAGCTTCGTCGTGGCTAAGCCAATCCAGCATGTTCAAAATCAAGACTGTATTACCGCCATCAATAAATTCATTGTCCAGCAAAGGTGCTGAGCCAGAAATGAGCAAACGACCATTTTCCGTTTGCGCCAAATGCTGTTGCCCTACTTCCAGCGAGACACCGGCTGGCGGGTTGGCAAAGGCCGACTTCATCACACCATCCTGCGCCAACATCAATGCCTGCGGACTTAAGCTCAAACCTTGAAAGCGCTCACGCATATCCACCAACGGATCCACATCAAAGGTTGGCCCGGCTTGCACAGCAGACCACGCAGAGGAAGTGAGCAAAACTGATTTATGCTCATCAGGATTCACCCACAACAAAGGCGCAGCAAAGGCCATCGACACCCCTTCCAAACCTTGGGTCATGGCGTGATTTTCATTGATATCTACGACGTTAGAAATAAAGGGATAATCAACCACGCTGCGAAATTGAAAATTGCCCTGCCTTTGGTTCACAGAAATTCGGCTAGCTTGTTTATCCATGACCATGCCAGGCTCAACTGACACACCCAAATCATCATGCAGCCAAACATTGGCATAAGCATCGGTAGGCAACACGCTAAACCCCTGACTGAGTTGTGGTTCGGCGTTGGCAGCCAGCACCAGCACACCAGCACCAGTCATGCGGAATTGATCAAGGCGATAGCGAAATGCTTCAGAAGGCTGTTGGTCCAAACCATCCACAATCAAAGCTTTGGCTTCTGCAGGCACCCCCTCTTTATCCAACTCCACTTCGACAAAGTCATAATCATCTTGTAAGAGCTGTTGCAAGGTGGTGAGTTTGCTTAAATCCGAAGCACCAAAACCTCTGGCCACAGCCATGGTTTGTTTGCCTTTGCCACTTATTTTTTTGATTTTCCTAGTCAGTAAATATTCAAAGCCCACATCAGTTTGCACCACAGGAATCATTTCCTGCTTGTCCAAATACTCAATGACAATAGCAAGGTAAGCCTGACGCACCTGCGCCCTATCGTCTTCGACCACCTGCACCTGTACCTTAGGGATATTTAGCGCTGCAAGTGATGCCGCTACATTCGGGTCATCATCAGGGTTAATCATTTCAAAACCAACGTTACCACGGCCAGCTTCATGATAACTGCTTAATTTATCTTCCACATATTGCTTGAGTTGACCGTAAGGCTGCGGCAAATCCGCTGTGAAATAAGCTTTGATTTGAATGGGTTCATCAAGCTGCGCCAACACTTGTTTGGTGGAGGCTGAAAGGCTTGAAGTTTGGTTGTCACTCCAGTCACTTTTAACATTAGCGCCTTTGCTCACAGCAAACACCAATACCGCCAGAACCAGCACGACGATCAGGGTGAACCACGATTTTTTACGAATGGATAATCTTAAATCTGTAGTACTCATAGGGTGTCCTCTTTCACGAAATCAGTGGTTACCATTAACGCCACCTCCGCCGCTCAAGCTCAAACCATGTTAAGGTTAAAAACACAGTCGTCACGCCAACAAAAAGCATCATATCATCAAGGCTTACCACGCCGCGATTCATGCTTTGAAAATGATTGATGGGGCCAAGCAACACCACAACGTTTTGTATAGCCACAGGCAATGTAGGCGCCACTTGGCTGATGAGGAATACAAACAACAACAGCATCAAACCCACGATATAAGCAATCATGGCTTGGCTGGTTAGCGCCGAGGCATACAAACAAATCGCCGCAAAACAAGCAGCCAAACACCATGCCGCCACATACGATGCCATGGTCATACCCATATCGATATCGCCAAGCAGGGAAAGCGTAAGCGGATAAATCAAGGTGAGCCCCAGCAACAGGGTGATATGACCAAGCAGGCTCAAATATTTACCTAGTACGATATCAATGGTGCGGGTAGGCATGGTAGCGAGCAGCTCATAAGTGCCATCACGCAGCTCATCGGCGAGCAAACGCATGCTCATGGCGGGAATAAAGAAAATGAACAAAAGCGGCAACACTGCAAACCAATGGCGCATATCCGCTTGGCCGTTTAAAAATAAATTACCACCAAAGAAAAAACCCGAAGCCAGCAAAAATGCAATCGAGACCACATAACCCTGCGGCGTATCAAGGCTGATGCGCCATTCTTTTTGGCATAAAGCTTTCACAGCACTCATGATTTTACTCCCGTCAAATTCCTAAACACATCTTCCAAAGATGCGTGTTCACTACGCATCTCCAGCAAGATGGCATCATTAGCAACAGCGGCCTTAAACACTTCTTCTGCCAGGCCAAAGCCAGCATCGGGATGATAGATTGCACATTTGCTGCTTTGCTCATCGATGTCGTTGCATTCACCGACCTCGATATCGGCAAACTGCGATTTTAATGCATCCAATGTTTGCGACACATGATTACGCAGAATCACAGTCAAACGCGCCCCGCCCTGAGCCTGTTTAGCAAGTTCATCGGTGGTGCCCATGGCTTGCAATTGCCCTTTATCGATAATCATCAAACGATCACACACCGCCTGCACTTCCGGCAAAATATGCGAAGAAAGAAGCACAGTTTTTTGCTCACCCAAATGGCGAATCAATTTGCGAATTTCTACGATTTGGTTGGGGTCTAACCCCGTAGTGGGTTCATCCAGAATCAAACAAGCAGGATCATGCAGCATACTTGCTGCTAGCCCCACCCGCTGGCGATAACCCTTGGATAATTCCTCAATGCGGCGATACATCACTTGCTCCAAGCCGCAAGCCCTGCTCATTTCGCCGATTTTATCGGCAAGGGTGGCTTTTGGAATACCATGCATCTTGCCTGTAAATTGCAGATAGGCTTGCACATCAAGTTCATGATACGAAGGCGCGTGTTCTGGCAAATATCCCACTCTGCGGCGCACTTGTAATGATTCACTCAAGCTAAAGCCATCAATACTGGCATCACCCGAGGATGGTGGGAGGAAGCAAGTCAGCATCTTCATGGTGGTGGATTTACCCGCACCATTGGGGCCAAGTAACCCCATCACTTCCCCACGTTTAACTTCAAAATCTAAATCTTGGACGGCAAATACATCACCGTATTTTCGGCATAATTTGTCAGCTTTAATCATGGGCGTATTTATAATAACTCCATTTTTCAGATTCAAGGGTTGCTAGCTAGTATAAAAGAAAAAAGCGGCAACAAAATGTTACCGCTTTCACTTTTTCATTCGATCAATTAATCCGCTTGCATGCGAATCCAAGTGGGTACATCCAACTTTTCATCGTAGCCCGATTCTTGGTCAACATGCGCCTTGGTTTGGCTATTGCCGTTGGCATTGCTAAAACCTGGGATAGGCACATTGCCAAACATTGGCATACGCGCTGAATGCAGTGGTTTAACTTGCGCCACTTTGGCAGGCGCAACTTTTTGCAAGCCAGTTGCAACTACGGTTACGCGCAATTCATCGCCTGCATCTTCATCAAAGACCACACCACAGTTCACGTTGGCATCTTCATCCACCATATTGTAAATCACTGACATCACTTCATCGTATTCAGCCATGGTCAATGAATCTTCACGAGCCGTCACATTCACCAACAAACCTTGCGCGCCATGGATATCCAAATCTTCAAGTAATGGTGACGTAATCGCTTTTTCAGCAGCTTCGCTAGCGCGGTGTTCGCCAGTGGCAGAACCCATACCCATCATGGAGAGCCCCTGGTTTTCACGCATCACAGCTGTCACATCGGCAAAATCCACATTGATATAACCAGGTTTGGTAATCATATCAGAGATGCCACGCACAGCTTGCAGCAACACATCATCAGCTTTAAGGAAGGTATCTTTCATCGAGGTGTCTTTACCAGCCAAACCAATCAATTTTTGGTTGGGGATGGTAATCAAGGTGTCCACGGCTTTGCTTAGTTCTTCAATACCTTCTTCAGCAAAACGCATACGGCGTTTACCTTCAAACATAAACGGCTTGGTGACTACGCCCACGGTGAGAATACCCATTTCACGCGCCACATCGGCAATCACAGGGGCTGCACCAGTACCTGTGCCGCCGCCCATGCCTGCGGTGATAAACACCATTTCAGTATCTTCAAGCAATTCTTTGATATGTGCACGATCAGAATCAGCAGCATCACGGCCAATTTCAGGTTTACCGCCTGCGCCCAAACCTTTGGTGCTGTGTGAACCCAGTTGCAAACGAATCGTGGCCAAGCTGCGACCCAACACTTGGGCATCGGTATTGGCAGCAACAAAACTTACACCCGACAAACCTTGCTCAATCATGTTATTGAGGGCGTTACCACCGCCGCCACCAACACCAATCACCTTGATATTAGCGATTTGTTTTTGTGTATCTTCGAGTTGAAATTTTAGTCCCATGATTTGTCTCCTCTGTTGCTGATTTTTAATGTGTTAAACTGGTGCTGCTTAAACTGTTGTGTTGATCGGGGGCTTCGCCTCATTCGCCACCCCCAAACCATCGTTTGATGCTGGCAAAGAAACTGCCACCGCCACTTTCATCCATACGCAGCGATTTATCGGCGCGATAGCGATAACCATACTGAATCAGGCCCACGCCTGTGGAGAAAATGGGGCTATTCACCACCCCCACCAAACCGCCGATATTTTGCGGTCTACCAATGCGTACTGGCAGCTCAAAAATCTCATCAGCCAACTCTTGTGCCCCTTCTAACAAGCTGCTGCCGCCGGTCAAGACCACGCCAGCTGCCACCAATTCGCGATAACCTGAGCGATCCAACTCTTCGCGTACCAACTCAAACAACTCTTGCATGCGTGGCTCAAGCAATTGCGCCATCACTTGCCTTGGCATGGATTGCGATGGGCGCCCCCCCACACGTGGCACTTCCACCGTTTCTTCGGGGCGAATCATCGAGCTCATGCACGAGCCAAATTTCTTTTTCAAAATATCTGCTTCACGCGCTGAAGTGCGAAGGCCTGCCACCAAATCGTTGGTGAGATGATCGCCGCCCACTGGAATCACTGAGGTATGACGAATCGCGCCATCAATAAACACGGCCAAATCGGTAGTGCCGCCGCCGATATCCACCAGCAACACACCAATATCTTTTTCATCTTGGCTGAGCACAGCTTCACTGGAAGCGATTTGCTCCAACACGATATCAGATACATCCAAATCACAACGGTTGCAGCTTTTGATAATGTTTTGCGCTGAAGAGACTGCCCCTGTGATTACATGCACGCGTGTTTCTAAACGCACACCGCACATGCCCACAGGCTCACGAATACCATCTTGCCTATCGATAATATATTCTTGGGGAATGATATGCAGAATCTTTTGATCTGCTGGGATATTCATGGCTTTGGCCGCTTCAATCACCCTCGTTACGTCTTCTTCGGTCACTTCGCCTGATTTGGTTGCCACTACCCCATGGCTGTTGTAACCACGGATATGACTGCCAGCGATGCCCACATAAACCTTTTTGATATCCACATCGGCCATCAATTCTGCTTCTTCCACAGCCAGACGAATCGATTCAATAGTGCTCTCGATATTCACCACCACCCCGCGGCGCAAGCCATGTGAAGGATGGGTGCCAATGCCCACGATATCCAGGCGGCCATCCGGGCCAGCTTCGGCTACGATACAAGCAATTTTGCTGGTACCAATATCCAAGCCTACAATAATCTGGTTTTGTCTCGCCATTATATTACCTCCTGCTTTGCTGGCCTGATAAACCAACGCTGCGGAATTCGTGCATCCAATCGCCATACGCCTTTTTCCCATTCAGGCAGGGCCAAAACGCGCATCGCTTGCTGGATATCTGTTTCTAAACTTGCAGCATTCAAATGCCATTGCTCGCCATACGAGAAATTAAGGCGCCAAGCATCACGCTCAGCAATCACTTCGCTCAAACGCATCCATTTATGGGCTGCCTTCGCTTGCATGGTGTGGAGTAATCGTGTGGCTAGCGTTACCTGGCTTTGCGGCAAACGAATCAGCGGCAAATCCACTTGCTCACCAGCTTTGATACCGCGATAAATTTGCGCATCTTCATCCACAAGCATCACCACTGCAGGCGATACTTCTGTGTTCTCCCACAAGGCAATCGGGGTGCGCGCCACTGCTTTAATCAACAAACCATCGGGCAACATGCGGCTGACTTCGATGGTTTTGATGTCGGGCACCTGGCGGCGCAATATATCTTGCAATAGACCCGCACGCGTGTGCCAAAAGTCGCGGGGTTGTTGATTCAGCACGTCTTCAATTTGCTTGTGAATATGGGTATCACATTCAATATCCCAATAGGCCACGGCCAGTTTCTCATTCAGCTGCAAACCACCCAAACCCAAACCCGCCACAATCACGGCAGCAACCATCAGTTGCAGCATGGGCCGCAGCCAGGCAAAGCTAAGCTTACGCGAAGTTTTCACTTTGCTCTGCCTGCGAACATTGTCGCTGCTTTTTTTAGGGCTGAAAAACATCATCTTCATTCCTTACCTGTGCGACTATGCGGTGTATAAGCAAGCATCGCATCTTGCAAAATCGCCATACACAAATCAGCGAACCCTAAACCTTCCCGCGCCGCAGCTTTGGGTAGTAAGCTTGTCGATGTCATTCCCGGAATGGTATTCACCTCTAAAATCACGGGTTCACCCGATTCTGGCACAATCAAATCCACACGCGGAGCGCCAATGCAACCCAGCACTGCCACTGCCCGTTCCGCCAAATCCTGACAGCGCGCTTTCACTTCATCGGATAAACGCGCAGGACAATAATATTCTGTGGCGCCAGCAGTGTATTTGGATTCAAAATCATACAGCCCTGATTTGGGCGCAATCTCCACCAAGGCCAAGGCTTTGCCGTTGAGCACAGAGGCCGCAATTTCTTTGCCCACCACACAGCTTTCAATCAACCACGCTGATGTATCGCTTAACGCAAGGGCATGCCATTGCGCAGCATCGGCCACATGATGCAACCCCACACTTGAGCCTTCAGCGACGGGTTTAACAAACACAGGGAAGGAAACAGGCACACCATTTTCCAAAGGTACATCCACAGGCGTTGGCAAATGATGTTGCGCCAATATGGATTTGGTCAGGGCTTTATGCATACATACGCTGGATGCCAACACGCCAGAGCCCGTGTATGGGATACGTAGAATTTCCAACAAGCCTTGGATACAGCCGTCTTCGCCATAGGTGCCGTGCAACGCAATAAATGCGCGCTCCACTTTGGCAGCAATAATCTGCTCACTCCAATCGTGCGGGTGTTTGGATAATTCCACTGCAAAAGCATTCAAACCCTTGCTCAGCAAAGCCTCAAGCACGGCATGACCAGAACGCAACGAAATTTCGCGCTCACTCGATGCCCCGCCCATCAGCACACCGATGCGGATGGCTTTCAAACCTTGGTTTTTATTCACAACAATCTCAGGTTCCATCATAACGCACACCCTACAAATCTTACTTCTGGCTCTAAGTCCACACCGTATTGTTCCAGCACTGTGTTTTTCGCCAAACGCATCAATGCCAACACATCTTCACAACTTGCACTGCCTTCATTGACAATAAAATTGGCGTGTACATCCGATATCCGTGCATGGCCAATCTGCTTCCCTTTCAAACCCACGCTTTCAATCAATCGCGCCGCATAATCACCCTCTGGGTTTTTAAACACTGAGCCACAATTGGGCAAAGCCAAAGGCTGGGTATCACTGCGTTTTTTACGCATCACGCGCATCCGCTCTTTGATGGATTCGGCATCATCTTCTTTTAAGGCAAACATTGCCGATAACACCAAACTTCCCGCCGGCAAATTTGTCCAGCGATAGACCATATGCAAATCTTCGCGCTGCATATCAGTCACCTTGCCATCGCGGTGTAACACTTGAATCGATACCAAAACATCCGATACCTGCTGTCCAAAAGCCCCTGCATTCATAGCCACCCCGCCGCCCAAATCACCTGGCACGGTGGCCATAAACTCCACCCCCGCCAAACCTGCCGAGGCAGCTGCTTGGGCGATTTTCCCCATACGCGCGCCAGCGTTGGCTACGATGTGTGAACCGCTGATGGTAATGCCAGACAAACCATTCAAATCAATCACCAAACCATCAATGCCATCATCAGAAACCAACAAGTTACTGCCACGTCCCAAAGGAAAAATTTCGATATCATGGGGAAGCAAAGTCATGGCTTTAACCAATGCCGCTTCATCGCTTGGCCGAAACAACCAACGCGCATGACCACCCACACAAAGCGTGGTGCGCTCAGCTAGCGATGTATCGGATTCAAAGGCGCCTAGCGCTGTTATGGCTTGTTTCCAGCTCAAGACTTCTGCCCCGCTTTGGTCATCATTTCTTTACGTAGGACTGTGGCCAAAGCGCCAATAGAGCCTGCGCCCATGAGTAATACCACTCGGCCAGCAACAAGCTCTGCCTTCACCCAAGCTTCCGCAGCTTGCATACTATCTACTTCATCCACATCACGGTGGCCTCGTGTGCGCATACCAGCGACCAAGGCTGTGGCACTCACGCCTTCAATAGGTGCCTCACTGGCGGCATAAATCGGCAAGATGCGCACGGTTTGCGCCCCATCAAAACAGCCCATAAAATCATCAAACAAATCTTGGGTACGCGTGTAACGATGCGGTTGAAACAAGGCAGACACAGGGCGCTCTGGCCAGCAGGAGTTGGCAGCTTGCAGGGTGGATAAAATCTCTTTTGGAAGATGGGCATAAAC
>Ga0100402_1007045_pt1 | contig 10964 bp, 9 predicted proteins | sample CryGeyme20150102_FD_80419 | JGI IMG/M metagenome (GOLD analysis project Ga0100402, IMG submission 80419) | Groundwater microbial communities from Crystal Geyser aquifers in Utah, USA - Crystal Geyser metaG 2015-0102 | ecosystem: Environmental > Aquatic > Deep subsurface > Groundwater | place...
AAAGTATCAAGGCCAATGCCAGAGGCTTTCGCAGCTTCGAGAACTATCGAGTCGCCATCCTGTTTCAATGTGGCAAACTCGACCTCAAACCCTAATGTTTCACAAGAATTCACGAAGAACCCACCAATTGAACCTCCATCGAGAAAACCACTGTCGTTGTATTTCGCTGAGTATATTTTGTTCACGAAGTAAACTCTGATGTCATCATGTGAATCAGTTCCAACCAAAGCTAGAACTTCAGGCGTTAGTGCCCCTGATTCATCAAGAACAGTCACTCCGTGTGCATCCTGGAGATTTACTCCTGCGGGGGGATCTATCGTAACGGTCGGCTTGATGTCAAAATCGATGCCGACTTGAGCGTATGCCTCTTCAGCTTGGTGCATTGTTGCCAGAGCAGAGAAAGATAATGTGCTCCTTGGCCCTCCCGAATGAAGCCTCACAATCGTTGGTGTGATTGTGATTTTACCTTTCTTAAAGACATCAACACTGAACTCAAATAGATCTTCATAGTTCAAAATAACTTTGCTATTAACAGTTGCTTTGTGAGTGCGGTCGTTCAACTCATCATCAGAAACACCATCGATCACTAAGTCATCGTCGACATTATCAAAGACGAGTATCATCGTGTCAGACTCATAGTTTCCAGAGCCTGCAGGAGTTTCATTGAGTTCGATCTCCGTAGCGTCATCGATTGTCTGGTTACCTTCCTTGACGCTTAGTTTCATCTTTATTGTCCCTAAGTCAGGTTTCATCGGGAAAGATACCTTGAAGCGATCAACATCCGAATCGATGAAGTTATTTTTTAATGTTGGTTTGTTTGCTGAACCGAAAAACGAATTCTCCCATTTAGCGATTTTAAGTTCATCAGTTGGAACGAACTCACCGGAGATTTCATTGCCTTCCGAATCGACCTTCGGCACCTCTATATCCACCTTAAGTAGCTGCACAAAGCCTCCATAGGTAACCTCACTACCATAATCGTCGGTTAGTTCATTTGGAACAAGCGATAGGGTAATATCCACGGCTCCATTGGAGTTGCTTGCGTCCGGCCCCGCTTGGATGCTGACCGATGCAAAGGTCCAGCTTTCGTAGGGTGGCGGGTCGGCATTGGGAGCGTCGTCGGCCATAAAGGAGTGGCTCAAGGCTCCGGCGTCCGGTTGCGCTGCTGCGCCGTTGATTCGGACTTCCTCCGCACCTTCCACTTTGATCGAAAAGGCATTTCTTACATTACCACTGAAGTCGTAGTCGTCATAACGCCCCTTGTAGGCGAGAATGAAAGTCAGTTGGCTATCGGGGATCATCTCAAACTCCTGCCTGATCCCATCAGCATTCCAGTGGGACTGCAACTCGATAAAGGTATCGAAGATCCCTTCGTCGTCTCCGTCCCAAATTTCGATAAAGTCTCCGATGACAGCCTGCCAGCCGGCGACACTCACATCGTCATACAGATCGGCTGGATAGCCAGGTCCGGATGAACCGGGCTCGGGCCTGAAGCTCAGGGCGACGCAGCCACTGAGCATGTCTTCGCCGATGGTTAAATTGACCGGCCCAATGGTGGTGCTTCCATTCACTCCGCCATGATAAGCCTGTAGGTTGCTGATCCCATCGCCGTTGATATCCCCGTCCGGTCCGTTATCCGGATCGACCGAGCCATCGTCGTTGGGGTCGGTGCCACTGACGACTTCCCAATCATCAGACAGACCGTCGTTGTCGGTATCGAGATTCGACGCGGGGTTGAGTCCATTGAGAAACTCAACCAGATCGCTGACGTTGTCCCCATCGCTATCGACTAGCCCGACGCTATGGCAAATGAACCTTCCCCGTCAACTCAAACATCCAACCCGCTTTCTTCACAAGATTTTTCGAATAGCCCAAAAAATACATTGCTCATTTGGGAGGGTATGCTACAGCCATTGAGATGCAAAATATGCAATGGAGCATAGCACGCTTAAGGCGATCCTCTGGCATCAAGGAGAAAGTGATCCCTTCCCGCCAGGCAGCACCCCGCTACCAAGATCGCTTGACGCAACTGATCAAAGACCTCCGAACCGATCTGGGAATTGTGCATTCGTGGAAACTACCGGTCTGGATGCACCCAGATTGGAAACAGACCGAACCGTCCATTTCAATCGAGCCGATGCGCTGGAGTTGGGACGGCGATATAAAAAAACGTATGTCTCATTCGAATGAAAATACCGCATTCTGATCTGGAACGCTTTGAACTCTGCCGTCGAGAACTCTTCACGGCGGTAGTCGGGGATGTCATGGACATAATGGGCCTTCAGCGCCAATTTTTGCCGCCGCAGATTCAGCCCCTTCGTCATGACATGACCATTGTGGGGCGTGCAATGCCGGTTCTTGAGGCTGACGATTTTAGTGCCAGCGAGGGTCCGGGCCGGGCGGGTAGTGATCTCAATCAACCCTTCGGATTGATGTTGCGGGCGCTGGACGACTTGCGCCAAAACGAGGTCTACATCTGTACCGGCGCTTCGCCAAGCTACGCCCTTTGGGGCGAGCTCATGAGCACGGCAGCACGTAATCGTGGGGCTGTTGGTGCTGTCGTAAACGGCTACTCAAGGGACACAAAAGGTATTTTGGAACTGAACTTCCCGACATTTTCTTATGGACGCTACGCGCAGGATCAGCGCCCCAGGGGTAAGGTTATTGATTTTCGATGTGTAATCGAAATGAGCGGGGTTCGGATACGTCCTGGAGATATAATTTTTGGAGATCTCGATGGAGTTTGTGTGATCCCGAAGGAGGTGGAAGAGGAGGTGCTGGTTAAAGCACTGGAGAAAGCTCGGGGAGAGAAAGAAGTCTTTAATGCCATCAAGGGTGGTATGGGTGCCCAAGAGGCATGGAATAAATTCGGCATCATGTAGGCGATGAAGATTGATACAGTAAAAGTCTGGCTCGTTGAGGGCGTTAAATACAACTGGGTGATGATCAAGGTGATCACGGATACCGGTCATACCGGTGTCGGTGAAGCCACCAACTGGCCGGGCAGCCCTATCATTGAAGCAGCTGCAAGGCATGTGGGGGAACGAGTCATTGGGTTGGACCCCATGCGCACGGATTTCATCTGGCAGAAACTTTACCGCGACCTGAACTGGATCGGCCCCTTCGGTGCCTCCATGTGTGCCATCAGCGGGCTGGACATGGCCTTGCTCGACCTTAAGGGCAAGGTGCTCGGTACGCCCTGTTATCAACTGCTGGGCGGTGCGTTTCGTGAGCGGATTCGGCTGTATGCAAACTACTGGTTTACCGGAGGCGACCTTTCGGGCGAGTCCTACGCCAAACAGGCCAAGCGCGTCAAAGAACTTGGCTTTAGAGGTCTCAAGTTCGATCCCTTTGCGCACACCAACTATCTCTATGGCGAAGATCTTGACACCAACCTGAGCCTGACTTCCGAGCAGCAGGACACCGCCTACGAAATAACCAAGGCAGTGCGTGATGCCGTCGGTCCGGAACTCGACATGATGATCGAAACCCACGCCATGCTGAACTTCGAGGTTGCGGTCAAAATGGCCGAGCGCTTAGCTCCGTTGGGCGTGACTTGGTATGAGGAGCCAGCTGGCCCGGAGAGTGCCCGGACTTTGCGTGCCTTCCGGGACCGGCTGCCGTCGAAAGTTCCGATTTGCGTCGGCGAGCGTCACTACACCCGCCACAACTTCCGCCCGGTGCTGGAGCAGCACATTTGCGATGTGATCATGCCCGACATCACCCGTTGCGGAGGGCCTTCCGAAATGAAAAGAATCGCGACGATGGCGGAGGCGTATGGGGTGCTGGTCGCGCCGCACAATCCGAATGGACCGTTGAGCACCCTGGCCAGTGCCCATGTTTGTGCCACGATTCCCAATTTCTTCCGCTGCGAATTCATGGTCAACGATGTGCCTTGGCGCGATGAGGTGATCACTCATCCGCTGGACATTCGTAATGGCTTCCTGCACTTGTCCGACCGTCCAGGGCTGGGCGTCGACCTGATTGAGGAGCAGCTTGAAAGGCACCCGGGAATCCGCGAACTTCGGGGGAAGGAGAATTTCTATGTTTAAACACCCATGAGTCTTTCCATCGACCTCGACGGCAAGTGCGCCTTCATCAGCGGCGTGACCAGCGGCATCGGAGCAGGCATCGCCCGCGCCTTGGCTCAGGCTGGATGTAATGTGGCCGGGTGCGGCCGTCGTGCGGTGGATTCCCCCGGGGCGCGGGCCTTCCTTGCCAGCGTCGAGGCTGAGGGGCGCAGGGCGGTGTATCTGCAAGGCGATGTGGTCGAGCGTGGCAGTCACCAAGGTCTGATTGAAATGTCGGTCGGTGAGTTGGGTGGTCTGGATCTCCTTGTGTCCAATGCCGGGCGCAATGTCTTCAAAGGCGCGGCTCTGGCCGGCGACGAGGATTGGGACGAGTGTATGGAGCTGGATCTCGCGGCCCACTGGCGTCTGGCGCGGGCGGCACGGCCCCACCTGGAGCGCAGTCATGGGGTGATTATCGTGATTGGATCCAATCATGCCTGGCACAGCATCCCTGGTTGCTTTCCCTACAACATCGCCAAGGCGGGTTTGCTGGGCCTGGTGCAATCCCTCGCCATCGAATGGGGGCCATCCATCCGCACGGTGGGCGTGGCGCCGGGTTTTATCGACACCGCCGGGAATCAAATCTGGTTCGACAGTTTTCCCGATCCTGCTGTCGAGCGTGCGCGAACCAATGCGCGGCATCCGGTCGGGCGCATTGGGACGGTGGATGAAATCGGTGCGCTGTGCGCCTTTCTGGCCTCCGGGTATGCCGGATTCATTGCGGGCACCACCCTGTGTGTCGATGGCGGACGCTCTGCGCTGATGCAGGATTGAAGTGCTGGAGCTGCGTCATGACTTGAAGCGTTCGCGGGTCGGCGGGCGCAGTAGGCGCTACCCGACTGAGCTGAAAGGAGGAGGGCAGCGGGAGTCATTGCCTTGCCGGGGCGCCTGTCACTTTTTCCGGCATGCTTCGCAGACGCAGACGACATCGTCGCCTGCGGTCTTGTAGCGGAACTCGCGCTCGGGGTGGCTCTTGTCGCTGGCGCCGCAGCTCGCGCAGGTGTGGCGTGCGTCGTCGGCCGTGGTGCGTCGCTCGGCCTCGAATTTCGCCCGGCGTTTTTTAGCTGCCAGCGATTGTGCCAGCGCATCTTTGAAAAAGAGCAGGTAGCTGCAGAAGGGGGCGGCAAAGGCGATACGCTGGCCGATACTGGGCAGCGACAAAAAGTAGAGCACGCCGCTGCCGAGGATAATCCAGGCCAGCCATTTGACCTTCATCGGGATGACGAAAAACATCAGGAACTGGATGTTGGGATGGAGTGTGGCGAAGGCGAAAAAGACGCTGTAGTAGAGAAAGGTCGTGGAGACAAAGACCAGGCTCGAAGGGGAAATCAACTGCCCGAAAAATGCGCCGGTGATGGCAAAGCCAATCGTTGCCAGCAGATACAGGTTGACGCGGAAAATTCCCCATGCGGCTTCCAGTGACTGGCTCATGAACCAGAGGATATACCAGAAGAAGGCGAGGAAGAGCGCCTGAAAAAGGGTGCCCGCCAGGTAGGGCGGCGCGAGCAGGAAGGAAAACAGGCGCCACCATTCGCCACCCAGCACCGCCTTGGGGATCAGGATGACCGAAGCCAATTCCAGCCGACCGACGATAATGGCGGCGTAGATCACAAGCTGGGCCACTATCAGCACCAGGATCACATTCGGCACGGCCAAATGGCCAAAGCGTTGTTCCAGCTTATCGAGAAATTTCATGCACAGGACTGTTTAGGATCAATCGTCCGGATGCAACTCGATCATGGGAAGTTCCCAAATTACCTTATCCGTGTGGGGCGATTCGATGCGCGTGGGCCAGTAACGGGTCAGGCTGCCAAGCGTGGCCAGTTCCGGCTCGGACCAACCGTCTGCGGTGATTTCACGCACCATAAAACTGCCACCGCCTTTGGGTGGGCGGGTGACAAACAGGTATGCGCTGACTTCGCCATTGCGCTGACTGCGCGGGATCAACACGGCAGGATTGCGGTGAAAGGCCAGGTCGAGGATTTTTCGTCCGTCATCGCGCGCGGTGTCGACGGCAAAGCGTTTATCATCCCGCGCGTCGCGCCGGCTGCACCAGACGAGTTTGTGCGGTTGATTGTTTTTGCTCAGGATTTGAGGCAGTTCGGTGATCGGGAGCTTGAATGTTGGAATCATGCGACGGATCTTTTCGACATACGCTTCACCCGCGATCGGGGCCGCAGCCGGTGCTTCAATCAGCACGATTCCGCGCGCCTGGGTGGCTACGTCGGCGTAGTCCTTCTCAAAAACACTTCCCCAGGGGTTATGGAAGCTGAGTTGTTCTTTGCGGTCGTGATAGCCAATAATTACGCAGCCGTGGCCGGAATCGCCGAATACACCAGGCTTGAAGGAGACGTAAATGGGCCCCTGCCGGACCAGGGCCTCGCGGATACGGGGCAAAACGTGCTGTTGAAACGCGTCAGCGTTTTTCCAGTAAACGGACTGGCCTTTAAAGCCGAGTTTTTGCATAGCCAGCAACATGTCTTGCGGGTTGGTGCCCTGGTTGCCGATGGACTGGGCCGAAGCGAGGAAGGCAATTTGATCCTGATCGGTATCGATACTATGAAAGCCCGCGATCATGGCCGCCGAGGCCGGCACGCAGAAGTTACCCTTTTGGACGACCATAGGCACTTTTTTCAGCTCGAAGCGTTTCGGCAGTGGTGCAGTGGCGGTCTCTGGTGGCTCCTGCTGCGGCGCGTCGTCCGTCGTCTGCGCTGAACGCCGCAACTCTGCGGCGGCTTGCTGCAGGCGCTGTGCATCGTGTGCGGCAAATTGATCAAAGCCCAAGGTGAAAACCAGGCCATCGGAGCGCCGCATCCGGACAGATGCGGAGTCGGCTTGCAGTTCCAGCACGCGGGCGGTGATGGTTTGCCCGTCCGTGCTTTCCCAGATACGCGCTTGCTGCAGATCATCGGCGGCGAGTGGTGCAGCTGCCAGCAGCATGAGGCAGCCGATCCGCCGTGCTGCCTGGGAGGGCGTCGTCCGCCGGGCAATCAAAGCATCCGCCTGTGGACATACTTTTAAGCGGAACCGTCTCGCAGTGCGGAGTAAGGACATGGTCAGCAGCGCGTTTGTATTACTGATCCAGCTGCGCGACTTTTTCCGTATTTTGCAGCGAGCGGGCCAGGGTATGCTCGAAGACGCGCTTGTTGCCTTTGGTGGCGACCCAGTCCAGGTGGGATGCTGCCTGCTGCAATTCGCCCTGCGCACGCAGATACAGGCCGATGTAGGTGTGGGCTTCTGTTTCCTGCGCCGAATCGGTCACAAAACTAATCAAATCAGTCAGGCTGAGCCCCCCGGCCAGAAAATCAAATACCGGCGACGGCCAGGCATTGTTGGCCGGCTTATTGTTCAACGCGTAAAGCAAGGTGCGCCGCGCCTGTTCCGTCTGGCTTTGTTCCAGTTGTGAGAAGTAAGCAATCAGGAGCGGATACACTGCGGTCTCGCCGTTTTGCTGATACATCAGGGTGGCTTGCTTGGCGGCCATGGCGGCCTGGGAGTAGTCGCGCTGACACCAGTACGCCCAGGCCAGTGATTCGTAGAAGAAACCATTGACGGGCTGGTCTGCGGTCGCCCGTTGAAAGGAGGTCAGGGCTTCATCAAAATTGTCCAGATTGAATGCCGCCAGCCCGCGACCGTTCCAGGCGAAGGCGTGATCGGGATAATTCTGGACGATGAAGTCATAAGAACTAAAGGCGTCCTGATGGCGTTGTTGTTGCTGCAGCACCATAGCTTGCCCCAGTCGCGCTGACAGGTTGTTGGCGTCGTGCTCCAGCAGCTGGTTGAAGTCGATTAGCGCACGGTCCAGTTGACCGGACTCAAATAAGGCATAAGCCTGTTGCACCCGCACCAGGTCGGAGCCCGCAGCGGCAGATGCGGTGGTCTCTGCCCGCACATGTGAGGCATGACAGAGACAAAGACCAGCGGCGAGTAATTTCAGGGCCTTCTGCAATGGATAATTCATAGGATGGTAGTGGTGCTCTTTGACAACTAGCCTCTATCAGTGCAGTGGCAATGTCAATTTGCAGACGCTTTTGTGGTTTGAAATCTGCTTGCAGGGAAACGTAGCGGAGCGGCGAGAGACGTTGCGGTTACGGTGCAGGCTGGCGAGGGAAGACACGCGTCACCTGGCGGCTAGCGGAACATTTGTGGTAATGATTCCCGGACGCGCGGCGTGTTGCAGCAGTTGTGCAAAGCGTTGAATCGTGGTGCTCCAGGGGTAATTCCGGGCGGTCAGCCGGGCGGCTTGCCGAATCGCCTCCCATCCTTCCGGGTGCTGCAGGATTTGCTCCAGACCTGCAAACAGCGCGGGTTCGTCGCCGAGCGGAGCAAGAAAGCCATTTTCACCGTGGCGGATAAATTGCCGCCCGGCGGCATAATCATAGGTCAGCACCACCAGGCCACTGGCGAGCGCCTCCACCACCACATTGCCGAAGGTTTCACTTTCGCTGGCGAACACAAACAAGTCCGCCGATGCGTAATGGGTGGCGAGATCCTGGTCGTAGCGCATCCCGGCGAAGTGCACCTCCGGCCATTGTTTTTCGAGTTTGCGCCGCACTGGTCCATCGCCGACCACCACCATTTTCAAGTCCGGGCAGGTCGTGCGGGCGCGTTGCCAGGCTGTCAGTGCCAGGGGGATGTTTTTCTCGGCTGCCGCCCGGCCGACGTAAATCGCCACCGGGGTGCTGGCAGCGGCACCCCATTCCGTGCGCAGCGCCTGACTGCGCCTGGCGGGCTTGAACAGTTCGGTGTCGGCACCTCGCCCCAACATCTCCAGGTGCTCGACGCCATCTGCCGCCAGGCGCTCAATCAACTGCTGATCCGGCACGGTGGTGAGTGCGCACTGGTTGTGGAACCAGCGTAAATAGGCCATCATGCCCCGCTCGGCAAAAGCGGCACCATAATCCGCGCAGTAATCCTGAAAGTTGGTGTGAAAGGTGGAACTGACCGGAACACCCAGCTTGCGTGCTGCCCGCAGTGCCGAAAACCCCAGCGGGCCTTCGGTGGCGACGTGGACCAGATCCGGCTGGTAGGCCTCGAAGCGCTGCTCCAGTTGCCCGGGGGCTGGCAGGCCGATTTTCAGGCCGGCGTAATTGGGGAGCGGAATACCGAAAACTTCATGCACGGTAAGGGAGTCGCCGCCGGCCAGCGGCATGCCTGCGGGTGTGGATGCGTCCGGACTGTGGCGCGGCTTGACCAGCAGGATTCTGTGCCCGAGCTCGATCAGCCCGCGCACCAGACGTTGATTGGTCATGGCGACGCCATTGACTTCTGGTGGATAGGTCTCGGTGACCAGCGCAATTCTCATGGTAGTCTGTGGATGGATATTTTTAGGCCGGGCTGCATCTCAACGCGTTTTGCGCACGCAGGCAGTCAAACTTGTATCATTTTGACGAGTAAAAAAACGGTTACATATTTGTGCGTGCACCTCGCTGTAGCGGAGCGGCGAGAGCCGTTCCGGTTGAGGGAATGTATTCGCACGAATACAGGTTGAAAGAAACGCTGTGACGCTGCATCGTGCGGACCATGATTATTAAAACACAAGAGCTGCCCCCCATCGGCACCAATGCCATTGGCTTGCTGGATCCGGAACGCAAAGAGTGCGTGGTGATCGACGCACCGGCTGAGGCCTATGCCTGGGCCACGGAGCTGGCGGAGCGGAATGATTGCAAGATCGTCGCCCTAATCTTAACCCACGGCCACTGGGATCATATACTGGACGGTTGGAAGTTCGCGCAGCAGGGCATCCCGGTTTACGGGCACGCCGAGGACGAGGCGATGTTTGCCCAACCCTCCCGCATGGCCAGCTATGCCATGCCCGGCCTGGAGCTGAAGCCGGTCGGGATCGATCATTGGATCACCCAGGGGCAACAGCTCGATCTGCTGGGGCGGCAGCTGGAAGTGCGCCATGTGCCGGGCCATTGTCCGGGCAATGTGCTGATCTATCTGGCCGACCAGACCGCGGCTATTGTCGGCGACGCCATTTTTGCCGGCAGTATCGGGCGCTATGATTTGCCCGGCGGGGATTTTGCGCTGTTGGAACAATCCATCCGCGAGCAGATTTACACCCTGCCGGACGCGACCAAAATCTACCCCGGTCACGGCCCCACCACCACCGTTGCCGCCGAGAAGCAGGGCAACTCCTTCGTGCGCCCATGAGTCTATTTTCCCAACTGGAGCCCTACATGACGCGTGCCATCGGGCTCGCCCGCCGCGCCTGGGGGCAGACCCACCCGAACCCCATGGTGGGTGCGCTGATCGTCGAAAACGACGAAGTGGTGGCCGAAGGCTGGCATAAAGCCGCTGGCCAGCCGCACGCGGAAGTTGCCGCGTTGTCGGCCCTCGGGCGGGCACCTGCTCCGGATGCGACGCTCTATGTCACGCTGGAACCTTGCAGCACCTGCGGCCGCACTGGTGCCTGCACCCAGGCGATTATCGAGTCCGGGATCCGCCGGGTCGTCGTCGGGGCGACTGATCCGAACCCGGCCCATGCCGGGCGTGGGCTGGAGCTGTTGCGCCAGGCCGGGATCGAGGTCACGCACGGTGTGCTGGAGCAGGATTGCGCCGATCTGAATTTGATTTTCAACCACTGGATCACGACCGGCACACCGCTGCTGGCGGCCAAGCTGGCGATGACCCTGGACGGCAAGTTCGCCGCTGCTGCGGGACACTCACAGTGGGTAACCGGCGCGGCCGCGCGGGCCGATGTGATGTGTTGGCGGCGATATTTTCCGGCGATTGCGGTGGGGGCAAATACGGTCCTGCACGATGACCCCAGCCTGACCAGCCGGAGCGGGGACACGGTCTTTTGCCCCCGACGCTTCGTCTTCGACCGGCATTTGAAAACCCTGGGCCGCTGGCCGCTGCCCAAGCTCTATGCAGATGAATACAAAGAAA
>Ga0100402_1007048_pt1 | contig 10961 bp, 7 predicted proteins | sample CryGeyme20150102_FD_80419 | JGI IMG/M metagenome (GOLD analysis project Ga0100402, IMG submission 80419) | Groundwater microbial communities from Crystal Geyser aquifers in Utah, USA - Crystal Geyser metaG 2015-0102 | ecosystem: Environmental > Aquatic > Deep subsurface > Groundwater | place...
CCTCGGAACGGAGAAAAGGTCGGCCCTAGTAAATTGCCGAGTTTCTCCAAACCACCCTACCTAGCCGAACGTAGCCCTAGAGAGCTGGCATAGTCGAGAGAACGCGGTAGCGTTCGCTCGAATAATTACAGTGCAGTAATGTAACCTTGACCTTGTTGTAGATAAGAATGAGCGTACCCTGGTAGTAAGCTACCAGATACTCCTCTCTACTTAGCTACTGTAGCTACTACTAGTAGCCTTTTCTAGCTAGTACTGTACCTGGTATTCTAGTCTACTAGTAGTCTAGTCTACTACTAGTCTAGTCTAGTGAAATAATCATGATGATGGAAAGATAGGTTGACAGCATAAATTTAATATCAACGTCAAGATTCAAGAAAAGCTTTCCTGTCATAGTCATCCACTAACTTAACCTCATCAGCACCGAGAAATTTCTGCAGGAAGCATTCATATATTTTGCGTTACGACAGATGCGAAGAAAAATCTCTTCAAAAGGAATAATTCCTTTTTTGTGGCTATGGATCTTCATGGCAACACCTCTTGTACAAGGATGGGTGTCTCCTACCTGGTCTCGTGCAAGTACACAAATGGTAGAAACAACAAAAAGGATTATTCAACATCATCTCGTACAGAACCAACCACAACCACATCAGTCATATCAGCGACAATCTCCAGCATTTCCTTATCTTTGCACTCGTCTTTATCAAAGTACCACCAGCAGTGGCAGTAGCAGTAGCAGTGGTCGCAGTCGTTATGTTGTGGACGACAACGACAACGACGACGATGGTGAGGGAAGGACATCACCTGCTTCGCCGGTCGATGAAAGATATTTTTCCGTTCCTCCCACACAACCACAATTGCTTATTAATACAAAACCACGTATTACCTTGACACGATTTCTCGGTAATATTGTCAAAGAAGATACCGAGGTACGTGCATACGTAGGGGTAGCGGATGTGGGAGGTGCTTTATACGTGATAGTTAATGGCAAAGGAGAACCTACCAAAATTAGATGAACTGAACTGAGCTGAACGGAGTCCTTGAAGAAAGAAATGCAGAGTTGCCATGCTTTTATTTCAATTGGCTGTATGTTGTACCAATATGTTGTACACGTAACTCAGTTCCCTTTTCTTTCCTCAACAAACACAACATTTTAAAAAATATACGCAGGCCCGAGATATGGAATCTCTCTTGCTGGCCATTCAAATGGCGTGTAAGACCATTAGCAGTCTGGTCAATCGAGCCGGTTTGGCTAATAGTGAATTTGGCGACTATAGCAACAGCAACAGCAACAGCAACAATTACAGTGATGGACGATTTTACAGCATGAAACGATTGGATTTGTTGTCCACTATTGTCTTGAAAAATGCCCTACAATTTACGGGAAAATGTGAATGCGTCGCACCCGGACCCAAGGTCGATACTGAATCTCCTGCCGAGCATCAACCAGGTGTCTTGATTGCCAGCGCCCTGGATTCCAATTATGTCGTACGTTTTGTTTTCGGTAGTTTTGAAAGAACGAAAGTGCGATGATAGATGATATGTCATGGGGGTGTATGTATACTGTACTGCTTTTGCGGAACGGCACGATCTCAACGAAATTGTATTATTATTTATCAATCTCTGTGCTTTATTTTATTGTTCAATTCATGCACAACCCACACGAATGAATTCAATATTGAATTAACGACCAACAAATAAATCAACCAACGCACGCACTCAATCAGACGGTACTGGACCCATTGGATGGAAGTGGGAATGCCGATGCCAGCATTTGTACGGCAACAGTGTTTGGTGTCTTTGAACAACCCAAAAATGACAAGACGGATAGTGGTAGCAGTAGTATTGGTAGTAGCAGTTCCGCGGGTATGACCGATGAGGCTGAACGCAACGAACGATTGGTGCAAAGTGTTTTACAACCCGCCAAAAATATGAGAGCCGCCGGATATTGTTTGTACAGCAGTGCTACCGTTCTGGTCTTTACCTTGGCCGAAGGAGGTGTGTACGGTTTTACCCTGGACCAGCAATTGCAAGAATTTGTCTTGACGCATCGCGATTTGACCATTCCCAAGCGTGGCAATGTCTATTCCTGCAACGAAGCCAACAGTGAAGGGTGGGACGATGACTGGAAGACCTATGTTCGTAATCTAAAGTTGGGACAAGGAGAAACCAAAAAACCCTACGCCTTGCGATACGTGGGAAGTATGGTGGGAGATATTCATCGCACTTTATTGTACGGTGGCATTTTTGCCTATCCCAGTGATTCTTTGCGACATCCAGATGGCAATTTACAGCTTTTGTACGTTTATATGTGTCTTTTGTGTCTCGTTGACCATTTGTTTGTGATTGTAGATACTACTACGACTTTGTCAAACCGCCACCTGACCTTTTACACTTGGTACTGCAATTTGCAAACATAATCTTTTTTACTGCTATACGTAGGTACAAGACGGCACCGATGGCCTTTGTAGTGCATCGTGCCGGAGGTAAAGTAATTGATGGACGAACGGGCAATTTGTTAGAAGTGACACCGGAACGGGTTCATCAAAAATCACCCTGTTTCATCGGTAGTCCAGAGGACGTGGAAGAATTCGAAAAGTATTTGAATAAAAAGGTTTGAATATGATAATTATAACGGCGGCGGCGGCGGCAAGAACTACTGTGGGCAGGTTCATGCCAACCTACCGTACTGTGGCCTACGAATCCAGCTAGCTTCTCGAAACCGGAATACCTTCTGCTGCTATTGGCTTAAAAAAAAATAGAGAAGTAGACTACAGACCTGCAAATCGCCTACTCGAGTCCTAAGATTATTAGTACGAGTAGACTAATTATTAAAAAATAATATTCTATTAGTCTAGTAGTCTACTATTTTACTTTTCTCCTTCGTGCGAGAGTCACCCGAATTCCTTGCCCAGGTGATCGTTTGCGAGGCGAATTCAACGCATTGGTTTTGTTGGCTCTGCTGGCGTTGGATACATGGATGTATTAAAGAATCTGATGTTGAGAGGCGAGGTGCGCTTTCGTGGAGTGTTTTATCTAGTCCAAACATTGTAAATAAATACTCCTTTTGAAAAGAACTCGGAATACAGTACTCTCTACTACTCCTCTCCTCTAGCTAGAACCGTAGTATAGTAATAGAGTCTCTACTAGTAGCTAGTACTAAGTAGTATGGTTAACTGAAAGCAGGATAAATAAATAAAGAATACTAGAATAGTCTATTAGCTAGTCGGAGAGCCAGACAAGTCGCTACATTTATTTTTGCAACAGCAGAGGTTCTATTCTCGAGTAACATCACAGCAACGCAAGGAATAAGTTAGTTGTTGAACAAGCCACAACAACAGCCAAACCATCTGCGAAAACAGGCGGAGGTGCATTGTTTGTACTTTGTACTACTAGCCTAGTAGTAGTAATAGCTGTAGTACTGCAGCTATTCTACAGTACTGTAGACAGTAGTCATTCTCCGCGTTTGTTGTCGTCTACTCGAGCAGTCGAATTGAGTACGAGTGCACTACTACTACTAGACGATGAGGGATTATTCGCAATACGCCAAGGCGACACCGTCAAAAAAGCCTCAATCCAACCACAACTGGTACAATGGAACTCAGCCAAGCCCTCCTGCCACGACTCCTAGTTATCTTCGACCAACGGCTGCATCTGTTGGTCACAAACATAAAACGAACAACAAGCAGCAACCGCAGCAGCAGCAACCGCAGCAGCAGGGAAAGCCGAGGGATACAGCTTCCGTTGGAACTGTTGCCACACAATCGAGCAATGATCACAGTCCCCGTTCATTAAATTCGAGTGCTGCGTATCCAGAAGATATTGCGGCTGCAAATTTATCTCCCATGATACAGCAGCAACAGCATCAGGCAGCAGTTCTACGGAGCGCTTTCCACAACCACCAGCAGCAAGAGCCGCAGCAACATCAACATCTTCCCCCACCGCTTCCTTCCCATGCCAAACAACCACTACATCATAGACAGCAGCAACAGCAACAGGAGCAGCAGCACAATCAGAATGGCACTAATGGCAAAGCACCCACTTCCATTCCTTCTCTTACCACCACAGCTTCCATGACAATGTCTTCGAGCAGTGTTGTCAGTCAAAGTCATCCTGCTCCCAATACAAATACAAAAAACAAATCTACACAGCAGCAGCAGATGCAGATGCAGGCGAGAGACGAAATTTCTGGTGGTGTGGACGCCCGCACCATCCTTTCCAACAACAACGACAGCAACAGTAATGCCAAGCAAATGAAACAAAAATTAGAACAATCCGATGCTACGATTCTTGAATTGCGCAGCAGTGTTCGACAATTGCGACGTCAATTGGAAAAATTGGATGGTGAAGCACGACAAAAACATAATGATTGGGTACAGGCCAAACAAGAATTAAAAGCACTCAAACAACAACAACAACGGTCTGCTAATGCTGCTGGTGCTGGTGCAACAAGCAATGACGATGCCTCTACGGCAGCTCAATCACAGCATACTGTTCAATCACAACAACACGCTCTTGCCAAGGAAGAACGGGTTGGTGAATTGGAAGTTCAATTGGATCGAGCACACGCACAACTCTTGACGGCCGATATGGTCCGGAAGGAACTCGAAGATACATTGGAAGCAGAACAGTACACGTGGGAATTACGAGTTCAAGATCAAGAACGAACCATCGTGGACTTGCAACAGGAATTGGGTGTTCTGAGCGAAGATTTGGATTTGTGTCGACGTCAGTGGAAAGAAGCCGACGAAAAATGGGCCCGACAAGTGGCACTGCTGAAACAGCAGTTGACCGATGTTACCAATAGTACTACTGCGAATGTTGTTGACGGGGGTGACAACAACAATGATAACAACAAGACGAGTTTTTCGACCGACGATAGCAATACTGCACAAGTCCAAACCTTGCAGCACAAGCTGCGACAGCTTGAAGATGAACGCAACGAATTACAAACCTGTTTGGACGAAGCTCTTTTGGAATTGGAAGCGGTCGATGCTGAATTGGGAAGTTTTACACCAGCGCAAGTGGAACAATTGCGACAAGATAATCAGCGATTGCAACAAGCCGTTGAACAACAGAGAGTCCTGCAGCAGAATCAACAATTGCAACAGGGTGATGCAGATTATGATACTCTCGAGGGACTCCAATACCTTTACAAGTGGTTGTTGGAAAGATCTGGTGAGGAGGAAGAGAAAAAGTCGGACAGTGTGCCACAGAACAGTCCCGAACTACTGGATGCCATTCATCACGTACTGGAAAATATTCCAAATCTCAATAGCAGTGGAAGTAACAATATGAAAAACAAGTATTTTAATACAAGCTCCGATTCAAGTCGGACGAAAGATGCCATGGCCCAGCAATTGGCAGAAATGGAATCGCAACTTATGACATATCGAGACGATCTGGATGCTCGAGAGCAATCCAGTGCCGAACTTCGGGCCAGTTTGAAGGAAGCCGTTGCCCTTATCAAGCCGTTGCAAGATGCGGTTGACGAAGCAGATCAGCAAAGAGCCGATCTTCAACAAGAAGTGGAACGCCTCAAAGCTGATCATGAAGTAGAAACCAAGGAAATGCAGCAAGAACTGCGAGCTGCCGAACAGGCACTCAGACAAAAGGAACGCGAATGTGAGAATCTTCAAAGCGATATTCAGCGTTTGCAGCTCGAGTTAAGAGATGCCAAGGAGTTGGCACAAGCACGTCAAGCCATTCAGGGTTTGTCTCCGACAGCAGCGGCGGCTGCTGCTGCAGCGGCGGCCCACACACCGCCTCCCTCCCAACCGACGCAAGAACTCTCGTCTCTCAGTAAGGCCCGATCCGATCTCAAGGCCAAGCGAGCGCAAGAGCAGACCTTGCGATCTTTGTTGCGAGATGCTCAAAACCGATTTCATACGCTGAACCAACAGAACGAGCACGCTCATGCTCAAAATCAACAACTGCAAGGACGTCTCCGTGATGTGGAGGAGCAGCACAGTAGCGGAGGCAGTGTGGGGGGTGAATTTGTCGTCGACGTTTCAGCGCCAAATATTGCAGATCTAGAGCACCACGTTGCTTCCTTGAAACAAACGCTGCAAGAAAAGAATGCGGAACTTGAAGATTTGCAACGCAATGTCTCACAACAGCAATCTAGTCCTGAAGGCCAGCAACGAATGAAAGAATTGGAATCGAAACTCACCAAGACTGAACAAGAGCTAAAAGAGAAGTGTCAAGTGGAGAAAACTTTGAACAAGAGCCTGAAGGAAGCACTGGGACTGCTCAAGCCACTCAAGAATCATTTGGAAGAAGCAGAAGCCGAGAAGAAGGAGCTCTCGAAAGAAGTACGAACTCTTCGGCGCAAGCTTACCAAGATGGAGATTGGTGGCATGGACACAATAGTAGCAGCTTTTCCCAACAACAGCAACAGCCTCGACAGGACCCCTGTCGCTAGCAATGCGAATGGCGGCCTTGAAGACGAGCGAAGATTGAGACGGGAAAAAGAAGAGCTCGAAGAGACGGTACGGCATTTGGAGCAAGAAAATTCGCAATTGCACGATGCCTTGGACGAAATGTCCCGAATGAACAATAACAGCGGTGCCGTGTCCAGTGGGAACAAAAACAATACTGAAGCAACTACAATTTCTCCCAACAGCAAGATGGAATCTCGCATGAACCAAGAAATTGTCGAGCTCAAGAGTCGCTACGAAGTGACACAGAGTCGTCTGGAGGATGCTTATGACGAGAATCATGCCCTGGTGGAAGCTTTGAAAGAGAAGGAAGAATCGGAAAAGGATGCTATTGAAGGCATGCGAATCTTGAGAGAAAAGCTCCGGAAGACGGAACTCGATCTAGAGAATGCCAAATATATTGCTACGAGCGCCTTGGTCAAGGTGGAACAAGCAAGAAGTGAACAAAACGGTGGCAGCAGCAATCCCTTTGACAATGAATCGCATACAGTTCACTCCCTGGAAGAAAAGGCTTTGGAGTTGGACATATTAGCAGCTGCTGGAATGCGTCCCGCTGCTGCTGGAATGCCTCCGTTGCCACCATCCAACCACCACCAGCAGCAGCTATTTCATTCTCTACAACACCAAGAGCATCCATCGATGCAAAATCATCGCGGGTCGCAAATGCAGCAACCATTGTACATGTCACCGGAGGGTATCATGAGTAACGACAGCAGCAGCAACAGTCCTGCAAGGAGTTGGGCGGGAAGGCAATCCAGGCTAGCCGATTTTTAAAACTATCTTTTTCTGTGAAATTAATATTGTTTCTGAGGGATCTTTATCCCATGACATTTTTTAGTCAATTTTGTCCTCCTTAACTAGCAACAATAGTCCAACAACTTTTGGGCGATGGTAAAAACGACAATCCGTCGTGCTAATTCTGACTGGTGCCTTGTCAGAACGAGTACCAGAAGTAACTTTAAAATGGGCGCAGACGACTGTACTGCTGTTGGTAAAGCTAGTACTAAAGCGATCTACTCGCTGCCCACATTCGGCGAACTCCGGGCCTATTTATGTCGTCATCACTACTGTCCGTCCTACTCGCCCTTTCACCGCGATTTCTTCTTTTGCCAGTGTTAGTAGTACTGCTTCCGGAGCTTCTCCTGCCACTCTGTCCGCTGCGACCTGTTGTACCGCCCACAGACATCATCGTTCCTGCTAAAGCTCCATTATTGCCACCCCTGGATGGATTCCGCAGGTGACGTCCCTGCAGACTATTCACATTGTTACTTTCACTACTACTAGGATCAGTACTTTGTCGTTGCTGTTGCACTTCGTACGATGACGTTGTATCGCAGCAATCGCAGTCGGACAAAATTTGGCGCGCTTGCTCCAAAGATTGATCCAGGACGTCCAAATCCTCGTACGCATCTTCCAACGCATCTTCCAAGCTGAGTGCCTGTTCTTTCCACATATCTCTTGCTTGTCGATAATCATCCTTCGTGGGACATTTGGGGACCATGGGATGGGTGAAGCCATAATTTCCAATAACAACATCCTCGCATTCATCACTGTACCAAAAGGTTACCTCTTGTCCGGTCGTAAAATTGCAAGAGGCAACGATATCGAACGTATGTAATTCTGCATTGTAGCGACCGCGAGTACAAGGTGGTCCAAAATTTAAAAGATCCGCCACCGGTGCGAGAAAGGAATGGTAGAGACTCGATTTAGATATCGTTGCAGCTCCTTCCTTGACCCTTCGATCTGTTTCCTGCTTGTTTGAATCATTACTTTTATAATTATTGTCGTTTTTCTCGCGTTTATCATTGCCGTCGTCATTGTCGTCACCTTCTTCCTGTTGAAATTCCAGCCAGGTTTCGGTTGGCATTTCTGCTGGAGGTACTCCATCCACACTTCCCTGTGGTTGCATTAACAAAGAAGCCGACGGAGGAGACTCTGTTGGGAACGTAAGTTTTTGTTGTCGTTGTTGCTGTTGCGACGATGATGACGGCGTTTCCAAATCAGCAATAGGCAACAGCCAATGTCGAGTATTGATCATAGCAAATGCCCATTTGAAATTTTCGTAAGAAAAGGCCCAATCGTCGTCCATATCATCCAGCAAATAATCAAACTGTTGTTGCTGTTGTTCTTCGCTACTGGTACTGCTGCTACCGGTCCTTTGCATTATCATTCGTTTGCCAAACAATTCTGGATAATCACGTACCAATGGATCAACAACTGTGTGATACATTTCTTTCATTTCCAATCGTACCCCTCGTGCCACCGATTGTATGCCCCGATTGCTGTTGCTGTCACGACAACTGGAATGTTGTTGCTGTGGTTGTTGTTGCTGTGGTTGTTGTTTTTGCGGTTGTTGCGAATAATGGTACAGTTCTTGTCGTTGTGTCTTGTTCCACAAAAATGGTACTGACTCGGTCGAAGTTTGTCGCAACAAATGAATATAAGGATACAAGGGACTGGAAGTTCCCAATTTATAATGGTGCAACAATGCCATGGCCAACAGAGGCATTTCAAAATAATCCACAAACGAAGAAGTAGAAGGAGTCGTCGTCGTCGTCGTATCTGCACTGTCATTGCCATCAGCATTATCATCATTATGATGATTATTTTTTTGTTCCATCGTCCAACCGTAGTTTTGTCGTGCTTTGGGTCCCATAACGCGTCCTAGTACAGGATCTTGATCAATCGTAGTAGGTACTGTCAAAAGACCTTGGAATGGAATGGATATTATAACCTCTCCTTGTTCAATGGGACGTGTAGCACGTAAACCACGAACAGTTATCATGGGAGGATCCTTCCATTCGGGATATTGTTTTTTCTTCTTCTTCTTCTTCTTCTTGTTGTTGTTGTTGTTGGTTGCATCTACAAACACGTCATCATCATCATCATCATCATCACCATCACCATCATCCGAATCATCCATCCAATCATCATCATTATTATTATGATTCATACCATTTTCATGATACTGCGATCTCATCATGGCGGCTTTCATATAATCGTAGTACTCAAAATTATAAATTTCTAAATTTGTTTGAATGCCCAAAACTTGTTGACACCATTGCATAAATTGTTCATGTTCATGTTCATGTTCATGTTCATGTTCATCATGTTGTTCATGTTCATGTTCATGTTGTTGTTGTTGTTGCTGCTGCTGCTGTTGGTTTGGTAGTGTACCCTTTCTTTTTTTATTACTACTATTAGTATTGCTACTGCTACTCGTCGTCATCGTAGGAGGAGCAGCAGCAGCAGCAGCAGCAGCAGCAGTAGTAGCAGTGGCGCTAGTAGCATTAGTGGTGGTGGTGGTGGGAATTTGGGGTGAATCTTTGTTAGTGTGTTCTTGCTGATATTGTTCTGCGTAAAGTTCTTCTTCTTCCCTGTACTTCTTGTTGTCAGCAGTTGTTGCGGTGGCATCTTCTAACGTATCTTTCTTTTTCAGTTTTGGTAGTAAAGAATTAACAGATGATGACGACGACGACGACGACGACGTTGATGATTCGTCGCGGTTGCTGTTGTTGTTTGTGTCGTCTTGATTGTCACGAGAGGTATCTTTCGTTTCCGGTATCACCGCTGCTGTTGTATCAGCATCAGCATCAGCATCAGCACTAGTAGTAGCATCATTCGTAGTCACAGATGATCCTGCTACCAGGAACATGACTGTTGAAATCGATACGGAATGTTCCGTACACGGTATTTGTAGTACGAGTGGTGTACTACAGATTGTAAACATAACCACCGTCACCACAGCTAATAAATAGTTCTTGTTGTATAGAAATGGCAATGACAATCCAAGTAATAATTGTCTCCTCCTCCACCTATTCCTCCTATGTGGTCTTATTGGTTGTTTTTGTCTTGATAACAAGATAGAACAAGATGATGATGATGATGATGAAGTTTGTAGAACGTTTTTTACCAAACATTGGTGCTTCTGCTGCTGCTTCTGCTGCTGCTGCTGCTGCTGCTTCTGCTGCTGTTGCTGCTGCTGCTGCTGCTGCTGTGTTTGGTGTTGGTGAAGGAAGATGAGATGTAATCGGTTCGGAATCTTTCTGTGAGAGGATTCCATTGTTGTTGTAGAGTACACAACAAACACAATCAATCCCAATTCACAAAAACAATATTGTACCACCAATCTACAAAATTGTCGTACTGTAACAGCAGGTACTTTTGAAAATATATAAAGATAAGCAGTACAATAAGTACAGTACTAGACTAGTAGTATTAACAATTTAACACTGATGCAAACTGTAAACCAGAAGGGAAGGCATAGATTTTTTTATAGATTTGAATATTCCTTGTTGTTTCGATGTTGATAATTAGCTATTGATCAGATCGAAATTTTTAAGAAGCGAGAGTATGCTGCCGTTTGCTGCAGTAAGAACCGGGTTACAGCAAAAACATACTTCTCGAGCGAACGCTACCGCGTTCTCTCGACTATGCCAGCTCTCTAGGGCTACGTTCGGCTAGGTAGGGTGGTTTGGAGAAACTCGGCAATTTACTAGGGCCGACCTTTTCTCCGTTCCGAGG
>Ga0100402_1007051_pt1 | contig 10957 bp, 14 predicted proteins | sample CryGeyme20150102_FD_80419 | JGI IMG/M metagenome (GOLD analysis project Ga0100402, IMG submission 80419) | Groundwater microbial communities from Crystal Geyser aquifers in Utah, USA - Crystal Geyser metaG 2015-0102 | ecosystem: Environmental > Aquatic > Deep subsurface > Groundwater | place...
ACCTGATATTGCTCGCTTTACTGCCTGTTCTTTATATTCTGGAGAGTATTTTCCTCGTTTGCTCATATTAACCTCTTGCTTTTTTTCAGCTAAAAAGGTGTCCGGTTTTATGTCATAGGGCTAATAGTAAGAATTATTTAGTTCCAAAAGATTTTAAATTCGACCTTAATGATTTTGAACTAAAGCTTATGGGGCAAATTTACAATGACCTTTATCTTCACGGAGAAATTTAATGAATAAATTTATTCTTTATTTAGTATTATTCATATCTTTTTCCTGTGGAAAAGAATATAGAAGAGCGTATATCAATAATAAGCCTGATGTAACTATATTTGGGATAGTTGTTTATCACAATACATCAAATATTGGAAATTTATTTACTACTGATTATGAAAGATTGGAGTTAACTGAATTTAAGAAAGAAGGGAATGATATTATCATTCTTGAAAAAGGAATTAAGCCGAAGATTCTATCAGTTGATTTTGATAAATACATTGATTTTCCTTTAGGTAATTACAATAACGGATATTATTATGCGTGGAGATCACTGAAACTTGGGTCATGTTATTTTGTTACTAAGATCGGATATACGATAACTAGACCATCATCAGAAACCTCTACACAAAACAATTATGTGCAAACATCTTATGAAAAAGAATTTTCCTATGAACAATCCGGCAAGGCCTTAGAAATTTGTGCAAAAGTAGGAGAGAATTTTGTTGGAATCTTAGGTTATGACCCTGTTGAGGAGGAATCTTTCAATTTTATTGAGAAACCTAAGTTCTATTACGATTACTTCAACTCATATTTATTTGGATTAAATAAGCCAAGTTATAGAGGTGCTCAAAGATATGCTTTTGATATTTATAATAAACCATACAAAGATTAATATATATTTGAGAAGTCGAAAAAGATGTATTTACAAATAATTCTTAAATATTAAAAATCTAATTAGAGCAAATGAAATTACAATTTGAAGAAATAAAAAATTTAGAAGAAGATAGGAAGTTACTTATCTTTCGAAATTATTTAAAACCAAATTTCTTAAATTGTGAATTAAAAATCGCTATCATAGGGAATAAAATCGATTACCTTGATTTCTATTCAAACCGTTATGGAATAGCAAGATATGATTTCTCCACGCGAAAGTTCACAGCAAATTCTTGGGAAAAAGAAGATGACGTTCAAGGAATTTCTGAACTGAGTAAACACTATACATCCATCTATCTTAATTCCAATGAAGATTCTATATTTGCTAGGGAGAAAGTTATTCCAGATGTTCAAGAGAATGCAGATAATTTGATTATAGAACTAATCGATAAGGTAATAAATAATTCAGCAGGTTCAATTTCTGATTTTCCTTTTATTCAGAACTTCATTAATAAATAATATAATGAAATTTATTTCGCAATGAATGATATTTTCTTATGGTTTGTTATATCGACTATTCTGAATAAAGATTCAATTGAAGGCAAATCACTCAATTCTATAGCTTTATTATACTAGAAAAATTACTTGCGCATGATTTTCGTAAAATTATTGTATAGTTATAAATATTATATTAAAAGGAAAATAAGATTATGAAATCGAAAATATGGACTGTCTTTATACTAATTATCTTTATAAACATTTGTGTGATTAATTGTGATAATAATGCTGATAAAGAAAGAGATAACGCAATAACTTTAGCAGGTATAATTCTTGCTTGGACTTCATCATCTCTTACTCAATATACTCCCAATCAGGCGAATTGGGACACCTTTTACACGAAAGCAACTGTAGGTGGAACAAATAAATCGCATGATCCAGATGGAGTTGGCTGGTTAACCGCTTCCTCATGGGAAAATGCAAAATGGGATAGAAACTTAATGCCTAATCTTTACCCTTCCGCACCTTAATTGATTTATTAATTTTTTATGATGTGCGAATGTGCAGTGAAATCTCTCATTTTTTGAGATTGTTAAAATGGAATTGATAAAATAATTTGAATTATAAAGCTTTTTCATGAAAATTAAATCTTCACATTTCAAGACTGCATTTTTATCTTTTTGTTTACTTGGCTTATTTTTAACCAATTGCAGCAATATCACTGATCAGAGATCAGCCTGTGAGTATAGGGTAAATAGATTGCTTCAGACTTGCACTTTAGCTTCCTTAGTCTGGCCTAATTATTTCTTTGGACAAGAATCAAATATTAGTAATGAAAATGTTAGAAATAGTTTAACATTTTGTACGGTTGATTATCTAAAGAAGTCAGAATGCCGTCGTCAGAAAGATTACCTTCCAACAAGAAAAGATTTAGATAAATAAATTTTATATCTAAAAATTTATTTTTAATTCTATTGATTCTATATTGTATAATCTAATAGATTACTAAACTATTATGACTGTAGGCATTCTATGAAATTAAAACATCTTTTTTTATTCTTAAGTTTAGTTTCACTTTTTCAATTCTCTCTTTCTGCTGAAGAAACTTTTTATATAGTAAAAGCAGAAAATTGGCTCTACCTTCGATCTGAACCGAATCAAAAAGCAGGCATTGAAAGGATGCTAGCAAAGGATAGTCTTTTGAGGCTAGTGAACTCATCAGAACCTATAATAACTTTAAACAAGAAGAAAGGTAGATAGGTAGAAGTGGAATACTTTGCTACTAAGGGATGGGTTTTCGATTTTTATTTATCAAAATCGAAAGCTGATGATCCTTTGATCCTGTTTAATTCCTTTTTAAAAAAATTACATTCTAATAAAATTTCCTCCATTCCTACTGCCAAAGATGAATATCTTAAAAAGTTTTCAAAAACCTCTAAGGATGCGAAAATGGATTTAGACTTTTCCAAGAGTTCATAATTGAAGTAATGCGAACTGTAGATTCTCAATACCGTGATAAATTAATGGAGAACTATGCTGACTCAAGCAACCAATCTTTAAAAGAATTAAAGAGTCATGGAATTGATGCAAGTTTCTGCGAAGGAGATGTTGAGTTAATTGAGGATTTATCTTACTACTTAGTTATGTTAAAGAGATTTAACTTCCCATTGAAAAAATCAATAGAGGTTTCTTCTGACTCTGGTGGCTCTTATGCCTGTGATGCAGGAATTCATATTCCCTGGGATGAGATGCGCAAACGAATCACAAGAATCGAATCCTTTCTGAAGAAGGCTCCCCGCTCTCCAGAAAACAATATTTTGGAAGGAATTTTACGAAATCTAATGGCCAATTATGTTAATGGAATGGATAATACACCTGTTTGTGATTTTGAAACTAATATTGTCTTAGACGAAATCCTACAAAGTTATAATCTTTTTGAAAAAGAAAATAAAACTTCTAAATACTATCCATTCTTTAAAAAATATTTAGGGATGTTGAAAGCAAATAAAAATGTATGCAATGATAAGATCAGAACATTTTCTTATAAATACTTTAACACTAATTGAATTATGGAATCCAAACTCGTTCTTCGCGAATGACTTTCCCTTGCTGCGGAAAGCTAACAAAAGTTGATGATCGAGTGCCGTATCCAGGTAGTTCAATGAAAATACTTGATAAAGCTTTTTCTTTATCCTTAGGTATTCCTGTATCGGGAAGGTCTTTGTCTTCAGCTAATGTTTTATCTTGTAAATAATTAAAGAATTGATTGGGATCGATGTGAGTGTTGTTAGTTGAGTCGACTAAACTTGAGAATCTTGATTTTGCCTTTAGTAATTTGGGCCAAGGCTCATTTAAAATTCCATTGGATACAGAATAGATTCCTGGTTCAATGGTTTGCACTAAATTTTTAATATTATTCCAGTAGTAAGCTGAGTTGTGGTCACCAATGATTAGATTGAAGCCTTCGTATGAAGATGCGTTATCACGGCGTGATTGGATAAAGTCCTTTGCGGCATCTTCTGAGAGTAGGAAATCTCTTACAAGGTGGCCTCTTGAAATTGGTTGAGAAACAGGTTTTAATCGAAAGTCTCGGTAATTGGTTAAGAATGCAAATCTGCCATCCACTCGAACTCCTAGCCATGCTCCCCCATTTTGCAGATCTCTTCCACCCCAAACCCTTGGATCTTCCACCCAAGTATCCGCTGGCAAAGTTTTTCTCTGGTAGAATTCATCACGATTTGCTGCGAGAATGAAGTGAGTCCCTTCTGGGTATTTATAAGAAAAAGAAATTAAGCACATTTGAGAGATTGATCCAATTTTTCGTGTATAAATAAGGTGGAAATTCTTTTCTTTGATAATTGTAAATTAATGAAATTTAAAGAGACATAGGATGTTAATTTTTTATATTTTTTCTTTTATACTATTTCAAATCTCTTAGATTAAGTCTAATTAAAGTTGCAGACTGAGAGAACGATATTCAACTTGGAATCAGTCTAATATTTGGTGTTTTAAATTTCGCAAGGAGGCAGGCTTTTGGATCCAAAATACGAAGCAACATGGAGAAGATTGGAATCTGCAGGAATTCGTTCCACTTCCCAACGCTTAGAAATGGCTCATCTTCTGCTCTCTAAACCTCAACACCTCACAGCCGATGAAGTATTTGGGCTGATCAATTCTCATTTTCCCCATGCAAGTAGAGCTACGATTTTTAATAATTTGAAACTCTTCGTAGAAAAAGCGGTGATAGGAACTCTTGAATTAAAATCTGGCAAAATGTACTACGACTCCAATCTTACCCACCACCACCATGCATTGGATGAGACAACTGGTGAGATCATTGACATTGATTTAGATCCAGCCTTGGAAAAGCAATTGCAAGATAGCTTAAAAGAAGACTTTCTTAATAAAACTGGGAAAGAAATTTCTAATCCATCTTTGGTTGTTACTCTAAAAGGCAAATACTAGATCCACTTAATTATCTATTACGCATTTGACATATATTTCTCAATAATTCCATAAAATAAAAACAATCTAAATCCTAATAAATCTTGATTTCTATTCTAATCCATAAGCTAATTGTAAAGCTTGCATAATGGATTGCAGAATATGGTAGTTAACGGAATTGATAGGATAGGATTGAATGTATGCTGAAGAAATGGATGCTAACACTCTTTATCTGTTTTCATGCGCAATCTTGTTTCTACCATCCTTTATTCAAACCATACTTCTTTCCAGAGAAATCTGAGTCTTCTGATTTTTTGCTTTTGTTAGGTGGAGCTTTCTTTCTTAACCAAGTTCAAATTACATCTATATCCAAAACTTCTGGAGTGGAAGGTGATACTATAACGATTGAAGGTATAAATTTTTCTGCAAATGCTTTTGAGAATTCTATTTTATTTACAGGCTCCATTCCTGGAGAAATCGTTTCTGCATCTGAGACAAGTATATCCGTTCGTGTGCCTCTTGGTGCGAAATCTGGCTCTATCGTAATAAATACTACCAAAGGCTCCGCACAAAGCGCAGATTCGTTTACTGTTTATAGATATTTTATAACATTTTCTGCGGGAACAAATACGGAAACTTTTACCCTAGACATCAATTCAGGTGCCGTAGCTCCCATTGTTGGCTCCCCTTATTCCTTAAATATTCCTTTGGGTGCAAAATTTTCTCAAAATGGAAAATATGCCTATTCAGGAAACTTTGGAGGTGCTACTACAATCCAAAGTTATTCAACGAATCCTTTAGATGGAAGAATCTCTTTGCTGAATGCAACAGCTGGTACAACAACTCAAGACCCTGTCTTTTTCGCGTTTCATCCAAATGGAAAGTATTTATATGTTTCCAATGTAAATGGAGGGACAGTTACCGCATTTAATTATGATAGCAATACCGGTATTCTAACACAGATTAGTGATTACAACCCAACATGTGGTTGTACTTTAAATCATTTGGTAATAAGCCCTGATGGAAGGTTTTTGTTTGTAAATGGAAATGGTGGAGGTGAACCCATTCTTGGATTTTCTATTGATCTAACTACAGGAATACTTACAAATATACCGAACTCTCCATTCACTACTGGTATAGCAAATATGGAAGCAATCCTAATCGATTCTAGTTCGCAGTTTTTGTATTCTGTAGCTGCTTCAAATAGTAGTATTTTAAATAGGAATATCAACCAAACTACGGGGGAGCTTACACCCATACCTGGAGCTCCATCAGTAACAGGGACACCTAATAATTTTCGTGCTGTTATGCATCCATCTGGTAAATTTCTTTATACAGTAAACATTGCAGGTGCAACTTTAGCTAAGCATGATATAGCTTCTGATGGAAGTCTTTCTCTTCCTAATTCTACACTTAATTTTGGGTCCAACCTTCAATTTGTTTCATTGGATCCTACTGGAGCTTATGGTTTTGTGAGTAATACAGGTGGAAACAACTTTTATGTTTTTAAGGTGGATTCTACTACAGGTGCTCCAACGCTATTGAACTCTGGCAATCCTTACCCAGCATCAGCTGGGAATAATTCAGTACCTGAAGCATATCGAATCGCTCAGTAATTTGTTTCTTTATTTTTCTAATTGCAAATTTAATTTGAATCAATAAAAATATCTTGCAACTCCAGTTTGCTTTGAACCAATTTAATCATGGCAAATGAAATCTCAGAAGTCACTCAAAAGTTAATCCAAGAAGAGCAAGATTATGGGATTAAGAAAGTAAACCAAATCCGATATTTCTTTGTGCTCGCCCTTAGTTTTCCTTTAATTGGCAATGCATTGGAAAGAGCTGATTATCTTTTTCCCAATTTGTTAGTATTATTTCTTTTCATAACAATAACACTTGCTCATACGTATATTATATATAGATGCGAAAAATCTTACTTATTCGGAGTTTTCAATTATATAACTATACTTGTTGATTTTATGTTAACAATCGGAGTTTCTATCTATTATTGGAGAGTTGAATATCCTGAGAATTACGCTTTCTTAATGAAGAATCCTATTTTATTTTACCTAATGGTACCTGTAGCTCTAGCTTCATTAGAATTTAAAATTCGACCTCTCGTCTTTGCTCTGTCAGTTGCTATTCTATCTTATTTAGTTCTTCTTTCTTATGGATTTTATATTGGAATGCCTTATACGAATAGTTGGAAGGAATACATTACAGGTGATGGTTTTATTATTAATGATTCTACTCAAAAGCCAATGATCTTTTTGATAATTGGTAGCTCTATGATTTATGCAGTTTATCGAGTGAGAAATCTATTGAGTCGTTCGATAGATATTGAATCCAAAAGGGCAACTCTTGCCAGGTATTTTTCCCCATCGGTAGTTCAAGAACTCACAAGTTCATCAGGTGGTTCGATGATTGCAACGAACCGTAAATATGCTGTTATCCTATTTTCCGATATTCGTAAGTTTACAAGTCTATCAGAAGATATGGACACAGAAGAATTGGCGCGATTTCTTGCGGATTATCGAAGTCTGATGCTATCATCCGTCTTTGAGTATGGAGGCACCTTGGATAAATTCGTTGGGGATGCGGTGATGGCGGTCTTCGGTGTTCCATCCAGTAGGGGAAATGAAACTGAAATCGAACAATCTGTACTCTGCGCAATCGACATGCATAAGAAACTTGAAATATTTAATATAGAACGTAAATCTAATGGATTGATTCCCATCGAAATAGGAATTGGACTTCATGCTGGAATTGTCTTTTCAGGAAATGTAGAATCTTCTGGTCAAATGGAATACACTGTACTCGGTGATGCTGTCAATGTTGCTTCTCGATTAGAATCCATGACTAAAGAATACAAATCTAAAATTATCATTTCAGAAGAATTGGAAACAAAATTACCAAATGATATCAAGAGAAATTCCATTGGCGAAGTAACCGTTCGAGGTAGAGTCAAGCCTTTGGAGATTTATTCTGTAGATGTTTAAAGGCAGAATGGGCAATAAATTAATTCATTTATAGCCATATTATCTTTGAATTGATCTTGTAAATAATTCAATTCGAAGGTATAAAATGGATCCATTCATGAATCCAATTACGCAAGTTACTATTAAAATCAATTCGTCAAAGTAATTTTATCTCGTGCAGAATTAGCCTTTTCCTTTGCCTCTTCAATTGTCTTACCTAATGCAAGTGCCACTCCCATTCTGCGTTTACCATCAATGTTGGGCTTTCCAAAGATTTTGACATCGACTCCAGGAATGGCAAGAGCATCCTCTAAACCTTTATAAGCGGGTTGGTCTGTACTACCTTCAAGTAATATTGCCGAACTTGCCGCAGGGAGATGGTATAAAATTTCGGGGAGAGGAAGGCCAAGAAGTGCTCTAACATGAAGAGAGAATTCAGAAAAGTTCTGAGAAATTAAAGTTACAAGACCTGTATCATGAGGTCTTGGGGACACTTCGCTGAAGTAGACTTCATCTGATGTTACAAAAAGTTCGACTCCGAAGAGTCCAAATCCTCCTAGTCCTATTGTTACTTTCTCAGCAATTTCTTTTGCTTTGGCAGTGGCAATCTCTGACATCGCTTGGGGCATCCATGATTCCACATAATCACCGTTTACCTGTCTATGTCCAATGGGAGGCAAGAAGCTTGTTCCACCAACATGACGAATGGTTAATAAAGTTATCTCAAAATCGAAAGCTATAAATTCTTCGATGATCATTCGACCTTTGCCAGAGCGTCCGCCTGTCTGTCCGTATTCCCAGGCTTTTGCAATATCATCTTCTGATCGAATCAAACTTTGTCCTTTGCCTGAGGAACTCATAATGGGTTTCACTACACAAGGAATTCCAATTCTTTGAATTGCGGATCGAAAGTCTTCTTCATTGTCTGCGAATTCAAATTTAGAAGTCTTGAGTCCTAGTTCCTTGCTCGCAAAAGTTCGAATGCCTTCTCTGTTCATAGTCAAATTGACTGCCTTAGCAGAGGGAACAATTTTGAAACCTTCCAATTCTAGCTTAACTAAAGTTTGTGTATGTATGGCTTCAATTTCTGGAACAATATAATCCGGTTTCAATTCTCGAATGGTTTTTTCTAATTCGATTGGATCAAGCATATTTATTACTCGATATTCTTGGGCTACTAGCATTGCAGGTGCATTCGCATAACGATCACATGCTATAACATGAATTCCCAATCGATTGGCTTCAATGGCAACTTCTTTCCCCAATTCACCTGATCCTAGCAACATCAATTTTGTAGCATTTTTCTTATACACTGTTCCAATCATAAAGACTATTTAGTCTTCGAGGAAATAATTTTCAAGAACGAATCCTAGTTGTGGATATTTTTATTGCTTTAAATTTCTCGAATGAATTTAAACATGCAAGAGAGATGAAAAAGATGAAATTCAAATCTATCTTTATTTCCGATTTGCATTTGGGAACTTCCCATTGCAAGGCGAGTTTATTACTGGATTTATTTCAAAAGGTTAAATTCGAAAATCTTTTCTTAATTGGAGACATCGTTGATCTCTGGGCCTTAAACTCTCATTGGTATTGGGATAAGAATCATGGCAAGGTACTTGAAAAGATTTTGAAATACAGTCGTAAACGAAATGTAAAATACATTATCGGAAACCACGATATGGTTTTTCGTGATCTTTTGCATAAGAATATATTTCAATTTGGCACTATCGAAATTTCTGATTATACCATTTACCAATCCGTTAAAGGGAAACAATTTCTTATCATTCACGGAGACCAGTTCGATGGCTTTATGAGAAGTCTCGGCTGGCTTTACCATTTAGGTGATAAGGCTTATGACTTTGTTGTATTTTTGAATTCTGTTTTAAATAAGATTCGTAAGATGTTCGGAAAAGAATATTGGTCTCTTGCAGGATATTTAAAATCAAAAGTGAAAACTGCACTTTCCAATATTACAAAATTTGAAACCATTCTCATCGATTATTCTAAACAACACAATGTGGATGGAGTGATCTGTGGTCACACGCATACTCCTAGTATGAAGATGATTGATTCTACCGTTTATATGAATGATGGCGATTGGGTCGATAGTTGCACATTTATAGCTGAATCTAAAGAAGGGGATTTCTATCTCTTGGATTATAATCTTCGAGAACTCTCCAATCTAAAGTTTTAATTGGAAAAAATAATTTTATATAGGATAAAGTGGCTTCCCACTCAAAGCCTGCAAGAGTAGGTAAACTACAAGTGCTAGATATATAATCGCAGAAGTATAGATAAAAGTTAGGATTATTGAATAATTAAATTTAATTCTCGTTAGAAGTAAAGTTAGCAAAGGCAAAATTTGAATAGCATGAAGCCCAAAAAAATGTGCGATTCTTAAATCTCCTCCTGTTCTAGCCCATTTTGTGATTGGCATAAGCTTCGATGGATCTTTTTCAGCTACGCTGTGAGATCCAATTGTTAGTCCTATTGTTCCCTTGTTTGCGATAATTTTGTCAATATCTTGAGAGCTTGGATTCGTCATTGCAAATGCCATAGACATAGATACAAAAGTTATAACAATACTCAAACGTATTGCATGAATCATTGGATTTTTCCTAGCATCCAGTTGAAAGAAATTATAAATATAAGCTGCAAATGATATCCAGACCGTAACTATTCCAAATGCCATAATCTGAAAGAGAATCATATCTTCTAGGCTTGTATAATTGAAATGACTCAACCTTCCTCGAAAAGCTTGTAAATAAATAATTGCTAGTTCAAGATTAAGCATCCAAGCTATAGTTAAATTTGCCCAAACAATAAACTTCGAGTGGCTTAGATACTTTAAGAAAATTACCAAGGTTGTTGAGAAAAGTATACTTGATATAGCAAACTTAAGAGGCTTCAACCAAATTGGACTGTGTTGAAGAATTCGGTCATCAACAAATAAGCCTATTAATGAGAAAAGTAGGCAGCCTATAGAGAAAATGATATTAATAAATAGATGTTGATTCATAGGATTGATGGATAGTATTTTGGGAGCTAGACTCAAAAGCCGTTAGGAATTGAAAAAAGCGGAACCCGTCCATAATATAGTTTTGGACAACAAAATCATAAAGGGGTTCCACCAATGAAAAATCAAAACAAAACCACATCCAATA
>Ga0100402_1007052_pt1 | contig 10954 bp, 9 predicted proteins | sample CryGeyme20150102_FD_80419 | JGI IMG/M metagenome (GOLD analysis project Ga0100402, IMG submission 80419) | Groundwater microbial communities from Crystal Geyser aquifers in Utah, USA - Crystal Geyser metaG 2015-0102 | ecosystem: Environmental > Aquatic > Deep subsurface > Groundwater | place...
TCCAATTGATGAACCATTAGGTGATGTAAAAGCTCCCTTGTTTGCAGCTCCCATAATTCCATATCCTCCTCCTGTGACTACGGCATAATCAAGGTTAGCAATTTTTGTTGCAAGTGCTTCAACTCTTTTTGCAATGTCTGTTTCTAAATCAAGTCGAGCTGAACCAAAGATAGTTACTGATTTAGGATACTTTGCCATAAGTTCAAAACCTCTTCTAAATTCAGCATCAATAATGCACATTCTTGAATCAAGCACTGTTTGATTTTGATTGATACAAGTGTTTGTAATTTCTTGGAGACTTAGCTCTCCTGGTTTTTCTATATTCATATTTCAAAAGTATACCATACAAGCAATCTCAGGAGCTATCTGATATAATATGAGCATGAAAGTAATCAAACGAAGTGGAGAAGAAGAACTATTTGATGTGAATAAACTATGTAGTTCACTTATTAAAGCAGGTGCCTCAGAGAATCTAAGTGATCAGGTTTGTGGCATTATTGCAAACAGTGTTGAATCTGGAATGTCTACTGAAAGGATTTTCAATTTAACAAGAAAATATCTCATGGAAGTGGATCCTGGTATGTCAGCACTTTATTCTCTTGATCGTGGATTATCTGCTTTAGGTCCATCTGGCTTTATGTTTGAACAGTATGTTGGAGCATTGTTCAGGGAAATGGGTTACACAGTAACTACAAACTACTTTGCACAAGGTGAGGCGGTACAACATGAGGTTGATGTACTTGCCACAAAAGGGAATGTTGTTTTTCTTATCGAAGCTAAATATAGAAATGATTTTAGGACAAAAACACATATTAATCAGGTTATGTATGCAGATGCTCGTCTTGAAGACGTGAGAAGAAAAGCTATACAAGATGGTGACACTAGAGAATATTATCTTTGGGTAGTTACTAATACCTTGTTCACTGACCATGCTGAAAACTATGTTACTAAAAGAGATCTTCAGTTAATGGGATGGGAATATCCAAAATATATTAATATTAAAAAGATTGCATATGATAACAAGTTATTTCCTGTTACCGTGCTTCCTTCAATTACTAAATCTGTATTAAAGAAGTGTGCACAGGAGGGAATTGTCTTAGCAAAACAATTGTACCCAATGACTGCTGATGAACTTATGCAAACCTTCAGTCTAAGCCACCGATCTGCAAAAAAATTAGAACAGGAAATACTTGAACTGATGTTTTAAATAAACCTTGTTTTTTATTTTTAACGTGATTTAATATATAAAACAAATCTACGATGGAAATAAAAATAATCAGAGGATCTTTAAGATTCTCCATGCTCATTTCAAGTTATCCTTTTCTTAACAAAGAAGAATTAGACAGAATTTTTCCAGGTTGGAAGGAAGCATTGAAATTAGAAACACCAAAGACAGCAAGGAATTAATATTCTAAGCTGTCTTTTTATGTGTATACTAGTGTCATATGCGATACCTCATACTGTCAGTACTAATATTTCCTCTCGTATTCATAGTTCACCCTCTTGTATTGTTTGTATGTACATCAATCTATTTTATCTTTACTAAAACACCTCTTAGCTTACTCATTCCTTTTTCTTTTTTGTTAGATGTTGTTACTCTTAAAGAATTAGTTTTTTTGGGCTGGAATCTGCCTTATTTTTCCTTCATTACCTTACTAATCTATATACTTTTACCTATTGTAAATGAGTATATTATAATCAAGGACTAATATGTTTTGGAGAAGAACAAAAAAATATCGTGATTATGAAATTCATCCTGATGAAATTTTTATCGACAATGCAAATATATCAAATTTAGATCAACAGCAATTTGAAGGTGTTATCGAACAACGAATCCCTAAAAGAGCCCTTACTATTATTTTCATATTTATCGCACTTGTCTTTGCTATTTTTACCTACAAGCTTTTTCAACTTCAGATTATTCAAGGTAATCATTATGCAAGAATTTCAGAGTCTAACCGATTGAATAAAAATCCAATTTTTGCTGAACGTGGAATTATTTATGATATCAATGGTGTTGAACTTGCTTGGAATACTGAAGAACTTGAGCAAGAATATCTTTCACGTGCATACATTACCGATGATGGATATGGTCATCTATTAGGGTATGTAAACTATCCTCAAAGAGATGATAATGGATATTATTGGCGTACTGATGTTGAAGGACAAGATGGTTTGGAAAAGAAATATAACAACTATTTGAAGGGAATAAATGGTGCCTACCTTTTTGAAGTTAATGCTTTAGGTGACATACTTTCTGAACAACCAATTTCAGAACCACAAGATGGACAAAATCTGATTACTACCATTGATTCTCGATTACAAAGCGCTGTGTATCGAGGTATTGAGAAACAAGCACGTGATGCTTCTTTTCAAGGTGGCGCCGCAGCCTTTATCGATATTCAAACAGGTGCAATTGCTACATTAACTAGCTATCCTGAGTATGATCCGTACACCTTAGCTGAAGGAAGCGATGTTGTGGCCATTCAAAAGTTTTTTAATGACTCATCAAAGCCATTTCTTAACAGGGCAGTTTCAGGTTTATATTCTCCTGGTTCTACGATAAAGCCATTTATCGCACTAGCTGCACTTAATGAGAACCTCATAGATACCAATACCATTATTTATTCAGTAGGACGTATTGAGATAGCAAATAGGTTTAATCCCTCAAACAGTTCTGTGTTTCGTGACTGGCGACCAGAAGGACATGGACCTACCGATGTATATCATGCAATTGCTGATTCAGTAAATACTTTTTTCTACGCTATCTCAGGTGGATATGGAAATCAAGAAGGGCTTGGAATTAATAAAATGGAAGAATATCTTGATACCTTTGGAATTGCTAAGATAACAGGTATTGATTTTTCTACTGAACAAAATGGAGTTATTCCTACACCAGAATGGAAAGAAAAAACCTTTGCAGATGGTACGTGGAGATTAGGAGATACCTACAACACATCAATTGGACAGTTTGGATTCCAGGTTGGGGTACTACAAATGGCTCGATCAATTGCAGCTCTTGCAAATATGGGAACACTTCATGAACCATATTTAATCACACCAACAGGTCTATCTAAAAAAGTGAATGCTAATGTTACTACTGAAAATTATCAAATCATTCATGAAGCCATGAGACAAACAGTAACTGAAGGAACTGCACGACTGATTAACATACCTGAATTAGCCTTTGCGGCAAAATCAGGAACAGCTCAGGTGGGGATTGATAATGAATACAAGCATTCATGGGTTGTTGGTTTCTACCCAGCATCAAAACCTCAGTATGCATTTGCTTTAGTTATGGAAAGAGCACCAAATACAGAAAGTAATACAGGATCAGCTACACGAGCGTTAAAAACAGCATTAGATGAATTACGTACTGATCATCCTGATTTTTTCCTTGAACTTGAGGGTTGATATAAAGGGTGTAATAACATAGTATTGCAAGCATGACCCCAATATATTTAAGCATTGAGAAGAAAGAAGCTCTTGAGAAAGAACTTCACATGTTGAAAACAGAAAAGAGAAGTGAAATTCTTGAACGTCTTGCATTCGCAAAGTCTTTAGGTGATTTGTCTGAAAACGCTGAATACCATTCATCAAAGGAAGATCAGGGAAAAAATGAAGCCCGTATCTCAGAAATTGAAGCTATATTAAAAGACGCACAAATAATTGAAGCAAATACTGATGGAACCATTGGTATGGGCTCAGTTATTGTTCTTCAAAAAGAAGAGAGTAAACAAGAAGTTACCTATACTATTGTTGACGAAAGAGAATCAGATGTTCTTGCAGGTAAGATGGCAATATCATCCCCATTAGGAAAAGTACTTGTTGGAAAGAAAAAAGGAGACACTGTTTCTGTTACAACTCCAAAAGGAAATACGAGTTATTTTATTTCATCAGTATTATAATTCTTTGACTGAGTATATAGACATCTATATACTCTTTTATATATGGCATCAATTGAAGAACTTAAAAAAGTTCGTTTAGAAAAAAGAAATATACTTGAACGTGCTGGAATGAATCCACATCCAAGTGATATTCAAACTACCTTCACGATTAATCAAATTGCAGGTGACTTTAAAGAGGGAATTCAAGTTGAAATTGCAGGAAGAGTGCATGCAATTCGTGGTTCCGGAGCTATCTCATTTATCGTTATTCATGACGGAACAGGAACGTACCAGGTTGTGATAAAGAAAGATACTATGGAAGCTTCATTATTTGATCTTTTTGAAAAAACCGTTGATATCGGAGACTTTGTTTGGTTTAAAGGAGTTACTTTCCTAACCCAACGTGGTGCTGAAAGTGTACTTGCTGAATCATGGAAAATGGCAAGTAAATCTCTACTTCCACTTCCTGACAAACATGCAGGTATTCAGGATCAAGACGAAATTTATCGAAAACGATACCTTGAAACTATATCAAGTGAAGAAGCTTTTGAAAGATTTAAAATACGATCACTTATCATCAAAAACATTCGAAGTTTCTTTGATACTAAAGATTTCATGGAAATTGAGACACCAATTCTTCAAAATCAAGCAGGAGGTGCAATGGCTCAAACTTTTAACACCCACCATCTTGATTTGGATCTTCCTATGGTACTTCGAATTTCACTTGAAATAGAACATAAGATGGTAATGGCCGGAGGATATAGAAGAATATATGAAATTGGTAAAAATTTCCGTAATGAAGGATCTGATCCTACCCACATTCAAGAATTTACGATGCTTGAATGGTATGCAGCATACGAGACACTTGAACAAAATATTACATGGACACAGGAACTATTAACTCACCTTGCTTCTGAGGTTCTAGGAAAGACAGAATTTCGTGTTTATGACAAAGATAACGTTGAACATGTAGTTTCTTTCATTGGTGATTGGAAACAGGTAAGATTTGACAGTCTACTATTGCAATATGCTTCACTTGATATTCATACAGCAAGCGATGAAGAAATTCGTGCAAAAGCTTATGAATACGGAATGAGCGTTGAAGAAGGTAAACAGATGGGAATTGCAAATATATTAGACTTTATCTACAAAAAATCAGCACGTAGTAAACTGATTCAACCGACGTTTGTAACCCACTATCCTGGAAATCTTAAACCTCTTGCGCAACAAAATGATGATGGAACTGCTCAGGTTGCACAACTTATCATAGCTGGTTCTGAAATTACTAATCAATATGCAGAGCTAGTTGATCCAATCATTCAGCGAAAGCTACTTGAATCTCAAAAAGAAGCAAAAGAGAATGGTGATACTGAAGCTATGGATATTAATGAGCGATTCATTACCGCTATGGAACATGGAATGCCACCAATGACAGGTTTTGGAATGGGTATTGATAGGTTAGTTGCATTGCTTACTGAAAAAGAAAATTTAAGAGATGTGATTTTCTTCCCAATCATGAGAGAAAAATAAAAAACAACAGTTCCTGTTGTTTTTTATATTATACAACGATATAATTTAGGTATATGAATACAATAAACAGAACAGAATTATATCGTGATGCTTGGAAAGACTTCAAGCAAAATTGGCACACCTTCTTACTTATCATTCTAACCTTCGTACTTGTTAACTTTGTTGCTGGTTTTGGAGGTGAAGATATGGAAGTAGCTGCTACTTTAATATCATGGTTTGGAGGAACATGGTTGGGTATTGGATATATCAATTATCTTCTAAATATTGTTGATGGAGAAAAAGCATTATATCGAGATATTTTCCATGGAGTTAAATCAGCAGAACAGTTTGCATACTATGTAATTGTTAGCTTGGTATATTCTGCTTTGGTATTGATCGGAAGTATCTTCCTTATCGTTCCTGGAATTATCATTGCCCTTGGCCTTATGTTTGCAAACTACTACATTGCAGAGAATAGACTTGGACTTCGAAATGCATTTAAATCAAGCTGGGAAATTACTGATGGTCACAAATGGGCTATCTTCAAATTAATGTTTTTCCTAACATTCCTTAATATTGCAGGATTACTTGCACTAGGGGTTGGACTACTCATCACCATCCCAATGTCTCAAATTATCTTGGTTCGTGTATTTAGACAATTAGAAGGGATTCCACTTCCTGATGCTGGGAATGAAAATGTTTCAGAAGAAGAAGGGGAGGAAGATATTGAAGAAGTTGAAGTTGTAGCTGAAGAAAAGGAAGAAAAAGAATAAAAACACCGTAAGGTGTTTTTATTTGTGCCGGAAGTGGGACTTGAACCCACACACCCGAAGATATGCGATTTTGAGTCGCACGCGTCTACCAATTCCGCCACTCCGGCATTACTTTAGGATATTACGTTAAATGGTTTTTAAAGGCAAGATGTAGACCTTTTTCAGATGTGATATTATATGAGTATATGTCTATGTCAGGATACCAAAATAATTCTATCTTCTGGGTTGAGGTAGCAAAAATACAGCCAAACCCATATCAACCAAGACGTGAGTTTGATCCAAATGCACTTGAAGATCTTGCTGATTCAATTCGTCAATATGGTGTTTTGCAACCACTTGTAGTTACTCGAAGCGAAGACTATACCGAAGATGGTGGTATGGAGGTATATTATCAACTAATCGCTGGAGAACGTCGTTTACGAGCTGCTAGAATAGCTGGGTTACACCAAGTTCCTGTTATCATTAGAAAGGAAACTGATAATAAGGTTAGGTTAGAATTAGCTATTATCGAAAATCTTCAACGAGAGGACCTTAACGCAATTGATAGGGCATTAGCCTTTGAACAGTTGTACAAAGAATTTAAACTGACTCATGCTGAAATTGGAAAGAAGATGGGAAAAAGTAGAGTATATGTTTCTAATTCATTAAGACTACTTTCACTTCCTGATGATATGAAAAGAGCCCTTATAGAAGGGCAAATTAGTGAAGGACATACTCGACCATTGCTTATGCTCTCAGATAGGCAAGAAGAACAAAGTACTCTCTTTAAAGAGATTATGGTGCGAAACATGTCAGTACGAGATGCTGAAAAGATTGCAAGAAAAGTTGCACAAGACAAGATACGAAAAAAAGAATATGAGGTAGATCCTACTATCAGTATTTATGAAAAGAAGATGTCAGAGAATTTGGGAACTCGAGTACATATCGAACCTAAAGAACAAGGAGGAAAAATAGTTATTGATTACTTCACTCTTAAAGATCTAGACACTATCTTATCTGCAATTAAAAAATCAGATGAGAAGGATAGTCATAAAATGATGGATAACTTTATGAGACAACAAGAAGAAGATTCAATACTTTCACAGCAAAAAGAAAATATTGAAAATGCAACTCCGTTTCAATTCAGCTCTCCTTTACCAGAAATTGAAAAGGTAGAATCATATCAAAATGAAGTTAATGAAGTTAATGAAGTTAATGAAGTTAATGAAGTTAATGAAGTTAATGAAGTTAATGAAGTTAATGAAGTTAATGAAGTACCTCAACCATACTATCCTACTCAAAATGATTCTTCGTCACTAAATTTTGATCAAGAATTTAAAAAATCATATCAGGAGTTTCAAGAAGCAATCCCTAAAGAAGAAAGCCAGACTGTATTTGATAGTTCACACATTGATACAGATCAATATCTAGAAGATATTAAAGAAACTGACCTTCGTGGAATTGCACTGACTCCAGATGATGTTGACTTACAACATTCTTTAGCAAAAGAACCAGTTGCTATGCCTAGCTATAATTATCCTCACGTAGCTAATCAACATGTTCAGCAACCTGAAATTGAATCTGTCCCTCGAGGTATTGAAGCTCAACAGGAAGCATTCATGAATGAAGTACCTCAACCTGAAAAAACAACAATGAGCCCATTTCTCAGTGGAAATATTCAAGCTCCTATAGTTGAGCAAATTCCTACCTATGGGGTACAGCAACCAGTAGATAGACCATATCAGCAAGATAGCTATCAACCTAGACCGCTATATCAACCAGGTACCTATGTAAATCAACAACAGTATCAGCAACCAAATGAAAGCTATCCTGTAGACGAACAGAAAAAAGGTTTCTTTGGAAAGATATTTGGATAAATAAAAAAACAACAATTATGTTGTTTTTTTATTTATGAAATACTTTATTCCATAGACTGTGTTCCTTCGCATACTTTTCAATATGTTTTCTCGCCATTGTTGTTTTTACATACGCAAGCCATTTGGAAGAAGGAACTCCTTTTTTGTTAGTTTGAATTTCAACAATATCTCCACTGTTGAGAATTGTTTTAAGGGCTGAGTTTTTTCCGTTAATTGTTGCTGCTTGAGCAGTGTTTCCAATTTCACTGTGAATCGCATAAGCAAAATCAATAGCAGATGAACCAGCAGGGAGGTCAAGAACATCTCCAAGCGGTGTAAAGACGAAGATTCTCTCTTCAAAGAAATCTTCCTTTAGATTCTTCATGAAATTCTGTTGATCGGATTCATTTTCCTGAAGTTCTTTTAGTTCATTAAGCCATTGAAGTGAATACTTATCCGAAATGGTTGAACCTCTTGTTTTGTACACGTGATGAGCTGCGAATCCATATTCAGCAAAATCATGCATTTGTGGGGTTCGTATTTGAATTTCAGCAATACCTCCATCTCCACTGAAAACAGTTGTGTGCAAGCTTTGATATCCGTTTACCTTAGGAAGTGCAATATAGTCTTTAATACGCCCTGGAAGAGGTCGCCACATACTGTGAATGATACCTAAAAGGTGATAACAGTCTTCAAGTTCAGGGACGATAATACGAAGGGCAACAATATCATGGATATCTTCTATATCCATATTCTTCCTTTGTAGCTTCTTCCATAGACTATATCTTCCTTTTACTCGATGATGAGTTTCAATATCTCTTATTCCTTCCTTTGCCATTGTTGTTTTAAGCGATCTCCAAATCTTTTCAAGGTACCGTTCATTTAACTGTTTCTTTTGCCTTAAAAGATCATTAACCATTTGAGATTCTTTTGGATATGCAAAAGGAAAGGCAGTATCTTGAAGTTCACCAACTAAACGTCCCATTCCTAATCGATATGCAAGGGGAGCATATATTTCAATGGTTTCAAGAGCAATTCTTTTTGCCTTATCCTCTCTGATATGTGAAAGAGTTTTTACATTATGTAATCTGTCAGCAAACTTAATTACTACAACACGCATATCCTGAGCCACAGCAACAAAGAATTTTCTTAACGATTCAACATGCCTTTCTCTTCCTCTGTATTTTAGCTTTCCAAGTTTAGTTACTCCATTTACAAGAAATACAATTTCATCTCCAAATTCTTTACGTATTTCTTCTTCGGTAACAGGAGTGTCTTCTATGGTATCGTGAAGTAACCCTGCAGCAACTACAACAGGGTCCATTCCCCAAATAGCTAGATTCATTGCCGTTGCAAACACATGATTGAAATATGGCTCACCTGAAGCTCGATTCTGGCCCTCGTGAGCTTCTTTTGATCTCTTAAAAGCTTGTTCAAAAAGCTTCTTGTCAGATTCAGTTAATGAACCTTTGTAGCGTGAGATTAGTAATGATACTGATGGTTCCATGGTATGTATAGTATATCTGTTTTTTTGTTTCAGATAAATAGAAAACACCTTGTTATATCCTTCTTAGTATAACAAGGTGTTCAATATGAGGAGTGGATGGGAAAAGGTTGTATGCCTTAGAAAAGAGAAGCGTATATCCATCATTAACTTTTTGAATATCTTCATACTGCGTTAGTGGATTACATGATATATATACTATGTATTTAGGTTTCCTATTCTGAAGAACTTCTATTACCTTCTTGGTTAATCCACTTCTTGGAGGATCAACAACAACTACACTTTCAGTATTAATATCATCTAATGCGTCATCAACAGAACATTCATGACAGGTAAAGTTTTTAATTTCATTTGCACGTGCATTATCTTCGCTATACAGCTTACTTAATTTACTATGCTCTACAGCAACAACCCTAGCTACTATATTAGCTAGTGAAAGACCAATAACTCCAACCCCTGAAAAGAGATCAATCAATGTTCTTTCAGGCATATTTTCCTCCATATCAAGAATGGAATAAATATCTGAAGTAATGCTTTCAAATGCTTCAGGATATATTTGAAAGAAAGAAGATGGGTGATATGAAAAAAACATTGAACCAATTTTTTCAGTAATGTTTATCTCACCTAAGTGATAGTAGTCTTGTGTGCTTAATGTTGATCGGGTATCAGCAGGTGACTGTGAGACAAGAATACCTGAAATAAAGGAATGATTTAGAAATATATTTTCAAGCGCTGATTTTTTCCAAGGTATTAGCTTTCTTGTAGTTGATGGTACTAAAATCTGTACCGAAACAGTATCAGAAAAATATGAATAGCGAATAATTAAATAATTAATTTCTATTGATGATATTTTTTGCTGTCTAAAAAAGTTAAGAAAAACATTTGCTGCTTTGGTAATTTTAGGATGTACAAGAATATTCTCTTCTTGAACATACGTTGAGCCACCATCTTTCCCTCGCTTGTAATGAGCGAAATTAAGGATTCCTTTAGTCGTAGTAAAAGAATATGATCCTTTGTTTCGATAGTTTGTTCTTAATGTCGGATGAGGTTCAATTTCTTTTGTTTGTGGAAACAATGCATTCACTAAATCCCTTTTTATCATCTGCTCTGATTCTGAAGATAGATAGAGCCAAGGAGCATGTGAGATATAAAAGGGTGGGGTAGTTGGTGTATATGAACGATGAGGTGATGCTATTTGAATGTGATTGAGTTCTGCATATGAAATGCCATATGCCTTTTTGTATATCGAAGCATCAACAACATCACCGGTATATGCTCCTAATATATGAATATCGTCTCCTTCATGTTGTGCGATGCCGTGACCATGTATACTCATTTTTTCAATACTGAGATTGCTTACTTTCATACCAGAAGTATATATGAGAAATATCATATGTCTTGCTTCTGAGGATAAGCTACGTATACTAAAAGTATGTCATCTACACA
>Ga0100402_1007053_pt1 | contig 10954 bp, 7 predicted proteins | sample CryGeyme20150102_FD_80419 | JGI IMG/M metagenome (GOLD analysis project Ga0100402, IMG submission 80419) | Groundwater microbial communities from Crystal Geyser aquifers in Utah, USA - Crystal Geyser metaG 2015-0102 | ecosystem: Environmental > Aquatic > Deep subsurface > Groundwater | place...
AATCATGCGCATATCTTTTTGGATCCAACCCCAGATGTGGCGAAAGCTTATGCTGAGCGTCAGCGCTTATTTGCTGCTGTGGCGGGGTGGGGTAGTTATGATGTTTCGCTTATCAGTGCGGGCGGGGGTGTATTTGCCCGTTCAGCCAAGAGCATTCCAGTCAGTAAGGAAGTGCGCGATGTTTTAGGGATAGCGGATGCTGCGCTTTCAGGCGAAGCTTTGATTCGCGCCATCTTGCAAGCGCCTGTGGATGTGTTGTATAACGGCGGTATCGGCACCTACATCAAAGCCAGCAGCGAAACCCATGCTGATGCCCAAGACCATACCAATAATGCCGTGCGCATCAGTGCCAAGTTCTTGCGCTGCAAGGCCATTTCAGAAGGTGGTAATTTGGGCCTCACCCAAGCCTCGCGTATCGAATACGCCAAACAAGGTGGCATGATCAACACCGATGCTATTGATAATGCTGCTGGCGTGAACATGTCCGACCACGAAGTGAATCTGAAAATTCTGCTTTCGCATTTGCCCAAAGCCCAGCGCAATCGCTGGCTACGCAAAGCTGCCGATGCCGTGGCCGCACAATGTTTGTCCGACAACAAAGAGCAGGCGATTGCTTTATCCTTAGCGGAAATGACGGCTGCTCAGCATGGGCCAAGGTTGCATCAATTGCAGCAAACGCTATTTGATGATGGTCGCTTAGAAGTGCTAGAAGAAGATGCCTCGTTGTTGACCTTGCGACCAGTGTTGGCTGGTTGGTTGGGGCATGAAAAGAATAGGGTGCATGCTGCCCTTGATGCGGAGAAGTTCCGCAGCAACAGCTTGTTTGGCGATGATATGCTCAGCCAATATTTCCCGGAAATTTTACGCAAGAAATTTGCGGCGCAAATCCAAGCCCATGCCTTGGGTCATGATATCGCGCACACACGCATCACCAGTTATCTGCTCAATCGATACGGTTTGGTGAGTATTCATTATTTACAGCGCTTAACCCAAGCATCGGTTTCCGAGGTGGCGCAGGCATTGCTTATGACGGACACCATTTTGGCCACAGGCCAAGCCTATACCGAGACTTTTGCTGGTGTAGATGGTGATGTGGTGGCTTGGTATGCCGTGCAGCAAGATGTACTCAATTTTGCAGCGGGTCTTTTATCCATGGGCGGCTGCATGCGTATGACGGCATCATGGCTAAAAAACACCACCAAGGCTTGGGCAGCTTATGCCACCGAGGAGCATAAATCGCCCCAAGATATGGTGGCGCTAGCACCTGCAATTCCGCTTTCAGAGCAGTTGGGGAAATCCTTGGCATTATGCCTGACAGCCACCGAGTTATGTTTGCATGTGTTGCCCTTTACCCAGCTTGAAAATGTACTGCGCACACCGCTTTGGGCGGGGCAATATGCCAATGAATTGCGCCGCCAATGGCTGCAACGCCTAGCCACACTCAAGCTGCAAGCCACCCAACAACTGCTTGCAAGCAGCCCCGTCGCCGCGCAATCGACTGCTCATGCTTGGGAATTGCATCCATTGCAAAGCGAGGTGATGAAGCTTTTACAACAACATTCGAGTAGGGATGAGGCTGAGAATCCCGATGTTTCGCGTATGCGCTGCTTACTGGCTATGACACATTTGCAAAACATTTTAAGCAAAAGCGATGAAGCTTAAGTGAATAGTTGTTGACGAAGCTTTGCATATTTATAAAGTGCGGCTCTCGTTTTGGCGCTTTAGCTCAGTTGGTTAGAGCATCGGAATCATAATCCGGGTGTCCGGGGTTCGAGTCCCTGAAGCGCCACCACATTTAAAAGCCTCTTGCGCAAGCAAGGGGCTTTTTTTATTGCCTTTAGTTTGCGCACCTGAAGCGCCAATGGGCGTGAGGCTGTACATAAAAGTGGTGTGGCTTTTAATTTAATGGTTCTGCACAGCAAAATCGATAGCGTGCATTTATCTTTTGCTCGTCTTTGCCTTTAAAATTAAACATTTTATTGGTAGGCATTGCTTGGCGGGGTGTTTGGTTTGCATACTGAATGTAAATGAGGGTGAGTCGTGTTATTTAACAGCAATGAGTTTATTTTTGCATTTCTGCCGCTCACTTTTCTAAAGTAACAAGGGGCTTTAAATTGTGATATATATCCAGCGTGTACAACTTTGCTGGGTCTGCCTAATGTTCTCAGCCAGTAATTTGCTGGGTGATGAGGGTATTGATTATGGGCAAGGTTACGTTCAAACGTAGGGAGCTTTTGGTGGCGGGGTGCTTAAGCATGTTGGTGATGCCTTCGTGTAAATCATTGGATGCCACGATGCAAAGTGCAGATGTGCTTCGAGATTTTGCCAATAGCAGCACGGGGCAAAGCATTGCGAATATTGCGAAAAGTGATGACCCGCGCCAAGCGTTGAAAGATCAAGCGAAAGTGCTGCAAGCGACCTATAAAAACAATCCCCAAGCATTGTTGGCTGATTACAATCGTTTGCGTGAGCAATACAAACAACTGCGCTTGGCGCTTAAAGGCAAAGCCAGCGAGCAGTGGGGCGCTGCAGATAGCAAAACGCCTGAAGTGACCACCTATGTGAAATATACCCGTAATTACAAAAGTAGGGCGGTTGTGGATTTTGATTCAGGTAAAGTGGTGGTGGAAACACTGGAGCAGAGCAACTACACCGAGGCTCTTAAAAGCGCCATTGTCACCACTCTTCTTACGCCAGATGATCCGCGCGCAGTCGATTTATTCACTGATGCCGAGGTGGATTTAAGCAGCAAGCAAGATCCTTATTTGCTCAATCTCATTTTGGATACCAAACAAAAGGCGATTAACACCCCGCAGCAAGCGGCTATGTTTGCCGATTGGTTGATAAACAATGCGCAAAAATCCAAAGCGTTTAACACCGAAAACGGCTTTAAAACGGCGCATTTTGTGGAAATGAATATGGTGAGTAACTTCTCTGACAAACAAGCAGAGAAATATTTACCTACTGTGAAGCGGTTTGCTGATAAATTCGGGGTGAACGAAAGCTTGATTTTTGGTGTGATACGCACGGAAAGTAATTTTAATCCGTTTGCGGTGAGCGCTGCCCCTGCCTTTGGTTTGATGCAGTTGGTGCCATCCAGCGGCGGACGCGATGCTTACAAAGAAGCGCGTGGCATTGATCAAGCGCCTACCCAGGATTTTCTTTTTGATGCCAACAATAATATTGAATTGGGTACCGCTTATATTGGTGTCTTGCTCAACAATTATCTGGGGAAAGTGAACGACCATATCTCTCGCGAATACTGCGCCATTGCTTCGTATAACACCGGAGCAGGTAATACCTTCAAGGCTTTTGGGGGCGACAGAACCACGGCGATTTCAGCCATCAATACCATGACCCCGCCACAAGTGTACGACACGCTGGTAACGAAGCTGCCTTATGAAGAAACGCGCAGTTATGTGCAGAAAGTTGTGAAGTTCCGAAAGAATTACGTACAGTTATAGGTAGCAGACGCAAGATGAACAGATGTTTATTGGGCATAAATAATAGTTGCATTATACAACTGTTGTGAATAGCAATCGCAGTGCAGGAGATATTTTGGTGCAGAAAACACAGGACTTTGAGCTGGAAAGAGCTATCGGTTTTTATGTCAATCGTGCGGCTTATCTGATGAGTGAAGGCGTGGCTAAACGCTTTAGCGAAGCAGGTTTTTTGCTCACAGCGCAAGATTTTGGAATTTTATTTCGCTTACACAAAGAAGATGGCCTGACGCAAATGCAGCTTGCCAGCTTGATGATGCGCGATAAAACCACGATTACGCGAAGACTGGATGGGTTGGTGAAAAAAAGGCTGATTGAGCGGCGTACGGATGCGGCCGATCGCCGGCACTTTCGCATCCATTTAAGCGAAGAAGGCAAGGCTGCCATGCCCATATTGATGGCTGTGGTTGCTAACTTTCAAATCGAAGCGCTTACCGATGTTTCAGATGAAGAAAAACAAATCACCATCAATACCCTGCAAAAAATTACAGCGCAGCTGACAAAGGGGTAACACATGAAAAACACCACACCACATTGGATCGCTATAGGCTTGCTATTGGCTGTCATTGCAGGTATCGGCTATAAATTTATTATCGTTGGGAGCGCCATGCAGGGTGAAGAGGGTCGGACTGCAGTCGTGCTCACCCCTGGGGAGCGTCAAGCTGTGTTGGGCGAAATGCGTATGCTGCTGGAAACCAGCCAAGTGATTGTTGAAGCTTTGGCCAATGAAGATTTGGCAGCTGTGGAAGCGGCAGCAAGGCCTTTGGGCAGCGGCGCCATTGCTACCGTTGATTTTGCTTTGCGCGCCAAGTTGCCCATTGAATTTAAGAAGTTGGGTTTTGGCACCCACTATGCCTTTGATGATATCGCCAATATGGCCAAAGAAGGCAAACCCGCCAAAGAGATACAATTGGTCTTTGCTCAAACCATGAATAACTGCATTGCCTGCCATAGCATGTTTGAGTTGCCGCTAATCAAATAAGACGTTTATGTTCCAAACCGCTTAGGTCATTACTGACTTGGGCGGTCTTGAGAAAAACCTTACTCGTTAATGCCACCATGTTGGTCGCGTAATTCGCGGCGTAAGATTTTACCCACATTGGTTTTCGGCAGAGCATCAATAAATTCAATGTGTTTGGGTCGTTTGTAGTTGGTGAGGTTCTCGCGGCAATGGGCGCGCACTTCTTCTTCCGTGAGCGATGGATCATCTTTAACGATGATGGCTTTAACCGCTTCGCCCATATGCGTATCCGACACACCAATCACACCCGCTTCCAAAATTTTCGGATGGGCAGCCAGCACTGATTCAATCTCATTGGGATAAACATTAAAGCCAGAAATGAGAATCATGTCTTTAAGCCTATCCACGATAAACACATAACCTTTTTCATCCATTTTGGCGACATCACCCGTATGCAACCAACCATCATCGGTGAGCGCTTTGCCGGTATCTTCATCATGCATCCAATAGCCGGGCATCACTTGCGGGCCTTTCACCCATAATTCGCCAGCTTCGCCCAAAGGCACTTCAGAGCCATCTTCAGCGCGAATCGATACTTCAGTCGATGATACGGGCAAACCAATGGCGCCGGTGTAATCAGGAATATCCATGGGATTAATGCAAACGGCCGGCGAAGTCTCGGTAAGCCCATAAGCTTCGATTAGGGTACAACCAGTTACCGCTTTCCATTGTTCAGCCACGCTGCGCTGCACGGCCATGCCGCCGCCAAGGGTGAGCTTGAGGGCTGAGAAATCGAGCTTATCAAAGCCAGGTGTGTGGAGCAGGGCATTGAATAAAGTGTTGATGCCCACAAACAGCGAGAAATTCTCCTGGCTTAGCGTTTTTACAAAAGCAGGGAAGTCCCGTGGGTTGGTAATGAGCAGGCATTTGGCACCAATTTTGAGGGAGAAGAAGGCGTTGGCGGTGAGGGCAAAGATGTGATAAAGCGGTAGCGCTGTCACGCATACATCTTCGCCTTCGGTCACAGCACTTTTGGCCCAGTGATAGGCCTGGAGCAGATTTGAGACCATATTCCGATGAGTCAGGATAGCTCCTTTCGACACGCCGGTGGTGCCGCCTGTGTATTGCAAAAAGGCAGTGTCATCCAAGCTTTGTTTAACGCGATTAAACGGCAAATGGCGCCCCTGGCTAAGTGCATCTTTCAAATGTATGGCTGAAGGAAGAGAGAAAGATGGCACCATCTTTTTCACATATTTGACGACCACATTGGTAAGCATGGATTTGGGGAATGGAAACAAATCGCCAATTTGGGTAGTAATTACGTGTTTAAGTGGTGTTTTATTGAACACGGTAGCTACTGTAGCTGCAAAGTTCTCCAGGACCACAATCGCCACTGCGCCCGAATCAATGAGTTGATATTCCAATTCGCGTGGGGTGTAGAGTGGGTTGACGTTGACGACCACCAGGCCAGCGCGCAAGGCAGCGAATAGTGTGATGGGATACTGTAATGTGTTGGGCATCATAATGGCCAGGCGATCACCTTTTTTTAAGCCCAATGTTTGGGTTAGGTAAGCCGCAAAATTGCGGGATAAGGTGTCGACTTCTTCAAAACTCAGTGTATTGCCAAAGTTGGAATACGCCGGTTTATTGCCAAACTTAGCCACACTTTGCTCAAAGATTTCGGTGAGTGAAGTATGTGCGTTGGCATCAATAGTCTCAGGTACACCGGGTGCGTAGGATTGTAACCAGATTTTATCCATCTTATTTGCCTCCTTGTTGCATCGTTATCATTGCTGCTTGAAATCGTTGTATGATTTTTGTTACAGGCTCGATGCTATGAATAGCGCCTACGCTTTTGCCTGCCTGCCAAAAATCGTGTTTGCCGCTGGCATCCAACGAAGATTTTCGTAAAGCAAAAGCTGCGCGCAGGGTATAAAACATACGCATCCAGTGTTTGGTCTTGTTGCCATTGAGCAGCCAACGGGCAAAACGGCCAGCTTTTAAACCCATACCCACCACATAGGGTGTATTAATCAATGCCACAGGTACGCCGGTGATGCGCTCACTCAAGACGATATCTTGCTCTTGTGCATCCACGATGGCTTGTTTGTATGGTTCGGCAGCATTGCATTCATTGGAGGCAATAAAGCGGGTGCCCAATTGGCATCCTGCAAAACCAAGTGCTAAAGCTTCAGAGAACTGATGTTCATCACCAATTCCCCCAGCGCAAATGAGCGGCACACCGAAATCACCTAATTCATCCATCAATTGCTGTGCCGATAAGTGGCCAGCATGACCACCAGCGCGATGGTTGACGGCAATCAAACCCTGCACGCCATTGTCCAAAGCTTTGTTGGCCCATTTGCGCTCGGTGGCATCGTGATACACCACGCCGCCGTGCGGGGCGACAGCATCCACCACCCAGCGCGGGTTGCCCAAGGAGGTGATAAAGAAACGAAGACCTTCCTCCAGCGCAATATCCAGCCAGGCCTGCATTTGAGCGTGATATCTGGCTGAGGATTTTTCAATTAAAGCGTTCATCGCAATAGGTTGGTCGGTGAGGCTCTGGATATATTTCAGGCCTTCGCGAAAGTCGTAGCCGTGCACAAAAGTGAGCGATACGGGTTGCACCACACCTAAGCCTCCAGCTGCGGAAACAGCGGCCACCAATTCAGGATTCGAGCAGGGGTACATGGGGCCGCAAATCAGCGGCAAGGCCACACCAGCGTGCCGGGTAAAGGCGGTATTCAAGGCACCACCTCCTCGGGTTTGAGCTGCCACACAATTTGCAGCGTAGCGACCACATCACCCCCATCATCTTTGATAGCGGCAGACACGATGTGCTCGGTAGGTTCGACAATATGGGTTGGCGGATTGGCAAAACCCTCCGCGTGTACTTGCCCGCGGGCTTTTTTGAGGTAGGTGACTTCAAGTTTGGTGACGATGGCTTTGATGTTATTGGGCAAGGCCGCCATCATGGCAAGGCCGCTGCTGAGCTCTCCGAGATTGGCCAAGGCTAAGGCATGGATGGAGTGAAGATGATTACGTACGGCGCGGCGATCGCGAAGTGAGACCAAGGCGTAACCGGGTTTTAATTGCAGCACATTGGCTGAAATACTACCTGAATACGGAACCAACCAACCCAAGCACCGGCTGTAACACCAGCGGCCGAAGGCAAAGCCTCCCCAGCGTTGCCATAATGACAAAACCAAGTGTTGTGGGTTCATACAAGCAACCTTGCTATCCGCATCATACCCCCTACTAACAACTGCATGTTACAAGATGAGTATCGTAGAAGATGCGTATTTGGTCAAGGCAGGCTCACCGATGCTTTAGATACAACGAATCACAATCAGCTCCACAATGTCGTCGCGATGCTCAAGCCAGGTGTTTTCCAGCAAGGCTGAGCCCATGGGGTTAATCACCAAATGCATTTGCCTTAAGCAGCGGAAATTATTTTCACGGGGGAAAGCGCGATAAATCATTTCATACACGCTGTCGGATCGCTCAAAGGAATGGCGAAGGCGATAACCAATCAGCAAGCAGTTATCGAGCATGAGGCTGTTGAAGACCTGTTGTAAGCTTTCAGGCAATACCGAGCCCACTTCCAAAGCCTCGATATAAAGGCATCCAATTTGTCACAATCGGCCATCAAGTCATCAATAACATAACGCAGTACACGTTGGCTGTTGTACACCTCCGCATTGGGGGCACTGAACATGCCAAAGCTTGTGTGGGCCACATAGGTGCCATAAAATTCATGTGGCACTACCACATGCACTTCATGCTCAACATCAAAGCGATACAATTCTTTTTGCAGCATTTCAGCTTGCTCTCGCGAATCGACAAGTGGGAAAATAAATGGCTTTTCATGTAATTCATCAAGAATGGTCATCAGGTGTGATAGTACATTGGCGACGATGGCATGTGGCCGCTTACTGATATGCGCAGGCTTGGAAATAATAATTCGATCAGCGCCATGTACATGCTCACGCAAGAAATCCATATTCGAGAAATCCCAACGTACCAGCGTGGTTGAAATTCGCGCGTCCGCACCTTCCATTTCACCAATACGGCGGCGAATATAGGCTTGCTGGTCGGCGTGTTCATCTGGGGAGAGATCGTCAAGAATTACCACATCAACGCTGCTGAAAGAATTGAGCAAACGTTTGAGCATCAAAGGTAAGGCCTCAACGCGGCCGATGATGACAACGCGAATCTTCTCAGTGCTATCTAGGCGTGTTGCTTTGGTGATGAGGGGGTACGAATTATCCATCACCAGCGCATTTTGTGGTGTCCATTCTTGACGCAGGGCAAAGTCAATTTCACCCATCAATGAGTTGGCATCAAGAGCGATACCCACGATATAAGCAATTTGGATATCATCATTCATACTTAAGGCGGGGTAGGTGCACAATTGGGTATCAGCAATGGCGACAAGAATGACGCCGCGTGAAAACATGCTTTGGATGATGTGTTTGAGTGGTTTTTGGTATTGGACACAAGCTGAAGCCATCCAAGCCTCTTCATCTATCACGGTTATGCTGCCCGACCACTCAATGACCTGCAGCGTCGATTCATCATGGCGAACTGGAATCATCAAGCGGCTGATAATCTGATCGAAATCCGGATAACTTAATACCTGACGCAATAAATTGGCGCGTACATCAGCTTGGGATAAAATGACAGTGGGTTTGTTGTAAAAGTTCTTTTTATCCCAACCCACCTGCAATTGATGGTGATACGATTTTAAGTGCGGAGTGGATAATCCGGGCGTGGCATAATTGATAAAAATGTCTGGGTTCTCAGCGCGAATAGCCAACAGGGAAAAGAAGCTATGGGCAAGGTTCTCAGAGGCACTTTGTTGATCAGGGACATTGACAATCGCCTGCTTGGCCATGGCCAGATTGATACGCTTGAGGGAGGCTGAGTTTTCCATATCACCCCAGCGGAACGTTACCCAAGACTCTTGGGTTAACCCCTCGGGTTGTTTTTCCTCATCATGTAGCAATACGAGTTTGACCCGAGAAAAAGTGCGTTGTGAGAGGATATTAAGCTGTTGCAGCACAAAGGGAGATACATCATTCCAGCCCAGCATAACGATGTGGTTAGCGATATTCAGATCGTTATTCCTCAACTTGCCCATCAGCCCTGACACAATGCTGGCGCCAATACCAATGAAAAAAGCAAACATGAATACACCGCCAAGCACGGCAACCACTGAGAATACAGCAATGGAATTGGATTCAGGAAAGGGTACTGAGTTGCCAGGGTCGGTAAAAGCGCGGAAAGCAAACCAGATGGGTGCTAACATTTCGTGATCGACCTCAGTGATTTGGCCATCACGAGAAAAATCATAGTCGGCATGGGTAAGGTTGCCGATAAAACCTCCACCCAATGAGAGCACTGCCAAGATAAGAATAATCAGGTTGATCTCTTGCATAAACTGACCTTCGCGAACGACAGCGACAAGGTTTTTACCAATCACCAACCATGGCCGTAGCAAGCGCGCTAAACGCAAAACACGTAACGCTGCTCCAGCATTGAGTACGGCAAACATCGGCAACATGGCAACGGTGGCTGCCAAATCCACCCACCAAAAAAACCATTCAATGGTCTTTTGCTTTCGTGACACAAAATGCATATTACTGGTGATAATAAAGCGCACAGCTATCTCAACAGAGAAAAATATTAAAATAGCCATCAAATACATGCCTTCAGCAAAGAAGGACATAATCACGATAAGCGAAACCAGCATGCCATAGGTCGGCGAATAGAGGATGCTTTGCAAATCAATATAGCGGAACAAACGAATGGCCCTGAGCAAATACATAATGCGGGCAAAACGAGCCAACACGCCAGCTTCCATGGGTAGTGTTGATTCAAAAACTGTGAGTAGCAAGGAGGCTACAGCTACCATATCCAAGGCTAAAAAGAAAAGCTCACTCTTGCGTCTTGGATCCATTTTGTAGGGGTTCAGGTTGGAGCGATAACGCATCAGCGCAATGCGGTGGCCAATCTCGATGCTAAAGAGGATAAACAACACGGCTGCCAGCCAAGGTTCGCTGGTGATGGAAAGTAAAATAAGTACTGCCATAACAATGACAAAGCGGGGGTGATTCATCACCCACTCGGTGTAGTGGAAGTACATAGCTTTATTTGCAAACATATAGTTTTTCCTTGCGTAAATGATGTTAAAACAACTATTCACGGTGAGTGAGGCTCTTGTATTTATTACATGTCACCCATGTGCTGGCTCTGTTTTCAGGGCGTTTTAAGGCTAGCAAAAATGAAGCCATATTTGCTTTGCGTGTTTATTTGCAAATGAAGTACCCTGCTGATTGCGAGGGGCATGCATGGCGATAGGGTGCGGCCATGAAAATGTTTAGTTTACCCATCATACTTTTGGCGATAACGCTGCTCTCGCCTCAATTGGCCTCAGCGATTGTGAATGTTGGGCAATCGGTAACGGATGTGAAAACCGATGGGATGA
>Ga0100402_1007058_pt1 | contig 10950 bp, 8 predicted proteins | sample CryGeyme20150102_FD_80419 | JGI IMG/M metagenome (GOLD analysis project Ga0100402, IMG submission 80419) | Groundwater microbial communities from Crystal Geyser aquifers in Utah, USA - Crystal Geyser metaG 2015-0102 | ecosystem: Environmental > Aquatic > Deep subsurface > Groundwater | place...
AGGAAACTCCGATTGATCGCTCTCAGTTATCAGAAGTGGGGGCAAAACTTTTGTTCACGGTAGATCGAATCGCAAAGATTGTGAAATCACTCAAAACCATATCTAGAAATGATGAAGGTGGAGTTGAAGAATGGACCGCGCTATCTTTGATCATTGAGGAGATGAAGTCGCTCTCTGTAAGACGCTTAGAGAGTGAGAATGTTGAGTTGAGGATCGACGAGATCCCTAGTGTTGCCATCAAGTGTTTGCCTATGCAATTGGTTTTGGCATTGATGAATTTGGTGTCGAACGCAAAGGATGCGCTAAGAGAGTGCGATGAAAAGTGGGTCCATGTATCCTTTGAAGAGGGGCTCGACGGCACATTCTCTATTGTTGTTAGAGATTCTGGAAAAGGGATTCCTGCCGAGTTTGCATCCAAGATTATGGATCCCTTTTTTACGACGAAATCGCCAGGCGAAGGAACGGGGATGGGGCTGAGTCTGGCGAGCACCTATATCAGAACTGTTGAAGGTAGTTTGGAGTTGAGGTCGGCGTATCCTACTGAATTTGTGATTAAACTACCTGTTAATAGGCTTAGGTCCACATCGGTTGACGATAAGCAAAGCTCTAATTAGAAGCTTAGAATGTCCAAAAATACCTCTTTCTCTGTGAAGGGAATTCATCCACGATTGAAGGCGAGAATGGATGCTAAGCAGGTCGACTTGTTTGGTGGGGAGGCCTCGGATGCCACCACAAAAGATGCCAGTGTTGCTGATGAAGCAATTGATTCAACAACAGTTGATGATTCACAGGAACTTTTGTCTTCAGCGGAGCTAGCTCCTCCATCGGCTGCCAAGCAGGCTCCTCGACCTGTGACTGTCAGTGATCTTTGTAAGAAACTAAAATTAACTCTAAAAAACGAAATGGGCACCGTTTATGTCCAGGGCGAGATCGCTGATTTTAAGGGCATTCATAGAAGTGGACACCTTTATTGTTCTCTTAAAGACGATTCATCCCAAGTTCGGCTCGTGATGTGGAAGGGCGCTCTGGAAAAGATTCCTTTCGAAATTAAGGGCGGACTAGAAGTCATTGTTCGTGGAAAAATTGATTTCTATGGTGGATCGGGTTCACTACAAATTAATGCCGAGCGAATCGAACCTGTGGGCGTAGGCGCGCTCCAGTTAAAGTTTGAACAGCTCAAAGAAAAGCTCGAAGGAGAAGGGCTTTTTGCAGAAGAGAGAAAGCGGCCGATCCCCGCAGTATGCTGGAGAGTCGGACTTGTGACAGGTAAATCAACCGCAGCTCTGCAGGATATGTTGAAGATCTTTAAGCAGCGCTTTCCTTTGGCGGAGATATTTTTATTTCATGCTTCGGTGCAAGGGGATCGTGCGCCTGGAGAGATCGTATCAGCTCTTTCGAGGGCCAATCGATTTAGTAAGGAATCGGACAAGCCACTTGATGTGATCATTGTGGGGCGCGGTGGCGGATCGTATGAGGATCTTTTTTGTTTCAATGACGAGAAAATTGCTCGTGCGATCGTGGCCTCCAATGTGCCTATTGTTTCGGCGGTGGGGCATGAGATTGATTTTACGATTGCGGACTTTGTCTCGGATCGCCGCTCAGCAACTCCGACCCACGCAGCTCAAGAAGTGGTTCCAGATCAAAGAGCTTGGTTTGAACGTCTGGAGAACCTTGGTGAGTTTTTCGAGGATAGTCTTCAGGGCCGATTGGATTCTTTCAAGGAAAAAGTCGACTACCTCTACAATCGAATGGTGGCTATGGCTCCTCAAAAGAGAATCGCCAATGAGTGGGGTCTTTTGAAAATGCGAAGGGCACGGCTCGAAGATTTGATGCGCGCCAAGTTGGCGGACAAACGTTCGTTGGTTTCTAGGGGGGCCGCTGTTTTGGACGCTGTTTCTCCGTTGAAAGTTTTTGAGAGAGGCTACTCGATGGCTACGGGGTCCTCGGGTAAGGCCGTGAAGTCAGTAAGCCAAATCAAATCGGGCGAACCGATCAACATTGCCTTTGTTGACGGAAGCGTAGAAGCCGTCGTGAAAAACATATCTAAGACTGAGGGCTAGGTTCTTGGTGATTCCTGTGGTCAACTTGGTCATTATACATTTTTCACGGTAGCTGAAATAATGGTGGCTCAGATAATGACGGTGCAGTGGCGCCTAGGTGTTTTGCGCAAGATTCCGACTTCGTTTAGAATTTAACGTAGCAACCATGACAAAATCACCAGATGGCTTTGAGCAACTCGTTGGGCTTGAAGCGGATTACGACCAAATTCAGAAAATTGCCATCGGTGGTATGGCCGAAGTTTATCGCGGCCGCCAGAAGAATTTGGATCGACCAGTTGCCATTAAGAGAATCAAAGCTGAATTTCGCGCTAGCGCCGATCTTCGCGAGCGCTTCAAGCGTGAGGCTAGATCGTCTGCCAACTTGCTCCACCATAACCTTGCTCACGTGTATGATTTTCGTGTTGTTGGAGAAGAGTCTTACATCATCATGGAATACATTGATGGGTTTGATCTCGCGCAAATTCAGGAAAAGATTGGTTCGCTACCCATAGATGTCGCGACCATGATTGCTGTAAAAGTTTTGCAGGGACTTGTTCAGGTTCATTCGCATGGCATGATCCACCGAGATATCAAGCCGGACAACATTCGTGTCACCGCTCGCGGCGAAGTAAAGATCATGGACTTTGGCATTGCTCTTGACCCCGGAGAAGCCAATCTCACTCAACCTGGAATCTTAATCGGGTCACCCCACTACCTGGCGCCAGAGCAAATTCTCGGAGAGAAGATTGACCAACGCGCGGATCTATTCGCTTTCGGTATCACGTTTTATGAAATGCTCACAGGCAAGAGACCGTTTTTTGAGAGAGATGGAAAAAGTGTCTACTCCATCATTAAGCTCGGGAAATTTGAACGTATTGAGAAAATTCGCGGGGATGTCCCTGGCCTCTTGACCAACATCATAGAGAGATGTTTGCGGGTAGATCCAGAGGATAGGCCACGTTCTGCAGAGGCCGTTGCGCAAATTCTACAAGAGTATTTGATGGCAGAACACACACTCTCCTTCGAGGCTAGGATTCGAAAATTCTTGATGGAATCTCAAATGTTGAGAGGCAATCCGGAATTAATTGAGGTTAATGAGACAACGTTGCCTCCGATCAGAAGGTTCTCATTTAAGGCTTCTTACAAGAAATATCGAAAATGGATTTTACTCCTAGGTTTTCTGTTTTTGGGAGCCATTGCGGCAAAGTGGTATATGGATAATCACCGAGTCGATTGTGCTGAAGGTGAGGACTGCTTGGTTGAGCTCCCTCAGAACGAAGTGAGTGAGGTCGGCGAAGAGCCTAAGAAGGTGGCAACGCCTGCAAGACGAAAGACCCCGACAAAGCCAAACCCCTCACTTCCGGGCATGCCCGTCGAAAATAAATAAGATATTTAGAGCTGGGCTTCGGCGGCGCGCAGATGCTGAATTCTCAGCTGCGGGCGAGCTTGATTTCGAAAAATATTTAATTCTGGAACGACCAAAAGATCCAGAGCCTTCACGCCATCAGCTTTTAGTTTGTGGAGACTCGTGGCTAAATTGAATCCAATCAACTCAGGACTTCCAAAAGATTTCTTGGCTTTTAAGTGCTTTTCTTTCAGGAGAGTAAAATTTTCCACAGGGTAGTTTCGAAGCAAAAATGTAGGTTCTGGGTTGCCGGCTCCATAGGGCTCAGCTTTTGACAGAGATGTCACGTCTTGAACGCTCACCTCGCCGGGGCCACCGAGTTCGGCGTCGTAGGCTTGTTCTACATATAGATCTTCTGTTTGGCCGATGTATTTATCGGCAAAGGTTTTGTTGAGGGCGGTGTGGAAGTTAGAGAATTCCGAAAGCTTCAGCTGCATTCCGGCTGCAGCTTGATGCCCGCCAAATTGGATCAAAGATTCTTTGGCTCCGCTTAGAAGTTCTAGGCTGCTGTAGGGGGCGGGGGTTCTCATGGATCCACGCAAAACAGGAAATTCACCTTCGTGATTTTCTCCGAGGACAATGGCTGGGCAGGCGTAATTTTCGACAAGCTTGGCAGCTACAATTCCGAGGACGCCCTCGTGCCATGGGCCATGAACCACTATGACATGATCGCCAGCTTCATTTTGTTTTGAGGCCATGAAGTTTGCTTCTTCAAAAATTTTGTCTTGGGTTGCCGACCGCTGCGAATTTAACTCTAGAATTTCGGAAACCAGCGATTCCGCTTGGTCTCTAAAGCTGGTGAGTAACAACTGGGTTGAAAGCTCAGCTTTTCCCATTCGACTGGCTGCATTGAGTTTGGGAATAACTGAGAAGGCGAGATCTCTGGTGTTGATCCTGTTTATTTGATCTGCCGCTAAGGTGCTTTCTAGGAGTGCACTAAGTCCCGGTCTTTTGGTCTTTGCCATGTATTGAAGGCCTGTGCGGATCAGGGCTCTGTTGTCGCCCCTAAGGTCGACGACGTCGCCGACAGTTCCGAGGCAGAAAATATCTAACCATTCTCTAAGGTCAGGTTCGGGGAAATCTTTGAAATGATTTTTTTCGCGTAAGGCCTGTCTGAGTGCCATGCAAAGATAAAAGGCCACGCCCGTTCCAGATAGGTAGCCGAGGTCACTCGTGTCTGTCTTTTGGTTTGGATTTATAAGCCAAGGCGTCTCAGGCAACGTTTCTTTCTGGGCGTGATGATCCGTAATGATGACATCAAGGCCAAGAGTATTGGCGTGGGCAATGGCTTCGATGGCTGTCGTGCCTGTATCGACCGTGATGACGAGCCTTGCTCCGTCGTTGTAAAGTTTTTCCAAGGCAGTGCCATGTAGTCCGTAGCCATCATCGAATCTGTGAGGCTGGAAGTGTGTGACGTTTGAAACATTGCAGGCTTTGAAGAAGGAATAGAGGAGGCTGAGTCCTGCGATTCCGTCCATGTCGTAGTCTGAGTAGATGCAGATCTTCTCATTTTTTTGAATCGCGGTGACAATTCGGTCAATGCTCTCTTTCATGTTGAGCATGAGCAGGGGTGATTGAATATCTTGTAGTTTTGGATCTAGGAAAGATGTGAGCTCATCGTCGTTTGGTGTTGCAAATCCTCTGGCCCAAAGTACCGGACCTAGAAGTTTGCCGAACTCCAAAACAAAAGGCTCCAGACTAGAGTCGGGAGCCTTTCGTGCTTTCCAAATAGCTTTGCCGTTTGATTGGGTCACTAGGTCAGCCTTCTAAGACTATCGAGTCGTAGCGACTGTGCCTTCTTGAATCTTGAATTTCTCACTGGCCCAAACGTAGACGGGGGCTGCCACGTAGATCGAACTGTAAGTTCCCACAATAATTCCGACGAACAGAGTGGCAGCAAAATCACGAAGAGCAATGCCTCCGAGGAAGTAGAGTACGGCGCAACTTACGAGAGTTGTGGCTGTGGTCATGATGGTTCGTGAGAGTGTCGAGTTTACGGCGTAATCCACGATTTGGACTTTTGTTTTTCCAAGGTACTTGGATTCCGTTTCGCGAATACGGTCGTAGACAACCACCGTATCGTTGATGGAGTAACCAGCAAGAGTCAAAAGTGCTGCAACAACTGTTGTGGAGAATTCGATGCCTGTAAGGGCTAGGAAGCCCCCCACAATTACGAGGTCATGGAAAATGCAGAACAAGGCTCCAGGCGCAAAGCGCAAGTCGAATCGCCAGTACATGAAAACCGTGATGAGCAAACAAGTATAGACGATCGCTAAGATCGCAGATTTTAACAAACCTTCTCCGACTTTTGCGCCGACCACGTCCATTGTTAGGACTTGCCACGTCTCAGCAGAAGCGGCTCCGTAATGACCTGTGAGGGCCCCTGTTAATGCTTGAGTGATTGACGCTTTGTCATCTTCTTGAGCTGTGATGAGGAATTCGTTTGCAGCATCACTGAAACCAACTACAGAAACATTTGTCAGCGCAGGGTCGAGAGTTGTTCTTAAGGTCGCGATGTCAGTTTTGTCTGAGAATCTAAGGTGAGCCTCAATTCCGCCTTTGAAATCGATTCCGTAGTTGATGCCTGGGGCAAACAGCAAAACAAGTGCGATGATCGTAGTGATCGCAGATAGTATAAGCATGGGCTTGTGATACTTCGAGAATTTGAGGTTAATTTTGTTTGGATTTAAAAGTTCCATAATATTTCCTTAGCTCCTAACGCGGCTTTTAGGCCTCGATTTCCTGTAAAGATTTTTTGCTGAGACCCATTGTAAGTTCAGCGTCGTTGTCACTCTTGAGATACTTGAAGAAACTTCGAGTCATGAACGTTGCTGTAAAGACGTTGGTTGCAATACCTACAATCAAGGTGAGGGAGAAACCACGAATGGTTCCTGTTCCAAACTGTAGGAGCATGAACGCGCCGATGGCCGTTGTGATGTTGGAGTCAAGAATGGTCGAGAAGGCATGTGAAAAGCCTTGCTCAATGACTTGTTGGGTGGTGCGACCCGCCCTTATCTCTTCTCGCATACGCTCAAAAATGATGATCAAGGCGTCCACAGCCATACCGATCGTCAATACGATACCTGCAATACCAGGCATGGTAAGGGTAGCGCCCATGAGGCCCAGCACTGCGAAAATGATACAGATGTTGGCAACGGTTGCCACACTTCCAATAAGTCCAGCCCAGCCGTAGTAGATGATCATGAAAATAAAGATCAAGGCAGAGGCCGTGATCAAAGCATTCTTACCAGCTTCGATAGAGTCGCGGCCCATGCTTGGGCCGATCACTCGCTCTTCTTGAACTTCGATGTTTGCAGGCAAAGCACCTGCGCGAAGAACGATGGAAAGGTCGTGAGCTTCTTTTGAAATTTGGTCGAAGTTCCCAGTACCGAGTGTGATCTGTCCGCTGTCGGTGATGACGCCGTTAATGGAAGGGGCACTTTTGATGATGCCGTCTAGGACGATGGCCATTTGGTAGCCCTTAAACTCACGGGTCATATCACCCATAAGTGGCGCACCTGCTGGACTCATCTGGAAAGAAACCACTGGGCGTTGTGGGCCCATGTTGTTTGATCCACTGTCGAGAGATACGAAGGCGTTTTCAATGTATTCCCCTGAGAATGTGTTTTTGGTAGAGAGGACGTAGGCATTGAGTTGGATGTCATCAACAACGTTGGGGTTGTTGAGGCGCTCAAAAGCAATTTCAGTGTCTTTAGGAAGTTTGTCTGCCAAGTCGACCATAAGTCTCTCGCGATATTCAGATAGTCTAGGGAAGCTCTCGCGGGTGTATCCACCGGCGATCTCAGCGTCTTCGATCCATTTCACGAGTTGGCCAGTTAGCTCTGAGTTTTTTGCAGGGTCATTGCTGTCGGGAACAATTTGGAATGTGAGTTTTGCTGTTTGGCCGATCAGACTCTTGAGTCGCTCAGGCTCTTTGGCGCCCGGGAACTGAACCAAGATTTGGTCGTCACCTTTTCTCGAGATGACGGGTTCTGCCACGCCGAACTCGTCAATACGGTTACGGATGGTTTCGATACTTTGCTCGATGGCCCGGCTACGAACGTCATCTTCGTGAGTTCTTGAGAGGCGGAGTTCAATATAGTTGGCGTCTTCGCCGACGACTTCAATGACTTGTTGGTATCTCTCAGAGACCTCGGCATCAACGGCTGTGACAGCTCCCGCGCCCTCGACTTCTATACCGATGAGGGCTCTAGATTTGTTGGGAGTGACTTTTGTGAACTTCACGCCTTTTGATTCAAGGGTTCGTTCAATTGAGGAAGCATAAACTTTGAGTTGTGATTCTACGACACCGTCTAGATCCACGCCCATGACCATGTGAACACCGCCCTGAAGGTCGAGTCCAAGTGTCATGGCTGCATTGGGGAGCCAGTCTGGCATTTTGTCAGCAGTCTCAGGGTGGTTGAGGGACCACATTGTTGGAATCAGCAAATAAATGGAAACCACAACAATGGCGATGCTGGTAAAAAAGCGGTTCTTAATACTTTTGTTCATACTCGTTTAACTCTTTTCTAAAAGATTTTGTGCGCCTCGCTCTTTGAAAAATTAAACTGAGATTTCAGAGCAAGGCGATCGATACCTACTGTGGGTCAGTAAGAAGTCTATCTGTAATTTTCTAAAAAACTACAAAATGTTTTTAGCAAGTGATTGAATTTGAGATCTAATGACCTTCACTTCAACACCGTCAGAAACTTCGATAGAGGCAACACGTTCATTGAGTCCAACGATTGTGCCAATCAATCCGTTGCCGAGAATGACTTCGTCACCTTTGGAAACTGTAGATTGAAACTCCTGAATTTTCTTTTGCTGCTGTCTTTGTGGGCGAATCAACACAAAGTACATCAACGCAAATAGCGCCAGCATGACTGGCAATTGCATAAGAAATCCATTTGGGGGTGGGGGGGCACCTGCATCGCTTTGCGCAAGGCTAGATACGGAAACAGTGGCCACACTTAAAATAAAAAACAATTTTGAGAACATCATGTTCATCCTCCTGATCGACTACGGATCTATCACCTCTTGGGCCTCACGCCAATCATCGAAGCATTCATTTCTGAAGCTTTCAAAGCGGTGTTCTCCAATAGCATTTCGAGACTGCTCCATGAGGTTGAGGAAGAAGTGGAGATTGTGGATCGTGCTGAGCACGGAGGCCAAGATTTCGTTGGCTTTATGGAGGTGGCGAAGGTAGCTGCGACTGAAATTCTGGCATGTGTAACAGGAACATCGTGAATCCAGGGGGATATCGCTATCGGTGTGCTCCTGTTTGCGAATGCGCACTGTGCCATGCGAGGTGTAGAGCGTTCCGTTTCTGGCGTTTCTAGAGGGCAACACGCAATCGAACATATCCATTCCACTGCCCACGGCATTGAGAAGATCGACTGGGGTGCCAACGCCCATGAGATACCGAGGTCTGTCCTTCGGCATCTGGGACACGATGTCATCCAAAACGGGGTACATTTCTGTGGGTTTTTCACCCACACTAAAGCCTCCGAGGGCGAGTCCGTCGAACTCGTGCAGCTGGCCGTTGCGATCTTGGGCCTGCATATTGGCGAGGGTTTCCATGTGCTGAAGTCTAAGCTTGCGGTCTAGCCCGCCTTGGATGATTCCGAATAGCGCACCTTTTTCCGGGGCGCGATGCTCGAGGCAACGCTTCGCCCAGCGATTGCTGATGTCGATGGCGTCTTGAAGTTCTTTTTGAGTGGCGGGCAGCGCGGGGCAAACATCAAGCACCATCATGATCGTGCTTGAGATGGCTTCCTGAATATCGATCGATGTTTCAGGGCTCATAAAGAGCTTGCTGCCATCGAGGTGACTTTTGAATTCAACGCCTTCTTCTTTGATTTTTCTCAGTTCGCTTAGGGAGAAGACTTGAAAGCCGCCACTGTCTGTGAGGAGCGGTCCGTCCCATCCCATCCATTTTCTGAGGCCACCCATTTTCTTAAGAGTCTCGGTGCCGGGTCTGAGCCAGAGGTGATAGGTGTTGCCCAAAATAATTTGGGCCTTCATCTCTTTGAGATCACGAGGCATGACGCCTTTGACCGTTCCTGCAGTTCCAACGGGCATGAAAATGGGGGTTTGAATGTCGCCGTGGGGAGTTTTGAGAATTCCTGAGCGTGCTTGAAGGTTCCCGTCTTTGCCGGAGGGAACAATTTCTTCAAACTGCACGCGGCGAGGAGCAAGATTAGTCATAGCGTCTTAGATCCACAGAATTAAATCCAAAGTGTTGCGTCGCCATAGCTAAAGAAGCGATACTTTTTCTCAACAGCGTGCTTGTATGCGGCTTTTGCGAGGAGCGGGCTTCCACCAAAAACACTCATCATCACAAATAAAGTTGATTGGGGAAGGTGAAAGTTTGTGATGAGGGCATCCGCGTATTGGCAATCAAAGCCAGGCTTGATGAACAAATCCGTGCGACCGCCTTTGTCAGCAACTTTGTCTGATTCCAAATCGAGTGACTCAAGAGTTCTGAGGGCTGTTGAGCCGATGGGAATGATCGGGCGGAATTCGTCTATGGCTGAGCGAAGCATTTCTTGGTTTTCTTTGGAGATGAAAAACCTCTCGCTGTGCATTTTGTGTTCGCTAATTTTGTCTCCACGAAAAGGCTCGAAGGTTCCGAGTCCAACATGAAGCAAACAATCTGCGAAGGTGTGGCCGTCAGCTTTTAAAACATTGACCATGTCATCGGTGAAATGAAGTGATGCTGTTGGGGCAGCCGCCGATTTGTTTTCATTTTTGTCAGCCCAAACACTTTGGTAACGACTGTGATCGCGGTCTGCGTTGCGCTCTTTGATGTAGGGAGGTAGTGGCATTTCTCCAATTTGCGCAAGAATGGCATCGACAGGTTTTGAGAAGCTGCCGAGGTCGACGTGGTCGGCATCGATGGCTTTGAAGGTTTCGTCACAGCCTTCGACTTTCATCGCTTCAGGGAAATTTAGTTTGGCAGAATTGCGAATGATGCATTTCCACACACCCTTTTTTTCTGTTTCTTCAAGCAAGACAAACTCGTGCCTGCTGCCCGAACTGCGAGTCGCATAGAATCTCGCAGGTAGAACGGCGCTGCGATTTCTTAGAAAGCAGGCATCGTCCAAATCGTTCTCGCGTAGAACCAGAGGAAGGTCTCGAAATTCGAGATCTTCAAAAAACGGCTGGCCCTTGTCGGGATAGCGCCGCACCAAAAGAAGCCTTGCGTCTTCACGCGCTGCTGCAGGAGACTGCGCAATCAGCTCTTCTGGGAGGTCAAAATCATAGTCGGATATGAAGTCACTAAACTCGCTCACTTAGCGTGTCTTAGCAGGTGATTGCCGTGGGGCAAGTGCCTTTGGCGGGAAACCTGCCACCTTTTGACTTCAGCAATAAATTTCACTGTGCGCGGTAAAAAGTGGAAAGCCTCAAAAGTCGTAGTTCAGGCTCTCAATCATTCTAAATAGTTGGTTTGTGCTTAGGACTATGGGGGTGAATGGCAAGTGCCAACTTGCCAGAGGGGGGCTG
>Ga0100402_1007064_pt1 | contig 10942 bp, 15 predicted proteins | sample CryGeyme20150102_FD_80419 | JGI IMG/M metagenome (GOLD analysis project Ga0100402, IMG submission 80419) | Groundwater microbial communities from Crystal Geyser aquifers in Utah, USA - Crystal Geyser metaG 2015-0102 | ecosystem: Environmental > Aquatic > Deep subsurface > Groundwater | place...
GTCAGAACTCCTGATCATTAGCATTACTTTCCTGTCAGAGCAGCCATCAAACCTGAGTTTTCGACCTGGGAAAAACCCACCCTCCAACGACCAATCAGATAACATGCCTATACTCAACCTGTCGACACACAATACAGATAGGCCGTCAGAAAGCCCATCACAATTGAGTAGTACAATCAGAAGTACAACATGAGCAAGATGGACAAACCTAGGCAGGTAGAAGGAAATGAATATGATGAGAACGACATTGGCAGTCCTGTGATGAGCAAGAAGGGCTCTAATTCTATTCCTTTCGAAATGTTTAGAACCAACTCCAACTAAAGATTTGAAACTGAGCCTCAATAAGATCACTATTCAAATTCAATGCCTGTCAAGAGAGATTGGGCAGCCAGTTTTGGACAAAGCTTCGGAAAAGAGGGCCCTAAAATGTAAGAACCAAAGTATGTCGAATAAAGAAAAGCCTAGTCTAAAAGATTGTTCAGACCAACAGAAACCAAGATGGTAGATGATCCCCCTGTCAAGGCTAGCCCTCTGGAGTTGACTCCTCGTCCACCTTCCAAACTGAAGGGCAAAGTAGGGCTGATAGTGGCTGCTGTGGTGATGCTCTTAGGCCTGACTCTCTTCACCCTCCAAACAATCAAATGATATTGTACTCCTTATATTCACAGATAGATATCATTTGTCTCCTGAATTTTGATGTGATAACTTCAACATCATTTTTATAATCTTTGATTAATGGACCTATCTGCACTCACCGATTTGTGGAAATATCAGCACTCCTAGTGCCGACTCACCAACTACCTCAAGGAAAAGATTGAGGGCTACGACAATGGAAAGCCCTATAATGTCTAAATCGCCAAAAAATAGCGGGAGGAATGGCTACAGCAGATTAAATTCGGTAACAAGGACAGCAACCCCGAACTGTAAAAACTAAAGAAAGAGTATTTGGACAAACTGTTACACCCTGAAAACAGATATATGGAGAAAAAGCCACAATGGGCTACAGAAGTATAAAGATATGGCGCCAATGACCCTCTCCTCAAAAATTATCAATGCGCAGCCAAGCACAACCTCCTTCCCAATCAGGTTAACTTCAAACTGTTCCTAGAGTACGATCACATCAAAGACCGACAGGATAAATTACATGTCAACTTTGTTCAAGATTTTTTCGAACAATTCGGCTAAATCCTCATGAAGCAATCTCCAGAACACTGGAAATTTCTGATGTACAGTTTGTTCGAGCACCTCAACAACAACCAAGGGACCACCGAGGACAACCTAGCCAGCGGACTGTATACGCTCGTCCAGGATGAAAAGTTAGTGAAATATCTTGTGACATTCAAAACGGATATCTGCAAATGTTTAGAACAGAGCAAATTTTTCGAGAAAAGCATTGATGGCATTATTGATGACCCCACGCCAGAGAAGAAAAAAACGAAATAGAAAGAAAAGCCTACCAGATGGATCCCCAATCAAAATGAGGACGATGAACTCAACGAGGTCAACTTTTTGAAGATGTCAAACCAATAGATAGCCCTTAAAGTGCCTTCTCTCAAGAGAATGGACGAGCCAGAGTACATCCAGTTCAAGCTTGAGCCCATGCCGAAAGTAAGAAGGGGTTAGACGAATTTCATCAAAATTTCTGAGCACATCGGCCAGCACTTCCACACCTGTTTCTAGAGCGAGTACCTCAACGAAATTCAAAGCATTGTTTTTGAGCAGGCCTACAAAGGAGTAGATAACATGCTGATTTGTGCTCCCACTGGTGCCGGTAAGACCAACATCGCCACTCTAACAATGCTCAACGCCATCAACAGATGCTAAAATTATGCAGATGTCAGAATCGTTTATATTTCCCCCATGAAAGCCCTCGCAAATGAGCTGGTCGATAAATTTAAAATAAAATTGCCATACCTCAAGACCAGAGAAAGTACAGGTGATATTCAACTCTCACAGAGAGAACTTGCCACTACCAACATTCTAGTCACTACTCCTGAAAAATTCGATGTCACCACCAGAAAGGGAGGGTCTGCCATGGAAGGACTCCATCTACTCATTTTGGATGAGGTCCATTTGCTCAACGACGAAAGAGGATGGGTCCTAGAAAGCATAGTTGCCAGACTGTTTAGAACCATCTAGAGAACTCAGAGAAGAGTCAGATTGGTGGGCCTCAGTGCCACCCTCCCCAACTACTTGGACGTGGCTGATTTTCTGAGAGTTCCCAGATAGACAGGAATGTTCCACTTTGATGCAACCTACCGTCCCGTTCCTCTGCTGGTGCACTTCGTCGGAGTAAAAAATCCCAAAGACCCCAGTAACAACATCTCCCGTCGACGCAACGTTCGCGATATTTACAACTAAAAATGCTATGACATGGCTCTGAGCAATTTGCGATCAGGCAAGCAAGTGCTTGTCTTTGTTCATTCTCGCCGTTAAACTGTCAAATTCTGTGAATACATGATTGATAGAGCTAAGCAACTCGAGCACGAGCATATGTTCAAGTCGACAGTTTCCAGAAACAAAGTGGATCACATTAAGGACCATAATCTCAAGAAATGCGTCCACAACAGTGTAGGGTTTCATCATGCCGGTATGGTGAGAGCAGACAGAAACGTCGTGGAAAGTTTGTTCAGGTCTGGAGATATAAAGGTACTTCTTGCCACCGCCACGCTAGCTTGGGGTGTCAACCTACCCGCCTACTGTGTCATCATCAAAGGGACCGATATATACGACCCGAACCTCACCGAAAGCAGAGATCTATCTATCTTGGATGTTCAGCAGATGTTTGGTCGAGCTGGTCGACCTCAGTACGACAGTAGCGGTTAGGCCATGCTGATGACTGATCACTCCAAGGTCAGTCAATACATCGGAGCCCTCACCAATTCAGCACCTATCGACTCAAAATTCCTGAAGTTTATCAAATAAGCACTGAACGCCTAGATCGTTTCAGGAACTGTCACTTCTGAGGATGAAGCTTTCGACTGGCTGAAGTATACCTTTTTGGCGATTCGACTAAAAAGATGTCCCTAAATTTATGGTTGTGCTCGAGGCACTAATGAGGTTCAAAAAGAGCTATACTATGATGAATTCATCCGCAGAAAGATCAAAGATGTGCTATCTGAGCTTGATAGGATGAAGTTGATCAGGTTGGATCATAAATCTCTCTCAGTCAATTCGACTTAAATAGGAAGAATCACCTCTCACTACTACATCAAATGTTAAACAATGGAGCACTTGTGCAGTACTCTCAACATCTTCGCAGCTGATGATCCTAACGTCATCAAAAAAAGATACGACTATAAGACTGACCTCGATTTGCTCAACATTTTGTCGCATTGCAAGGAGTTCTAAAGCATCAGTCCTCGACTTGAATAAATGGACGAGCTTAAATTACTCATGAAATGTTGGCTGCTGGACGAGGAACCCGACTTCATCATGAAGAAAGATAAACACTCTGTCAACCTAGACGATGGACCCATCATAGACACCCCTCAAAAAGTGCTTCTGCTTCTTCAAGGCTACCTCAGATAGATCACATACAAAAACTTCTCCCTCATCAATGACACCCAATATGTAGTTCAGAACAGCATCAGACTGCTCAGGTGCATGCTTGATCTCTGTAGCAAGAAGAGTCAGGCCTAGAATGTCAGAAAGATTCTTGCCTGGTGCAAATATATCGAGAACAGGGTATTCAGAGATGACTCACCTTTGAAGCAGTTCACCAAGTTCAGCTTTTCGGGATACAACGCCATGAGGAACAAGAAACAAATGGATGGCTTTTTAGGCAACAACATCTATGAACAATTCGCCTAGGCTGAGATATCAGTTGATGAATATTTGGATGCCAGTGACACCTCAGACAGAGCTGTGCTTTTCAGAAAGAGAATGAATAAATATGCTTTGGACGAAATAAGGAAGTACTGCCGGTATGTTCCCAAAGTCAAAATCAACTACATCCTCAAACCTATTGCTCAGACAATCATCAAGGTCGACTTACTGATCACTCCCGACTGGAATTTCAACCCGAAGTGGCATTTAAAATCCGAAGTATTCTGGATTTTATTCGATGACGAGCAGGAATTGCTACATAGTGAGACATTCACAATTTAGGAAGATTTTGTCACAAAGAAAAAATAAGTAAAAATAAGCTTTTATGTTCGCTACAAAGGCAGCAGTTTCAACACATACCGTCTGCTTGTAACATCCGATAGATGGCTCACTTAGAATGACGATTAGGAAGGAATCTTCCTCAACCTTGATAACTTGGGCATCTAAATGGATACCATTCCTTTTACTTAATTGCTCGACATTCAACCTCTACCTGTTACAGCTCTCAAAAATCCTCTCTTCTAGTCGCTCTATCCCTTCAAATTTTTCAATCCCATTCAAACCCAAGTCTTCTTCAGCCTTTATCAAACCAATAAGAATATCCTGATAGGCGCTCCCACAGGTTCAGGAAAGACTATCATGAGTGAGCTGGCTGTCCTCCATCAACTAAAATAAGAGCCAGCCAAAAAAATAGTCTATGTTGCTCCTCTTAAAGCTTTGGTCAAAGAAAGAATCAAAGATTGGGAGCCTCGCTTCAGAAAAATAAAAAAGTCTGTTGTTGAGTTGAGTGGTGACTTCACTCCCGATATCGAAAGTCTCAAAAAAGCAGACATCATCATTACAACTCCTGAAAAGTGGGACGGTATTACCAGAAGCAAATAGAGATAGTACACCCAACAAGTTGGTTTGGTCATTTTTGATGAAATTCATCTGCTCGGTCAGTAAAGAGGTGCAGTTTTGGAGGTCATCGTGTCGAGAATGAACAAGGAAAGGAAAGTCAGAATGGTGGGACTATCAACAGCCATGGCAAACGGTCGAGATGTGGCTTAGTGGTTCGGCACTGACACTTACGGATTCTTCAACTTCCGACCATCAGTCAGACCTGTTCCTGTTGAAATTCACTTCGAAGGCTTCAGTGAGAAACATTATTGTCCTCGAATGGCAACCATGAATAAACCTGCCTTCAATCACATCAAAAAGTTCAGCGATGGCAAACCTGTTATCATCTTTGTATCCTCCAGAAGACAAACTAGACTCACAGCCAGCGATCTGATAGCATACTGCCAGATGGAAAACCGTTAGAAGCCTCCATATATTCTTTGTGATCAGAAAGTGCTTGAAAGAGCAATCGAAAGGGCTCACGATTAATTCCTCAAACAAACTCTTTGCTTTGGTATTGCTCTCCATCATGCCGGTCTCGACAACAGCGATCGTGAGCTTTGTTAGGAACTCTTTGTCAAAAACTTTGTTCAGGTTATGGTGGCCACTTCTACTTTGGCCTGGGGTGTCAACTTTCCAGCAAGATTGGTCCTCGTCAAAGGTACTTAGTTCTTCGATCCTAAATCCCACAAATATGTCGACTTTGAATCCACTGATTTGCTTCAAATGATCGGTCGAGCAGGAAGACCTCAGTTCGATGACAGAGGTGTAGCAGTTGTCTACTGCTAGGCTTCAAAGAAAAATTTTTATAGAAAATTCCTGAACGATCCTTTCCCAATTGAGTCAAGTCTCCTGGAGCAGCTGCATGACCACGTAAATGCTGAGATCAGTCGAGGAGACATAAACAACACTCAAGACTGCATTGAGTGGATCACCTGGAGCTTCATGTTCCGTCGCATCCTCAGAAATCCCAACTACTACAACATCAACAATAGCGATAATGAAACCATCAAGGAGTTCCTCAACAATCTAGTCCGTGGAATCTTTGTCGACTTGCATAAATCCAAATGCATCGAAATGCACCAAACAGAAGACGGAGAGATCTATGTGATGCCCACTGAACTTGGCTTCATTGCCAGCAGCTACTACCTCAAACATACGACGGTCAAGAAATTTGTGGACCAGATGAAGCCATGCATGGAGTTCAGAGATCTGATGAGGCTGATGTCGGATGCTGAGTAGTTCAAGGAGACCCCTCTGAGGCACAACGAAGATATTCACAATCAAGAGCTGTCATCTATTGCACCTTTCAAGGCCAAAAATTTCGGATCACCTCAAGACAAGACCTTCCTTCTTCTGCAAATGCACATGTTCAACTTGCCATTCCCCATCAGAGATTACCTGACAGACTGCAAGCTAATTCTTGACTCTTCAGGCAGAGTCATAATTGGGCTGATTGATATTGCCAAGAAGCAGAGATATCTGGATACCCTCATGACCTGTATTTACATCCAGCAATCCATCTACCAAGGTCTGTCCTGCAATATCCCCTTCATCACTCACGATATCTGGCTGAAATTGAAAGAAAAATATCAAGGATTAGCAGGCATTGTTGAAAGGTTGCACAGCTAGAAGGATTTCGAGAGAGAGCTTGTTAATTTTTTGAAGAAGGTGATGCCACAATGGGGACCACATTAGAAGGAAAAAATCCTCGAAGGGTTCAGAAGCCACCCAGTCATGAAGATCAACGTCGAAAGCAAGGGTTATGATTCTGAGCAGAACACTGAAAGCAACAGCAGATACGTTGAGGAAGGTGGCTAGGCCATGTTAAACATAACAATCGAGAAGGAGAACAACTGCTCGAACCGAGTGATGATCCAGAAACACACAAAAATAAAGGACGTCACCTGGTGGATTTTGGTAGGCGACAAAGAAAACAACCTCCTCGGTCTCAGGAAGGCCTCCATCAAGAAGAAAGTAAACCTGAGGATGCAGATCGACCTGCCTGACAATATTCATAAAAACCCAGTTTATGTATACCTGATGGCTGACAGTTACTCCGGTCTAGACCAACAGGTGAAGGTGCAATTCAAGATAAAGGAGGAGTGACTGATTATATGACTATATGCCTATAATAATAGCTAAGTTAAAAATAATAACGAACCCTATGAGCGCCATCGATCGCAACTATACTGAAAAATAACTAAAAACAGCCATCCAGAAGGAGCGGATCTAAGGAGTATCCTATTACTACAGTGTCGCCAAAAAGGAACAGAAAAGTTTTTCTCTTATGAGCAATGAAAGATTACTCGTTTTCAATTTTGAAGAGGGATGTCTTTTCTACAGCAACCAAATCAGAGGACTGCCATTGAGATATAAAGCACCCACAGCCAAAAATAATATAAAAATATCCATTTTGAATACCACAGTCATCAATGCTCCCAACTCGAATACCATCTAATTTTCATTCTTGTCTTCCAATGAGAACCAAACCTGGAAATTCTAATTCGAAACACATTAGCTGACCCAGTAATGGCTAAAGCTCTTCGACATGTACAGACAAACCCAGATAGTTCAGGACAGAGATATGAAGGCAGTAAATAAATCGATCGTTGAACTCTCTAAAATAGAGCAGTAAAATACCAAAGATATTGTGAAGGAATAGCAAAGAGATATATTGTTTGACTAATCAAGAATACTCAATCAGATGATGGGGATCTCAAAAAGCAGAATATCAGAACAACCTCCACCTCCGCCTATTGTAGAGTCCCAGGTCAAAAAGTAGTACAGCAATGTCAAAAAAAGTCCAACTGATGATTGGAACTTCAAATTCTATCAGGATAGAAATATCAAAACTCTATACGAGTATTAAAATTTTGCAGCAGACGCTTTTTTCGAGGCCTTGAACAAAGATGACTATATAAAAGGAGGAGTGAGATATTACGAGACAAAAAATTGCACAATAAAGATAGCCAACAAGTTCACTCCTGAAGCCAAAAGATTAAAAAACGAGTATAGAAACTACCACTGTATCCTTGAGGCAACCAACAAACAGTGGATCATTGGAGTACCTTTAGCCTGTCTGATTGATTTTGAATGTGTGGTTGGCCTGGTCAAAGCTCGTTTTCCCGACCAACTGAGACCGATAGTTTATGACTCAATTACTAAGGATCACTTCAACTAGCTGGAAAGATACACCCGAGTCAAGAATAAAGTATTGGAGAATGCTTTGCTTTTCAACTTGGCAGAACACTACGATCCAAACTTGCACTCTTTGCTGTACATTGAGGACCTTTTTATTTATTTGCCTCCTAATCTTTAATTTCCCACTGAGTAGACTTTGATACGACCGGAGTACATGCTAGACCACATCAACTACTATATTTACAACAACATTCCCTAAAAATTATCAAAAAATGACATCAGGATCCTCAAGGAGCTGTCCTACTCTACTCTCGATAAGGTAAAATAATTCAACATTGTATTTAGTAGATAATCTTTCCCCATCATCCGAATTAGTGAGCTCAAAGAGTTGATACACGAGAGTGGGCTAAATTTCAAAAGTTTGCCTTTGGTCTACAACTAATGCCAGAACCCTTACATCAGAAGGTATATCTACACGGGCATGACTGCTAAAATCGTCAAAGATTATGTATTCTAGAGCATGGTCCAGATCAAGAGAACAAAAAGCAGCAGTCTTTAAGCTGTCCTTGAAGAAACACTGAGCTGGCTGTTGTCGGGTAACAACAACAAAAGTCACGAGTTTTGGAAGGAAATAGCCTTAATGTTCAAAAAAAAGTATAATATAATTTTGGTTCACAAGGATCTTATTCCGGGATTTTTCCTCAACTCGATTCTAGAGCTGATCCCTGGCAGCTATGACATCACTAAGTTGCAAAAAAACAAGGTTATATTTCAACACACCAAAATCATTGAGCCCGGTTTTGTGAAGATGCTGCAACCAAAGATCAAGTGCTACAACCGATTTTTGCCCTTTCGCTTGGAGTAACTCAAAAATGAGGCTCGCTTCAACAAACACTCCAGATAGATGTGCTAATAGATCAGGCGTTAATTTTTTGGATAAGCCAACAAGGAAGGCTCCAATACTTACTTCCAATTTGGCAACAATGATGAGTGGATAATATAGTATCTGAGTCTCTACTACCCACCTGAGAATATGGCAGACGAAAACGAAGACAGGATTAACGGCTTCTTCACCAGAATCAACGAATAGCCACCCTCCAATTTCACGATGACCCTCACCAAAAATTACCTGTAGTGGTGCAACAAAAAGGAGCAAACTGAGGAGTTCAAAAGGGTCTTTAAAATAGCCATGGAGATCGCTGACTATTGGCTGGATGAATACCATCCTGTCAGAAGCGACTTGCTGGAGATCCTGTCAGATTACTACGCCTTGTTGGGAATGCATGAGGATATGATAAAATTCATGAAAGATTCTCTGCTGATCTGCTCGAAGTTTTGGGGGCCAACTGCTGAACACACTGGAATCAAGCAATATGAACTAGCCGATCGATACCTGAAGGCCAATAGGAAAAAAGACGCTCTTTAGTATTTCCTTAAAGCTAAGGAGAACATTCATCAAAATAAGACCAAGACCAACAAACTAGGCCTCACACATCTCAAACTAGCCTCCATCTACTTGTCTGACCTCGAGTATTAAAAAGCTGCCTCTTATGCTAGAGACTCCATCAACATTTTTGAGGACTACGAGAGAAAAATCAAAAGTTATGGCCTATACAACTAACCCTATAAAATAAAAGCTTATGAGTTGTTGTCAAGGGTGTTCGAAATCTGTGACCAGAGAACGGAGTACAAAGATTTAGCCTTGACTTGCGCAAGAAAGTTCAACCAGACCAAAAATGAGGACGTTTTCGAGCAAATGATAAGAATATGTCTGGCTTCGGTGATATTCAAATCTACAGCCGAAAGGGCAGAGTCCTTCTAGCTAATGATTGAGTCTCAGTACTAGACCCTTTACGAGTAGGACGGTCGCAGACTGCCTCCGATTGGATAATTGAGAAGAATGGGCTAGTAGATGATCGTAATGGAAAAATTCATGACGAAGTACGAATTCATCGACCGCAATTTTTTCGACTCCAACAACCGAAAGAAGCAGTATCTGCTGGAAGACAACAAAGATTTCGTCCACATCCTGAGGAACATCATTTAAATTGTGGGAATCGACTACCTCAAGGGCTTGATAGAAGAAAAAGTCAGTTGTGGATGAATGATTTTGCTTTTTTAAAAGTTAATGATTTATGAATGATCGAACTTTCTTAATAAATATCACTAATAACTCTGACTGGACCCCTCAGCTTTCATTGATCTTGAATCCCGCATCATCAGGATCGGGTTAGCTGGTTCTTTCCGAGAAAATGCCGATTTTTTGATAGCACGTTGAGGGATAATCTTTGAAGATAGTGAGTCATTCATAACTTAAGTCCGAGGCTAGCTGCCTGTATCGAAGCGCTGAGGAGCAGGCCGAACTGCCTTCTGAGGCATATAGTTAATGACATCCTGTAACTTTTATCTGAGTTTTAATTGCTTCCTGGTTGTTTCCTTTTCGCCCTTCTGGCTCTGAGTATCCAGATCCATCTTCATAATATGCTTCCTCAACTCATCCCTCTGTTCATTTGTCTGCGATCTAGTATTCTAGCTCTTCAAATTGGAGGTTGAATCTGATAAAATGGTAATTCGGTCGTTCTGGCCGTGATACCGGAGCATATCCGAATCGATCTATGCCTTGGAGGTACTCGAGTGATGTTCGCTGACACTCTTCCCTGCACTTTTGTAATCGCTGCTCGACAAAAATTGCTGTATTTTTCTAGTCTTCGAGTGTTCTCTACTATCAGCATGATCTGAGTATGTAGACCCCTCCTCACTCAGCACCATCTGGCTCAAGCGACTGATAAATTCCTCCAGCTATCTGATTTTATGATTTTTTTCTTAGACGACTTGTTTGAGTAGGAAAAGTTGTTTCATGATGAGTTGCTTTGAGGCACAGAAAAGACATTCCTTTGGCTGCTGGTGCGGCTGTTCCCCAAAAGATTCCTATGGCTGGACTTGGTTATAGGTTGTGTGTTTTCTAAATGTTTGCGGTTCATTCTCGTGGTCCATCTGATTCATCCAGGCCGTTATAAATCAAATTTATCTGCCTGATATAGATAGATAATAATATGCTGCACAGCAGCAGTTGTCTGCTCGATGTTTCCCA
>Ga0100402_1007069_pt1 | contig 10939 bp, 7 predicted proteins | sample CryGeyme20150102_FD_80419 | JGI IMG/M metagenome (GOLD analysis project Ga0100402, IMG submission 80419) | Groundwater microbial communities from Crystal Geyser aquifers in Utah, USA - Crystal Geyser metaG 2015-0102 | ecosystem: Environmental > Aquatic > Deep subsurface > Groundwater | place...
AAGAAAAAGAAAGGAAAAAAAAAGAGGGGGCAGGAAAAAGGAGGAGGGGGGGGGGGGAGGGGGGTGGAAGAGGGGGGGGGGGGGGGGGGGGGGGGGGGGGATTCGAAACAAGAAGTGAGAGCTGCAAAACAGGAAGATTGCTTTGTGCCGATTCCTGAAGAACATGATGAAAGTACTTACAATCCCATCTGCGACATAATCACCACGACCACAATAATGTAAAATATAACGTTGATGATATTTTCAAATGCTCGGTCGATCTGGCTGGAATTGTCAATTGAAGCCGTCAATAGGCGAAACTGCTTGTAGACGCTATCAATGGACTTCATCCAGTCTACAAACGTGAGATTGCCTTCGCGGTCGGGGCGAAATACTTTCACCAAGTCCTTAACCTTTCGTTCGTTGAGAGTTTGACCATCATAGTTCAGGGCTGTCAATGCTAAAGTCTCGAATTGCACAACGTTGCTGTCGGGAGTGTGCATGAGGAGTCGTTCGTAGACCCTCTGCGCAGAGTCAATGCAGTCTTCACGTCTCTCAGCAAGACCAAAGGCAAATGAAAAAGGGTATCGGCGTTGAATCAGAGTTAAAGCCTTTCGGAACTTCAATACTGACGAGATGGTACCGATCTCTTTCTGCAATCGGGAAATAGAAAGTAGAGAGGTGAGATGGTCAGAGCAGCCTAAACAAACAACGCGTATCCAGGCCCATTGCAAATGTCTCAGACTTACTTGATTGGTACTGTAGGAGTTCTCTGGTTCCTCCCAATGACCAAGAAGACGAAGCAGTTTTTCCCTCTCTGGCGATCGAAAACTACCAGTGATCGGATCCGGACTGGAACTGTACAGCGATTTTTCCTCAACAGTGGCGCCATCGTCTTCTTCTTCCGAAATGGTCTGCGCTAGCTCACGAAAATTTACACCAGATCTAAGTGACATGGTAGAAGATGAGAAATGTGAGGATCAAAGGATCTATCAGTCTGTATTCTGCGTATTCTTAGACGTGGCGATCGTAAAGTTCTTACCTAGATGATTTGGGAAAAATGCTTTGCTTTTGAGCTGTTGAGAGTCGCGACTTTTCAATATCCTTTGCTAAGGCCGATACCTCACTAACAAGTACCATTTTGTTCATCACAATCGCTAGTTCCTCACCAAAATGATCTGAAGACACATTCATGGTTTTAGAACAAATAGCTTATACATTCGAGTAGCCATATTGCAGCAAACAGCACGTCCACTTACTGAAGGTCTGTCTTCCCAAATAAATGCCGACAAGAAATCGTTTTATCGCTACAAGTGCGCTGACTGTCACCATAATGGTTAAGACAATTCGGTAAATAGGCTCTTCAACGATATGGCCACTTGGATTTTGTGCGTTGAAAAGACCGATTGCATTTTGATAGTACAACCAATGTTGGGCAAACCGACCAGGCCCGAAGAGCATTGCAAAGTCCAACACTCCCCACCAAAAGAAAATACACGGCCATCCCTTTGACTGGACGATTAGTAGAGTCAGAATAGGTCCCACCAAACGAAGGATAATCCTGGTTCCAAGCGCCAAAAAGTCAATAATGAGGCCTTGCATACCAAGCGCCATCGAAAAGGTTACAATCTGGCGGACCACAAACAAGCATATCCAGGCAATGGATGGCCGGTCTTCTTTTAAACCATCTTCAGGGTCCTGCAAGGGGTTCTCGCCAAGGTAAAAGAGAGCAGAGGATGTGCCTACTAGAGGTATGATTGCGTACAACAGAACATACTTGATGTATTTCCAGATCGTTTCTTGGCGAGGACGGAAGAAACTTCTCCAAATTTCCAAATCGTCCTTGATTTTATCGGACGCCTTTCCTGCTACTGCTGCTCCAGCAACCGAGTATCTCTTTTTATTGTTGCTGCTAGTACTGCGGCCAGTGCTGCTTTCTCCGCTGTTACTTCGGGAAGGGGGAACATTGATTATATTCGGATCCTTACGTTGTGCTTCGATGTCGTTGTCCGACATTCGATTTTCCGGTGACATGCCGCCACTACCACTGCCCGTTTGACTCTCGTCTACTGTCTCTTCTTGAAGACTAGGAAGATTTGACAGTAGCAGGTTCCACATACTGCGAGCTTTTTGTTTGCGTTCAAAATTATCTTCCTGCTGCAAGAGCCGATCGGCATTTTCCGCCAACGTATTTCCTTCCGTTATTTGCTGCATCTCGATACGGTCCTCTTCCGCTTCGCGCCTACGATGATCTTCCTGCTGACCATCAATATTAAGCATACGTGACTCCCAGTGGCCATTATTCATCGCAGACATTGCGCCTGCCAAACCTTCCAACCTATCTTCGGTTGTCATCTGACGACGGTGAAGCGCACCTCTGTTTTCCTGTTCTAGGTTAACCAAAGGTCGGATTTCCTCATCTGCCATGGATGAGCCGCGTGATCGATTTCCAAACAGATGACGAGTCGACAGCGACTTTTTCGGCTCCGGCAAAGAGAAATCATGGGCCGCATCTTCTGATACATGCCGAAGGTACGAAGGACTTTCCATGTCCATGTAAGGGGACGAATTCTGTTCGAGCGAACGGAGAATGTTAAGCTCAGCCTCTTCCACAAAGGGACCTGCATTGTTCTGTGAATCGTTAAGAAAGTCATGGCGAAGTTGCGGGCTGGCTCCAACGCTGGAAAGTTCGCTCTCATCTAAAGTGTTGACCTGATTTCTACCCCAGGAAACTGCACGCTGGTGGTTTTGGTTTGTTTTGAAGCTGGAACGAATAATGGAGGGGTTGAGAATCATTCCACTTCTGCTGCCAATGCTTTTGTGGGTAGCCTGATCCGCGATGTTGTCAGAAGTGCCTGGTCCAGACTCGTCTTTCGGTATTCCAGCGGCAGTCGCAGCAGCATCCTGCTGGACTTGAGCATCACCACGAACTTGGTGATCAAAATCTCCCGCCGCACGTAGATGAGAGAGGAAATCAGGCCCATCGATGGCAGGCGCATTCTTGTTTTCAGTATTGCTGTCCATGGTTTCGTTTATAAAATCAATGAATCCTTTTTATAGAATTGTAGGGTTGAGAATCGATCTCTTCCGATGATGTGTACCGTAAAATCGTTTCCGTACGGTACACGAAAAGAATTCTTTTTTATTTGTACTACTAGACTAGTACATAGTGCAATGATGCATCTTTAGAAACCTTTCATTTCGGCGACGTGTTTCAGTAGTGTTCTATCCAACCGACAAAAGCAAGAGCTACCAGAGAGCATCCGTGAAATAGGATTCTCTTGGAATAAATGCGCCGAATGACTTGGATAAAATTCGATCGTCTCGCCAGGAGTTTTCTCGCTCGTCATCAACGACTGATTGTCAACGCATGCCCTCAGGCTGCTACAAGATTTCAAACGATTCATTTGAATTATGCGATCATGTCGATTAACTCAGTGCTACTCTGTACTACTGCAGGTTTTAGGAATCCAGACTTCATTATTTTGAATTTGAGTGTGTTCATCCCGATGATGACCAATTTGAAGTTACCTTACTTGGCGAGCAGGGACATAGTCTTGAGAGGTGTGGCGACCTTTATCTTTTCAAAAACTCAATAACATTCAAAACATATGTTTGCCTTGACGTTTGCCACCAAAGAATTGAATGATATCCAAGGATTCACGCGATTACGAAAACCAGATCCATCTCATACCCTCAATCGTGCTGTTGATAATCCACAGTACTGGTAGGTGCTTTTCTGTGTGAATCATTACTTTCCTCTCTCGTTTCGTGTTCGTCAACTAGCCCACGAGGCTTCCCCTTTAACTTCTCATTCTTAGTTCTGCCAACAGATTCAAAGTTTATGCGTCGGTATTACCAAAGTCGCCGCTGCCCACTTTAGCAGCGCACCCTGTGTCCATGCTCTAGCCGCGAAGACGTGCCCACTAGGAATTACCATTCACAGAGCTTATTCTTACCGCAGCTCTGCCTGCTATCTCTTACCAGGACATAGAATTAGTATGCGAACTATGTTTTAAAAATCTCTACATGTTTAGTTTGCATAGCCCGCAATAGATCTATAGATGGGATTTCCATAGCGGCATTTCCGGCCATCGGAAAAAGGAGCAACATTGCCTATTGTGCTACTTAGGCCTTACCAGTATAAACTGTCTGGTACTAGACATCTTGTGGTACCAGTAATAAATACATGGAAGCCAATTTGCAAGTTACCGTATGTTGAAACTTATAATTGTCTGCATCCATTACTACGTAGCTAGTAGTACCACTACTACTAGTAGTATTGGTACCTGGTACTTTGGATGGGTACTGGTACCAGTACCACTACCAGGTACCAGGTAACATTATTTCGTGAAAAGAAGCCCTGTAAAGGTGGGTGTGCTGGAAAGATGATACACTTCGCTGATTAAGTCTAGTTGTTGTTATTGATTCGACGACATTCGTCGAGGGGCTTTCTGAACTTATGAATCTGGTGGAATCTGGTGATGAGTCCGTTTTGCTGATGAGCATACTGGTACCAGGTACCTGGTACCTGGTACCAGGTACCTGGTAACAGGTACCACTAGACTACTAGTAGGTGCTGGTGTTATTATTCAGCCATTCCTAACTACAGTAGCCTGTTTGAAAAGTAATACCAAAGGAATTATGGCTTAACAGGGGTAATAGATGTTTCCTTGATGAAGACATTAACCAGCATGGCTCGACGCGCATTCGTCATCGATCTAATCGTACTCTCCGTGGTGGCCGATTTTAACAGAAAAGTGCTGGCAAAATGACAGCCATCAATTTAAGAAAAATAAATAGTGAGAGTAGACTATTAGTACCAGTTGGTAGTACTGCTGGCTAGTAGTGCTACTGCTACTACCTACCCTGGTGGTACCTGGTAGTACTCTAATTATTAAGCAATCCGGAGCTTCGGCTTTTCTTTATTTGCCTATTACTACCAGTAGTCTAGTACTGGCAGGTATTACCGGTAGCACTACTAGTATACCAGTAGAAAGGAGTACTAGCTAGACTACTACCGTACTTTCTTAAATATTATTTAGTAAAACCGGTGGTTACACTACACACCTTTGTACGAGTACTAGAAAAAGACACGCGCTAAATGCTTCACAGGAAATTGTCACCAGTTATTACCAGTGCGGACTGCGGACCTATATCTCATACTCGGAATATAAAACAAATAACTATTTAATTTTATCAAAAGCAAATAAAAGCATTCATGGACCAACAACAATTCCATAGAGACGACCGCAAACGCCCTAGAGAAGACGGAGGGGCGGAGGGTAAAGAAGGAGAGGGCCAGTCATCAGATCAGACAAGAGCTCGGCACTTTATCTCGACTGCACGTACTGCTGCTCAGGGTGAAGCACCAGCGCTGCAATCCCATAGATTTAGTACTCAAAGCCCTCTACTAGCAGGAAGAGGAGAGTATGGAGCGACAGGAAGCGAGGCGATGGCGCTGAGCAATCAACGATCACTGGACACTCACGGGTATTTCGCTAGCCTGGCCGATGGCGGACTTCTCCCGCACCACCTCAACTTATTATCCGCGGGTAGTCGGGAACCCGAGCTTTTGCGGCACCTTTTTTCAGTGCAACGTCAGTCTGGCCTTCCTTTATCGCCGCACCTGAACGACGCCCTGCCACTGGCCCAACACAATCATACCGATGCGCTTGGCCTTTTTCAGGGTATACAGCGGCTTCAGCTTCTTCAACTGCAAAGGCAAATGCAGTTACAGCAGGAATTGGATGTAACACATCAGATGTCGTCTCTTTTTTCCTCCTCCAACTTCCCATTTGCCCCTGTGGCTCAGAATACGCTTGCCAGTACCGGGAGGGACCTACCCCTTCCTATGCTCCGAATGCTCCTCAGACAGACACGAGGAGGGCTGGATCCTCTGGCAACCCAAGATAGGATACTCCCGTCTGTACTGTCCCATCAGTTACCTTCTTCAGAACGAGACCAGCGTCGAGCTTCGCAAAATCTTTCTTTTGATGCCGCAGCTGCTGTTAGTCTAAACTCAACAGCTGCCTGTCTTAATCAAGCAGCGCAGCGTGTTGCAGCTGCAACAGCTCTAGACAGAAGCATCCTTCCTGCTGCGAACAGTCAGGTGGCTATCAGTAATGTGGCATTGGCAACAAGTGCTGCACCTGTCTCAGCTTCGAAACTGCCAAGAGCAATTGGCCGAGATCCTTTTCATATGTATGTCTCGAAGGACCCCGACAGTTTATCCGCTTTTCAATGTTTGGCGCGAAAGCACATTGAATTTTTTGAGGCTGTTGATGCAGATGTCAGCATGGGTGTTCAAGGTCGTAACAAGCCCATTGTACTGGGACAAGTGGGAATTCGCTGTCACCATTGCCGGCATTTGCCACCAAAGCAGAGGGCTCGGGCGTCAACGTACTACCCGGCAAAATTGCATGGTGTATACCAGTCAGCCCAGAATATAATAAACAGTCACATGATGTCCATGCCCGATGATCAGCATAAACATGACATCACCAGCAGTAGCAGCTGTCAAGAGATACCGTTGGAGGTTCAGAATGACTTGCTCAAATTGCAGATCCAGAAGAGTCGTCCTGGCGGCGGGAAGAAGTACTGGGGTGAATGTGCTGAAGCTCAAGGTGTCTACGAGGATGAACACGGACTCCGATTTCGTCCCTTTTGATCTGCCGCTGCATCGAGGATGGATGCTCCAGCATCTGCAGGGCAATCGTCCTCTTTTAGAAAACCAGCTGGTGGAAGCTTTAAGGAGGCAGTTGACAGGGACCTGGATAAGAAGCAGCCAGCCAGATAAAGGTGCAAATTATAGGGTTTCATCTACCAGTAATTATTCTTTCGTCCCTCAAGTTCGTTGGCTGCTTTTGCTGCACCGATGAGCAACAGTGTTGTTTTACCGGGTCACAGCAACACTATGCAGATTGTCTTGTCTCAACCGTGCACCGGATCTAGCAGCACATCGTTGTCGGCAAAGACAATGCTGCTAACTTATTGCTACTCAGAGTTTTCCGCTCAAAAATGTTGGCGGGTCAAGTGGACAAGAGTTTTGTTGCTGGGAGCGTGACGAGGTGAGCAAGAGAGCAGGAGGAGATGATGCAAATTTATTTTGTTTCTCGTAATAAGACGCCGCTTTGAAAAATCACCATTACGAATACTAAGCTTCAACATTTCACGGCGTAAACCCTGGAGTCAGCACTAATTTTGATTGGAGGAGAACAGATCTGTCCGTTCTGACAAGGCCTTGGCACTTTTGGCTCTATTTTTTACCAGGTACCAGGTAGCAGTCTACTTGTACTACGTACTCAACAAGCCACTCCGAGTACGGTACCAGGTACATGTATGGACACTCAAAAATTTAAAAAAGATTGATCCAGCGTCCTCTGAAAACTAATTTTCGCCAAAAGGCTATTTATTTCCTCGTGAGATCCGAAGACCTCCCAACACTCCCCTCTCACCATTGAAGATCACAATAACTGCGCCTTGACTACTGCAGCTTGTTATTCTTCCTTCGCTTTTTTTTTACACTTTTTTTTTACACCTCGAGGCCTCTTCTGCATGTACAATAAGACGTTTGGCAAAAAGAAAGGTTGAGGTTGGAGCTCATTACAATCGCATTACGAAGTCAAGAAAACAGAAAAACCACTTTCATCATGCCCTCGTTAGTGGTGCAGTATCGTGTAGAATGCTGCGAAGAATATCAAATGAAAAAGCAACGTCTTCCGAAAGGCCGGTGCCTTCTAGGTGACACCAGTCTGGACAGTGACGAGACTAAAAAGGCGTAATAATGAGATATGAGATGAAGCATCAGCGATTGCAGCTCCTTCACATCGTTCATCTCTGATTGCGAATGGTCTTGTAGAATCTCGCCTGCGTGCTGGCAAGGGCGCTGTTACGTGGTGGTAGATAGTAGCGAGACCTCCTTGGGAACTCAAAGCGTGGAAGCAATCTACAAAATTATTATGTCTATATGCGCTAAGGGGGTCGCTCATCCATAAAAATATCTCCCCATGAGCACACAGTACTCCTACTTCTACGTCAAGAACGTCGAGATTATGCGCCAAAGTTCATTGCCGCCTTGGGTCAGGTTCAAGAAGGAATCCAAGGCAGGCCAGGCCAGGCCAGGCCGGGACATAACTTTACTTGTACAAAAAACAGTGCGGGCATTTTTGATCGCAATGGCGCCACGGAGGGTAGGATACAATCATGGAGTCCGGCTAGTACAATGTAAAGTGCAATGAATGGAAAAAGATATTTTTGGAATTTAACTGTATGTTGTTCCCTAAACTAGACGTTTCGAATGTGTGGGAGGGAGGAAACGTGCTTTCGCAGTATGCTGTTCCCTCTAACCCTGCTAACCCCACGTACGCCTAGAGCTCTGACAGGGCCAAAAGATGATGCCGGCGACACTAAAGGAACGAAGAATATTAGCATGACAACATATGCGATGCCATGCCTGTTTCGCTGCCTTTTGTCAAAACAGAACAACTGTCTGTATTGAAAACCCTGTGGGGACAGGAACGCTACTGTCGACACAAGAATGGATTTTCTGTCACACTGTGACGCTGGCAAACTACGTACCTGGTAAGAAACTGTTAAGAAAGTGAAAGCGTCATTGGATCACGATGATTACATGTTGATGGTATTTTTAAGTGGCTCTTCGTTGAAGTGATGGCTCCGAAGTACAGTATTTACTTGTACCTGGTACTTGGTGGTTGAAAATTGAAAAAGCTACAAATTCTTGTTTTGGGGAATAATTTTAAACGAAACAGTAGTTTTTTGCTTCTGCTACTACTAGGTAGTAGACTAGCTAGTGGTAGTACTAGTCTACGGTACCACGTACTAGTCTACCAGGTACCTGGTAGCTATCTATTCGAAGCATGTTGGTCAAGAGGTGAACCCCAACCCAAGTACACCCGTGTCTGTCGGCGTTCGCATTCTGGCTAGCGACCAAAAAATTAATTCGACACTCAAAATGAATAAGATTTTTCGCAGACAATGTACTCACATCTCACATCTCATATCTCCTCCATAACCACAAGGACTGGACCATGGCAAAAGAGAGATGTCAGTTTCAACAAACATGTAGGAGGCTACTGCTGCAGCAAATGTTCGTATGTATTCTATTCACTTTATTATGCCAATTTCCTGAGACCGTTCGTGGATTTTCTGCACCAGCAGGTCCAACAGCAACAGCATCACGGAAAAGTGTACCATCTTTGCTCACCAAGACCTTGCCAAAAACTGCAGCAAATACAACAAACGCAATGGAAGCCAATATTGCGCTGTCATCCTCGAGCAACGTGAATTTTACCACAGCAGTGTCTTCTTTCGGGCGCAACACGTTGCAGCCTTTGATAGTTTTTGTATCGTTTTCTCTAATCTTTGCTCTGGGAATTGTTGCTTGGGAGGACTACGGTGCCAAAAATCTCTGGCCTTCTCGTCGTATGATAGTGGAAAGCACAAGATTATCGTCCATTATATCAGCAAGCACAGGGGTGGGACAGAAGTCAACAACTGCTTCTGCTGGCGCTTCTGCTTCGGCGGAAACAGTGACACCTCAATTCGGTGCCAGAACAGTTCGAGGATTGGCGTTTGGAAAAACAGAACGATTAAATATCCAACAGCTGCAACAAGATGAGCTATTTTCATCCTCCCTTTTGCCAGAAATCCGGAGCTACAATGAAGTGTCGAAAGAACACCGAATTCAACGTGTAGGTCGATGGCAAACGACTTCTGGTAAAGATATTGATGGTGACAATACTGAACAAACAGTGCACAATGCAGTTCAAGATCTTCGACAGATTTTGTTGCACATACTAGAACTGAAGACATTGGCTTCCGATTATCAATGGGACAAGATCCACGAAATGATTCAAAGCTCCATTCTGCCAAAATTGGAACCTGCCGCTACCGTTATTCGCTTGCAATCCAAAACTGACAAAATTGGCTACGAAGAAGTTGGTTTTGACTGGGGTAGCTGCGCTTGGAGGCACTGTGGAGCGCTTGCAGATGCGCAAGAAGCTCTGGATGAACTGGATCATTTGTTAGGATTGCTCGAGCCGCCCGAGTGCCTCTTTTGTTTGGATGTGGCAGAACGCAGCGTGCGGGCTATGTTGGCTGTTGTTCCTTCCTCCTACAATGCTATGGATAACATTCCCGCATATGCACCCTATCAATCCACACACTCTCAAGATGGCAATGAACTTGGAGATGAAGAAACAAGTCTACTGGACAAGGATTATTTGAGAATGTTACAAGAGCTCCGAAAATCGGACGATAGCTATGACTCTACCAACAGTAATGAAATCCATGATAGATAGATGGTTTTACAATCCAACAAAAAACGAGAAGAATTTCCAAGAGGGATTGGAGCCCTCCATGCGGTTTTCCTGCGAGACGTCCCTGCAACGTCGACGTATGTTCTATAGAAAACGGACGATTTTTTTTGGATGAAGCAGAATCGGACTGGTGGAGCATCCTTAGGTTGAAGCCATTTATACCCACACAAAAATGACTTGATTGCATTCTATCGTCTCTTGTCGACAAGACGAGCCCAAGAGGCTCGTAGATATGGTGGATGACAGAAAGCAACAGCGTCGCCGCCCATTTTAAGGCCAAAAATGCAATTTTGCTCTCTACTAGATAGGATGACTTCTCTAGTAGTAACGAAAGAACATTTTCGATTGCTATCTTGCTGCTTGAGCGCGCTAAAAAGATTGATTTGTTTCCATTCTTATTAAACCTAGTACGTACGACTTGGGTAGTAGTACGAATACTAGCTAGTAGTAGTAGTAGTACTACTAGCTAGTAGTACTAGCTATTCTAGAGCGAGTAAAAAAAAAAAAATAGAATGTCTAATTAACGGGGATCACAACACTGGCCCCCCACCAGCGGGGTGCCATGGTTACTGGAGGGCAACCAAGGGCACCCGCAGTGGAGCGTCAATGTTGATCACAAC
>Ga0100402_1007080_pt1 | contig 10932 bp, 12 predicted proteins | sample CryGeyme20150102_FD_80419 | JGI IMG/M metagenome (GOLD analysis project Ga0100402, IMG submission 80419) | Groundwater microbial communities from Crystal Geyser aquifers in Utah, USA - Crystal Geyser metaG 2015-0102 | ecosystem: Environmental > Aquatic > Deep subsurface > Groundwater | place...
GACAGTAAAAGGGGGAACATCTCTTGGAACTCGACTAAAGCCACCGACCATTGCATAGGCTCCAATCCGAGAGAACTGATGAACAGGTGTCATTCCTCCTATGATCGCATAATCTCCAACAGTGACATGGCCTGCAAGCATCGCGCTATTAGACATAACTACATGATTGCCAATTTCACAGTTATGAGCTACATGGCAGTAAGCCATGATTAAACACTCATCACCGATACGAACTACTGAATTTTCCTGACAGGATGAGTTAATAGTTACAAATTCCCTAATTTCACACCGTTTGCCAATGACCACGTATGTTTTTTCCCCACGAAATTTTAAATCTTGGGTTTTTGTTCCGATGCTAGCGCCTGGCCATATAATAGAACCCTCGCCGATTGTCGTATTCCCATCTACATAGACATGTGATTTAATTACGACATTATCCTCAAGAGTTACTGTGCTCTTAACAACAGCAAATGGTTCGACAGTTACATTTTTGCCGATTTTTGCTCCCGGCTCTACAAATGCTAGAGGATGTATATTAGACATGAAAATCCGATTTTGACGTTACAGTTGGTCTTTATCTACAAGGGCAAAGCTCAATTCAGCTTCTACAGCGAGGACTTGCCCTATCATTGCCTTCGCTTTAATCTTTCCCCCAGTTCCACTTACATGGAGCCCTTTGGCATGCAAAAATAGTGCATCTCCTGGGAGAACAGGTTTTCTAAATTTTGCATATGTCACATTCAAAAGAACAGCGATCTTTTTCACATACCCTTTTTGATGGACCAAGACCCCGCCTGTTTGTGCTAAAGCCTCCAAAATTAATACTCCTGGCATAATTGGAACCCCAGGAAAATGACCCTGAAAAAAAGGCTCATTCACAGTGACATTTTTTAATCCGATGATCTCATTATTTTCTAAATCCATATGAAGAATGCGATCTACGAGTAAAAACGGGTAGCGATGAGGTAAAATTTTCTCTATCTCCTTTGCATTTAATACAAAGGGACTTTTCTGCGGGTTCTCTCCCATTAGAAGCACTCCAATTTGCTTGAAATTAGCCTAGCAAAAGCTATATTACTTGAATGACCTGAGCGGACTGCGATAATATGTCCTAAAATGGGGACTCCAATAAGGGACAAATCCCCTATAAGATCTAAAATCTTATGTCGCACCATTTCATCGGGAAATCTAGCTCCTCCAGGATTTAAAATCTTATCATCTTTAATTACAAGGGCATTTTCAAGGCCGCCCCCCCTAATGATCCCTTTTTCAATGAAGGGGAGGATTTCTTCATAAAGGGAAAATGTGCGACAGCAAGCCAGTTCATTGATAAAATTCTCTGGGGTCAATGGTAGGCTATAATATTGAGACCCTAGGCAGCTTGATTCTGGATAATGCAAAGTGTAGCTCACCCGAAATTCATTTGAAGGGATAGCACAAAGATGGACATCTCCTTGAGAAAAGAAAAGAGGCTCAACTATCTTTTTTACTTGTTTGGGGAGGTTTTGATTCTCTAAACCCACTCTTTCGATCATATCGATAAAAAGTTGAGAGCTCCCATCTCCAGGGGGAATTTCAGGCCCCGTCACCTCAATTCTCGCATTGTCTATCCCGAGTCCTCTAAGAGAAGAGAGAAGATGTTCAACCATGAAAATTTCCCCTCCCCCATTGGCAAGTCGAGTGCAGCGGGGACTTTCATGAACAAATTCAAGTTTTGCAGGAATTTCAGGTCTAGAAGGGAGATCAACGCGTTGAAACACAATCCCGGTATTCGGGAGAGCTGGAATGATTTTTAAAGAGACCTTTTCTCCAGTAAATAGGCCAACACCAGAAGTTTCCACTTCGGTTTTTAATGTTTTCTGAGAGTCTAACTCGATCAATTGGGCCTCAAATTCGGAGAAAATCTTGTTAAAAAGTTAACGAAGTGAGCCTTTTACAGCAACTTTTTCTTACCGAGAAGGAAATATGAGATCATAGACAAACAGCTAATGACTAAAATGGCCTGGTCTCCCCATTTTGTATAAAGAGTTGAGTAGGTCCGGATAGGCAAGGAAAAGTAGAGGCTACTTACCTCTGTTTCAGATGGAACAAGCTGAGCTAGAGGCTTTCCAAAGCAGTCTATCCCTCCGGTTACCCCCGTATTGCAGGCACGCAAAATAGCCACCCCGTTTTCTGCAGCTCTTACTCTCCCATGATCAAAGTGCTGCTGAGGCAACTTGGACCCTGGAAACCAAGCATCATTTGTTAAGTTAACAAAGACCTCAGCTCCCTGAACTCTCAAGTCCCGAGTCACGCCACTAAAAGTTTCTTCTAAGCAAATAGACATCCCCACAGGGCAAGGAGCATGAAAGACCTTCGCCTCTTTTCCAAATTCAAATGACCCTAAAATCCCAAACTGTTTTGCCACATATCTAGAAAATCGGGGCCAATGGGGCATAGGAAGGTACTCTGTAAGGGGGACTAAAACTCTTTTTTCATATCTCTCATAAGGGAGGTTTTGGGGGAAGAAATGAAACGCTGCATTATATGCTTTTCCATCCGCATCTAGATCATCAAGCCCTATCACAATATGTGTCTTAAAGTGGTTAGCTAAAGACTGAATCATAAAAGCGTTATTCACTTTCCACCCCCCTCTCTGCAAAGATGCAAAGGGTTTTTCAAGTGGGGGCATCACACTTTCTTGAAAATACTCCTTTACCTCAGAAAGATCATAACACATTCGATGAGCGCCAAAAGGTAGCGCTGCTTCAGGAAAGACCATGAGGTCCACCTTCTGAGTTCCATCTAAGACACTAAAGATCCTTTCCCACTGAGATAGAGGAGGAACATAAGAGTGGGGGGATGCTGGATCAAACTCTTTCTGTTCGGGGAAAAGAGCCGTCTGAATCAAAGCGACATTCACCTCACTTCTTACCGGATATTGAGATTCAACCCATTTTTGTTGAGCAAATCCAAAAAGATAAGGAAAGGCTGCGAGCAGAGCCCATACGCCCCCCAACCTTATCGACCTATCTAGAAAAGCCTTAAGAGCCATTACATTTACGAGGACAACCCAAAATGACAACCCAAAAACACCCCAAACTGAAGCAAATTGAAGGGAATAAAGAGAATCTGTTAAAGCCAAACCGACTGGATTCCAAGTAAATCCGCAAAGAAAAAAGAGGCGAAGCCACTCTAAAATAACCCAACAGCCTGCAATATTAAAAATGTTTGAGAGCGACAAAGGTTTGCGAATAAAAAAAGAAAGGAGACCAAACTGCACCCCCATAGCAACGATTAAAAAGAGATAGAGGACTAAGATAAAAGGGCCCATATAATTCGTTGTTGCCATCCAAGACAACTGAACCCCTTGGACAGCAGAGTACCAAACAACTGAAATCAAAAACTGATCTCTCAAAGTGGGAAGCAATAGCATCCCCCTCCAAAAAAGGGTGTACCCAATAGCTGAAGCTATGACACCAAGCCCTGAAATCCAAGCGGGCTGGCCAAATGCAACAATAAGAAAACTGAAAAAAGAAAGGATGAGTGTCTGTCGATCAATCCGCTGAAACATTTTATCAATAACTGTCATAAGAATCTTGGCTCTCATCATTTTGCTTGAGAAGCACCATTAATAGCCCCCCTAAAATCGCCAGATTCTTAAAAAAGTGGACCATTTGGATTTCTCTTACACTCCCTTCGACAAACCAAAACTGATGGATAATCACTGTGGTGGGGATTAAAAAAAGGATAAGAAGCGTCGCCCCTAACTTTTCTTTCACTCCCAAAAGAAGGAGAAGCCCTCCTAGGAGCTCTAGCAGAGTTGCCAAAATGAGTATCGCCGGGGCCATTGGAATGATTATGGCAAAAAAGTCCTGTAATTGATCCGAAAAAATAAGATTCGATTGCCATTCAGCAAGCGTATTCATTAAAGATTTTTCTGTATCATGCCAATTCAAAATTTTATGAATAGCTCCAGACAAAAATATTAAGCTAATTAAAAATCTAGCTACTACAGCTGTACCTACACGAACGATTTTCATAACACCAAAACCACTTTCCCTCTATAATGCTTATCCTATATGAGACTTCCCTTTTGCGACCATCACATTTGTGCTTTTTTAGAAGCTTATGCCAAAACGCATAAACCTCTAGACCTGGCATTTAATGACTATTTAAGAGCCCACAAGAGCATTGGGGCTAACGACCGAAGGATCATTGGCAATACTGTTTTTGAGATGACTCGATGGAAAACCCTTATCGAATACCTCTGCCAGACAGATGATACCCTCGATAAGCTTTCCACCTTTCGAAAAATGGATTTACAGCAGGTCCAAGAGGACCCCTCCATCCCGGAGCCTATCCGATTCGGGGTAAATAATTACCTCTACAGGAGATTTAAAGAAATCTTTGGCCCTGAACAAACTCGTAAACTCTGCCACACCCTCAATACCCAAGCCCCTACGACAGTCCGGGTTAATTTACTAAAAACTACTAGAGAGGCCCTATTTGCTTCTTGGGAAAACCAGTTTGAAATGACCCTTTGCGAAAAGGCGCCAGCAGGAATTAGATTTAAAAAACGGACCCCTCTATTCGCTCTTCCTGAATTTAAGTTAGGCCTTTTTGAAGTCCAAGACGAAGGGAGTCAGTGCATGGCAGCTCTTGTAAAGGCAAAACCGGGAGACCATGTCCTCGATTATTGCAGCGGATCCGGCGGAAAAACTCTCGCCTTTGCCCCTGCCATGGAAGGGAAAGGGCAGATTTATCTAAACGACAACCGCCCCTGGGTTTTGTTAGAGGCAAAAAAAAGATTACGGAGAGCCGGAGTTCAAAACGCTCAGTTTGTCCTTCCTAGAAAAAAAGTGGACTGGCTCATCACAGATGTCCCCTGCAGCGGAACAGGCACTTTAAGGCGCAATCCAGATGCTAAGTGGAAGATTGACGCCCCTCTTGTTGATAGACTTGTAGAACAGCAAAGAGAGATCGTAGCAGAGGCGCTCCATCACCTAAAAGACGGGGGGCACCTAGTCTATGTAACTTGCAGCATCCTCCCTGAGGAAAACGAAAACCAAGTTCAATACTTTTTAAAAACCCATCCTTTAGAGCTTGTTGAAAAGCCTGTTTCAATTCTTCCTGAGGAAGGGGGAATGGATGGATTTTTTGCAGCTAGTTTCAAAAAACAAACTTTGTTATGATTGCATCCATTATGAAAAATACAATTTTATTTCTACTTGCTACTCTTAGCCTCTCTGCAAATCCAATGCATGACTTTTCTTCAGACCAAAAAATTGCTGTTCAGAACTCAATTCTAGCTCAGGTAAATGGGAAAACAATTTCCATGATGGATGTGAAGAAAAAAATGGATATGGTTTTCCATCAAAACTACCCACAACTTGCCTCCTCCAACCAGGCTAGATTTCAGTTTTATGAAGTGAGCTGGCGTCATGTGTTAATGGAATTGATTGATAATGAGCTCATCATTGCAGATGCGACAGATAAAGAAATCAAACTCACTGACGGGGAAATTAGAGAAGTTGTTGAAGAGCGCTTTGGTCCCAACGTAATGCAGACTCTTGATAAAATCGGGATCACTTACGACGAAACTTGGAAAATGGTGAAAAACGAGCTACTAGCACAGAGGATGAGCTGGTTTTTCATTACCTCTAAAGCGATGAATACAGTTACCCCCCAAGACATTCGACAAGCTTATAGACACTATGTAGACAAAAACCCCTCATACTCTGAATGGAAATACAGAGTTATATCGATCCGAGCAGACAAACCAGATGACAAGCTAGCAGACGAAATCTACACTTTCCTAGCAGACAAGAAAAATCCTGAAAACCTAAAAGAGAGTCTCAAGAAATGGGAAGCACCTGGTGTTTCTATTGCTGTATCTAGTGAATTTGAAGGGAAAACCCAGGAACTTTCTGATCTACATAAAGCCTCTCTTGAACAGCTTGAGCCGGGTAATTACAGCAAACCCTCTTTCCAGAAAAGTCGCACCGACAAAAAAACTGTATACCGAATTTTTTACCTTATCCACAAACTAGACTTTGACACCCCTAAATTTGAAACCGTATCTAACCAGTTAAGAAACGAATTACTTCAAAAAGCTGTGGCTAAAGAGTCTCAAGTCTACCTCACAAAATTGCGCAAGCATTACGGATTTGAAGCGGAAAAAACTCTGCCAGACGATCTCCACCCATTTTCTCTGCAGTAGATCCTTTTGTAACCTAATGAATTTAAACGAACTGATCCCCTTTTTAAAAGAGCTGAATATTAAGCCTAAGAAGGGGCTATCTCAGAATTTCCTTATCGACCCAACAGTTGTGAAAAAAATCACACAAACAGCTGAAGTTAAATCGGGAGATATTGTACTAGAAATTGGCCCCGGGCCCGGAGCCTTAACAGACAAACTCCTTAAGCTTGGCGCCAAAGTATATGCTGTTGAAATGGACCCGATCCTCGCACAACAATTGCATAGATTTCAAAACGGTAATTTAACCGTAATTGAAGCAGATATTTTAAAATTTTCTCTCTCCCAGCTCCCCCCCAACATCAAAATAGTTGCCAACCTCCCATACCACATCACTACCCCTATCTTGGAAAAGATCTTCTTAAATTCCTTTTCAAGTTTAACAATTATGGTACAAAAAGAAGTCGCAGACAGGATGATCGCAGTTGCTGGATCAAAAACCTTTGGTTCTCTCTCCCTATTTGTTCAATTTTACTCCAAGCTCCACAGCCACTTTATTGTCCCACCTAATTCTTTCTATCCGCAACCAAAAATAGACTCTACAGTTATTAGACTAGACAGCCATCCAACCCCGAATATCGATCCGATATTCTTTTTCTCTCTCACAAGAAAGGCATTTCAGCAGAGGAGAAAAATGATTTCCAGCACCCTCCCATTTCCAAAAGATGGGATTAGAGCAACTCTTGAAAAAATAGGTGAACGAGCTGATGCTCGCCCCGAGGCATTATCACTTGATCAGTGGGTACGATTTGCTCAAGAACTCAATTTGATGAAAAAAGACGAATGAGACTCTCCTTAAACCGGGTAAAAAGGCTCCCCTTTAGGTCTACAGCAGCGATTAAATCACTTTTAGCTATTAATTCATCATTACTATCATCCAAAATATGAACCTCTCCCACCTTTTCCCCTTTATAGATAGGGACCGATCTTGCGATCCAATGTACAGCCGCTTTACATTTTGGTTCTTCCGCAGGAAAGTATTCAATAACTAGATCTTCAGCAACGGTAGCTTGCAAGGAAACAGTAGAATCAGCAATTTCCCGAATAAAAATATTTTCCTGTCCAATTAGCCGTCTTTTTTCCCTAGTTTGAGAAAAAGCTGCTTCAAATAGCTTTTTTGCATCAATATACCGATCTTCCGATTTTTCGCACCCTAAGACAACAGCAACCAAAGTTCTCCCCTCATGTTCTGCGGCAGCAACAAGAGTATGCTTAGAAGCGCTAGTAAAGCCCGTTTTAATGCCGATGGCTTTGGGGTAATAAAACTTACTCTTGGGTCTCATCAATGCGTTAGTTAACCTAATTTCACTTTCAGGCTGTTTGTTTGTCTGAGGCTTAGTATATTTTAAAGTCGTTACGATCTGACGAAATTTTGGCACTTTAATGGCCCTTTTTGCAATCAGGGCCATGTCAAAGGCTGTTGTAAAGTGTTCAGGATGAGTAAGCCCATGAGGATTACTAAATTGAGTATTTTTACACCCTATGCTTTGTAAGTATTCGTTTAACATAGCCATAAAACTTGGAACAGTAATCCCTACTGTTTCTGCAATTACATTAGCCGCATCGTTTCCAGATATAAGGACAAGACCATGAAGTAGTGACTCTAAGCTTAACTCCTCCCCCCTCTTAAGACCCATCATCGTCCCATCACTGTCTAGCCAATAAGAGGGTAGATGGTCTCTATCCTTTAAAGGCCTTGGTTTTAATGCTTCAGACGAAACAGTGGCCATCTGAGTAAGATCCACCCCACTTTCTAAAACAAATAAGGCTGTTGCTACCTTTGTTGTACTTGCCGGAAAACTTGGGATGTGGGAGTGCTTTTCAAAAAGAATGGCCCCTGAGTCTGCATTCATTAAAATGGCAGACTTTGCACTTACCTCTAAATCAAGATGGGCCCCAAAGAGGGAAAAACAGCAACAGAGAAATAAAACGTAACGCACTTATAATCTCAAATTAAAAGCAAAAATTAGAATAATAGATTGTTCAAAACTGTGTCAATTAAAATTACAACTTGACAAGCAACAAAATTTACCCTAATCTTAGGTTACGGTATGTGCCAAAACCTAGGAGGGAGATATGCTAGATCCAGTACAGATAGAAGAGTCATATAAAAAGTTTATCGGCAGTCTTCCTGAACTAGCCCATGATGGGGTAATCCAGATTGACCTTAAGTTCTTGCACGACCAAGGCTTATTAGATTCCTTTCAAAGTGACGAGGGGGATTCTGAGGACTTAACTCAGTATTTTCACGTGATTGAAAGTGTTGAAAAAGTAACCCTTTTTAATGAGCAGTTCATTGTTTGGATCATGCCTAAGATGGAAGGGGATCAGCCGTTAACTTACGTATTGATAGCCCTTAACCACCCGGAAGCTGCAAATCTAGAAGTGATCTTTGTGACAAGGGGCGTTTACAACACACCTCGTTATGTCCTCAAAGTTCTGCAACATTTTCTCGTGGATATGTTAGAAACGGAAGAGACGCTTACTTTATTTGAGAAGAATCAGTAAATTTCACAAGTGTTAGCACATTGTGATCAGATACTCTTTTATAGCTTACTGAGTCTAGGGTTTTTAAGATAAAAAAAATCCCTAAGCCCCCTACTTCCCTTTCTTCTAAGGTAAGAGATGGATCAATTTGATCTTTTTTTTCCAACGGATTGAAAGGGAGTCCTTTATCACGAATTACAACCTCAATTTTCCCTGGCATAATAGAAGTATCAATGTTCAGAATACTATCCTGATTTTTACTAGAGTGATTGATTACATTTACAAGAGCCTCTTCGCACGCAAGCTCCATTTTTTTAAAAATTTTAGGATGTGAAGAAAGCTGCCTTTCAATCCAATTCATCATCTCAGATAAAGAATCTAATTGCGCAGGAAATTCCATAACCCTTAATCCTATAGATAAAAACCTGAATATGTCTTAAAAGCAGCAAAAAATCGACAGAAAAGATTTATAGACAGTTTTCACTCAGCTCAAATGTGCAGTTATTTACTGCAATTGGTATAACACATAAATTCACGATCTTTTGAGAAAGATTTCTATAAAGAGGAGTTAATGCAGCTTCTTGTGCAGACTCTTTTGGCTCTAGTTGACCTAAGGAAAATGGGAGGACGGTAACTAATCTCCCTTTAGAGTTTGTAAATGTTAAGTCTTGGATAGAGTCTCCATCTACATAATCAAACTCAGTATCAGATGAAATTTGACAGGGGCCATATAAACACTCTTTACCTCTATAAAGAGTCGATTCCAAAGTGATAGTATTGCGCCCTTCGGTAGCGAGTAAATTCTTCCTAACCTCCCCATCTACCTTTTGGGGGTTAATCCGATAACCAATAGTGTCTACTGTTGACCCAACTACAGCAACCTCTAACCTATACTCACCCCCAGAGGAAACAAGATCAAATAGACCTGAATAAGTAAAAGCTTTGACAAGTTCGTCTGTTAAAAATCCACTCTCATCCCCTTCAACATAAGGGATAGTTAGAGTAGGTCTACTTTTAGATGAAAATTCATCTGAAAAACGATAACCACATGAGCTAAGGATAAAGAGAGTGAAAAAAAAAGAGCTTAATTTATTGAGCACTGAAATTTTGGAACATTTCAAGTTTATCGCTAGCAACATTTGCCGCATCAGTTAATGGGTACTTTGCAACTACCTTATTGTAATAAATAAGGGACGCTTCGATTTTCTTTGTTTTTTCAAAGAAGTATCCAGTGTCTAAGAGATTTTGGGCAAAAATTTCTCTAATTTCCCCAAATAAACCTTCTGCTTCTTCAACTCTTTCCTCTCTTGGGAAAGCGAGTTTGAATTTGCGCAAATTCACTTCTGTTAAATCGAGGAGATCTGGGTCTAAATTTTGAGCCTTGCATTGAGCTAAAAATGCTTTTGTTTTGTCTAAATAGGCTTGGGCTGCTAAGTCATGCTTAGGGAATCTCCGAATCAATAGATCAAGAGTTTCTAAGCTCGGCTTATAGTCTTCCATAAGAAATTGAATACGAGCCTTACCAAGTAACGATTTGACTGCTAACTCAGAATGGGGAAGTGCAGAAATCACATCATCATAAATGGGGATAGAGTCTTCCTCAGCAGAGACCCAAGCTGGCATTTTTGGCGAACCAAAAAGCCTTTTTTTCACACCATTTGCAAACTGCTCAGCAATATTAAACTTATATTCAACTGCCTCTTCAAAATGCTTTGGAGATGATACATGATTCAAATAAGCTGTGAAGCAATTATTAGAATACTCAAGTTGGTTTAGCTTAAAATAGGCCTCCCCCATAAGGTAAGAGGTTTCTTGAGCAAAGGGGGTAGTCGGGAAATTGTATGAAATTAACTCAGCATAATCGATTACCTTCCACCAGTCACCAGTAGATACAGCCAGTTGTAGAGCGCTATTATACTCTTGCACTGAGGGTTGTACTCGATCCCAGATCAAGTCCTCTTCTTCAAGAGCAAGGAGTGGACTTAAGGCAATAAGAGATGCAATAAAATACTTTTTCATAGTCATTTAGGTTAAGTGATACCGCCCATTGCTGTCAAGACATCCCCCTTTTTTCAAAGGGAAGTTACAGGTGCCGGGTAGCCCAAAGGAGTCGCACCCCTAGGCCCCCACAGATCCGTACGTGAATCTCTCGATTCATACGGCTCTTGTTGTTTAGTCATGCGATTTATGGGCAAAATTTCCAATGC
>Ga0100402_1007085_pt1 | contig 10925 bp, 8 predicted proteins | sample CryGeyme20150102_FD_80419 | JGI IMG/M metagenome (GOLD analysis project Ga0100402, IMG submission 80419) | Groundwater microbial communities from Crystal Geyser aquifers in Utah, USA - Crystal Geyser metaG 2015-0102 | ecosystem: Environmental > Aquatic > Deep subsurface > Groundwater | place...
AGCTAGTATTCCTATCTCATTATTTTTTATTAGAGTACCACTGAAGGTATTCGAAAATCTTTCCACACGAAGGAAAAAAATCACAAAAAAGCAAATTCGGATACATCATCCATCTCAACAAAAATATCATTATATTATTGTTCGTACTATTTTCATCAACTCCACCACCACAATTCCCATCTCCTGTCTGTTTTGTTTGTTTTTGTGGACTTTTTTTAAATGGTCGCTATATACGCACTTTTTGTGTTTACAATTCTGTTCCATTTACTACAATGATGATCGATAATAAGAATCATGACAAACATGATGTGGTACCTGAACCTGCTACTACCACCACTACTACCACTACTACAACTAATGATGCGCACAATCCTTCTTCTTCACCATCTTCGATATCATTCGTAGCGTTTGATTATAGTCATCAATCTGATCCTGTGCACGGAACGAGTACAACAATAGTAGCAACTTTTAATTTAGTAGCAACCATTGTCGGTGGAGGTGTACTAAGTGTACCGTATGCCTTTATGAAATGTGGTGGTGCATTATGGGGAATATTAGGAATGATCGTGGCAGCCCTTGCTACCGATCAAACGTGTTGGATGTTGTGTTGGTGTGCTCGACCATCATCATCAGCAGTATCTACTACTACTACTACTACTACGACGACTTCTACAAGAACAATAAATACTATCACTGCCACAAACGACAACAATAACAACAATAACAACAGCCAGTACCACGACACAACACCACAAATTCTCTCCTCGTACGGACAGGTAGGAAGGGAAGCTTTTGGTCCAGTTTTAGAAGTTACAATCAGTGCCTTGCTGTTTGTCTTTTTGGTATTTGTTCTCATTGCCTACATGGTCCTCGTTAAGGATATATGGACACCTATAATTCTATTGTTAGCAGCGCAGAGTACCTTCAACACCACCACATCAGCAACAGCAACAGCAGAAGATTCTACGGTACTACTACTTTCCACGACACAGCAAAAACAACAACAAGACGAGACTTGGGGACCCTACGTTTTGCTAGGGATACTGCTGTTCATGAGTCCTTTTTTGGTTCAACGAACGTTGTATGCTCTCCGATTCAACTGCTATATTGGATTTGCATCCGTCTCTATCCTTTGTTTAGCTTTGTGCTATCATGCTGTAGTATTAACAACAGCGACAGCAATGAGCAGCATCAACAACAACAATATTCTCTGGACGCGTGACTTTTGGTTGGCACCACCCAATTCGGTACGAGATGTTCTGGTAGCCTTTCCAATTCTTATGCTGAGCTTTCTCTGTCATTTTAACGTGAATCCTATTCAAAAGGCGCTATATCATCCAACACCGGAACGCATTAATGGCGTCATTCATGGAGCCATGGTATATTGTGGACTCCTCATGACCATCTTTGGAGTAGCAGGATACGCCTACGTGGCAGGTAGTAGCACAACCAGCACAGTGGTTCAGGGGAATATACTGTTGAATTGCGAAGAACAACAGGCCTCTGTGGGAAACCAAGATATACTTTTATGGTCGGGACGTATCGGGTGCGGCATCACCATCATGCTTGCCATGGCTATTATGATTTTACCCTGTCGAGATTCCTTGCTGGAAGTTTTAGACATTATTGTCTACGCCGGCGGCCGTGCGAGCACACCTCCTACTTCGAATGAGCATGACAAGGAACTCTTTCCGACTGAAGAGACAGCTTTAATGTCGCATCGTCACGAGCAATTGCACAAGCCATTGTCGCTGTCGGAAAGGCCTTTAGTGCACTATGTGTCGACTCTCCTGATAGTGATTGTTTGCTACGTCTCGGCCATTAAGGCACCGGGAGTGGCAATTATTTGGTCTCTTTGTGGATCCAGTATGGCTTTTTGCATTGCCTTTGCACTTCCTACTGCGTGTTTTTTGAAAATATTACACAAGCGAGAGCAATATCGCGATTGCAGCTACGAAGACATCTCCGACTTGCCGACACTTGGATCAAAAGCTCTTGCCTGGATTCTTCTAGTGTGCGCTATTGTCGCAGCAATCATATGTACTATGCAGACCATCGAGTCGATGGTTTCATAATGCTTTTCAAGCTTATCAAGAAAGTGAGTGGAGTACTCAATGGGATGGGTTGAGGAAAGACGAAGTTCTATATTGTAGGTTTGCAGCCGATCAGCGCGCTTTCTAATTTTCGCTATCAGCGTTATTCAAAGAAAAAGATGACCGTCACCCTCTATTAGCACGAATCTACCATGTTCGAATGCAGACTTCGCAACTGTGTATGCCATCGCCGTTCTTGCACAACGCAACAACATTCCTATCATGTCCGCAATAGTTCGCACTAGATTGCAAATATGGCGATGCAACGGGATAACCGGGGTGCAGCCATAGATCCAAGCTACGATCAACACTCGGTTGAAAATCTGGCTTGAATGGGCAAGTGTGATGCCACTTGGAGATTTCAAAGGAGAGTTTCTATGGAATAGCGCTCGGTTGTTTTGGCCCACTAGCTGGCTCCAGACTCCTTTATTTGGTGGCTCGTAAAAAATGAGGCAGAGCTTGAAATTATTGTATTCAGTGGCTTATTTCGACCGAGCCGCGTTTTCAGCTTGAAATAGCTCAGCTTCCAGATTTGGCTTTAGAACTTTGTACCAGTAATCAAGTCGATCTACGTATTCTTGTGGTTGTCCGCCTTCTTTGGGGTGCTTGTGCTTCTTATCTCGTTTCTGTTGACACAAAGTATCCATTTCTGGATGGTGCCATATGCCTACAATGATTGCGCGATGTAATGGCGTCTATGTGTGAGTATGAAGTAACCCTTTCTATGTTCTATGCAGTGCGATTGATTCTTTTACAAGGCACTCGATCGAGCTCTTGTCAAGGTTAAGGGCGAAGTATCAGTTTTGGATCTGCAAAGGATACCATTTGATTTAATGTTAGCATATCACGCAGCATGATTCATGCAGCTCTAGCTAGACTCGAGCAATGTGAGGTGCGTCGTCGCCTCCTTAAAGTGTATATCCGAGAAATCTACTAGAACCTGAGTCCGGTCACCAGCCATTTTCTTTTTGCGTTGTGAGGTCGAATAAAGATCCGAGATCTGTAGTGTTTGCTTCTCAATCTGATTAGGCCCGATCCAACTGGAGCGAGATGGATGCCGATACTCCATCCCATTTGCGTCTTTGGATCTGAAACTTCTTCTCGGCCAGAATATTATCAACTGCTTTGGTTGTATCCTGGACTACAATGCACTCAATACCATTGCCGACGCCAAGTTCTATTACAACGTCAAACACCGGTGTCGCAACTCGTTCAGCGCGAGACTTTCTAAATTGTGCCTGATTACCATTGTCCTCAAGAGAGGCTTTTGCAAATGCATCGCCCAAGGTTACATTTGTGATACCACCAATCAGTCCATTGGTATCTGGATTACCCAAGAGTGATCGAAACGATCCATGGGCTGTCGCAATCAAACGAACACCTCGACTGGCAGCAGTGCGAGCTGCATTCGCTTCATTCTTACGCCCAATTTCATCGATCACCATAACATCTGGCCTATGGTTCTGGATGCATTCGATCATGGCCTTGCGCTGTGTCTCCAAGTTCTCTACAAACATACGCCTGGCTTTACCTACCGAAACATGCTTTAAGTCTCCAGCGCCCGCTATCTCATTGCTGGTGTCAACGATTATTACGTTTTCGGTTTCAGCTAAGATTCTCGACACTTCCCGAATCATAGTTGTCTTTCTTGAGCCAGGATTACCAATAAACAAAATATTGGCTTCGGAGTGCAGCAGGTCTGAAAGATGGAACGCGTTTCCGGTCACGTATCGACCAACCCGTAGTGTCATGCCAACAACGTCTTGCTCTCGATTTCGCATCAACGATATGCGGTGAAGTTGTTTATTTAAACCTCCTCGGTTGTCCGATCCGACGTTCCCGACACTTTCCATAACGTGTCTTAAGTCGTCGGACGTCACAGTGCGTTCATCCTCGCCTAGAACTAAGCGTTCTTTTTCTTTCCAAATACAAAGATGTTCACCCTTGTCGAGAACGATTTCAGTGATAGTGTCTTTCTCCAACTTAATTATTGAATCGGCCAAGTCCTCTGGGAGAATTTCAAGCAGTGAATCAATTTCATTGTGCACTACAAGAGGCTCAGGTTGCAGTATATCAGCTGGTCGCACGCACTCCAGCAATTCCGATGAAGCTAATTTGAACTCCGACATGGTATCAAAGCAGATCGATCGCCATCGTGCCTGGCCGGACATGGCGCGCTTCTCAGATGTTCGGATGAGCCGCTCAATGTCGTCGCCTGCCTGTTCTCGAATAGCTTCGCTGGCATTCTGCAAAAGGCGAGTATCAAGGACAGCATAGTCTAAGGCGTGTGCCGGCAGAGGCCGTAAGGCGAAAGGATTTTTCTTTTCTATATTTAGCTCCCAAGTCACGCGGCGCTTCAGAGAGTGTTCGGGTTGTCCAAAAAACTCTAATATTTTGTTGAAGCCTGCGTGAAAATTACCGCCCCCCGTATGTTCGTAGACGAGCTGGCTATCCAATACACCACGGAGAGGAATTCCTCCACGACCGTAAAAAATTTCGCTTTCGCTGTGTAAGTCATGAATCAATTTCAAAGCATTTTGATTTTGAAGGAGTGGAGCGAGACAATCAAAGACGGCTTGTGAACCGAGAACTTGAGCGTCAAAGACATACGTTCTTTGAGATGTGCTCACTTGGACAAGCGACAAATTCTGCTCTACTCGCTCAACATCTATGGCTACTACTTCGTCAGCTTGTTTCTTTTGGTTCGAGAATATATTGTCTTCGTTCCTGACTTTGCCGAACGCCACCAAAGTATCAATGAAGGTCACCTGCTGATTGGTTCTGATGGTACCGACATGCCGTTGTTCATAACTATTAATCGGTTTGACACGGAGTCGAACAGTTTTTATTCCATTATTATTCTTTGTCACTTCGAGCGCAGACGTTGACTGCAGCAGATTTGTCAGATTTGCAAAACCATGCTCTTTTGGACTCATCTGCTTACCGCAGACACAATTGTACAGTTCGTGCGCTTCGGATAAAGTCAATGACTCTGTCTCTGTATTCTCAAGCTTAGAGACAATCATTTTTTCAAATAGCTGAATCTCTTTGGCGACACTAGTATTTAATGTCCGAGACTCCCGCAGCAGAGTTGGGCGTGCAGGCCTTGTTAAACCATAGGCATTTCCTGCAAACCACCAGCGTGAAGTGGTGGCGTAAAGGCTGCTTCGCAATACTTTTGAATACATCAAACAGCTTCAGCGTGATTAGATTTAGAGATGAGAAGTTGAGCTGTTATTTTCTTTTCCTAATAAAAATGCCGATCGCTTCTGAGGAGGAAAATAGAGGTGCATGAAAACCTGAAACTTTCTTTAGTTCCCCGGGCATAAAATTCTGCCCTACAAAGGGCTTCGTAAAAAGCTAGTGTGGAGACTATGAATATTAGATATTATGGGTAAAACTAGTGGTCCTGTGTGTATACAGAGCAGGCAGTGGCAACACGACCTAATAGAGTATGACCTAACTCCTGAGTCCCATCATATCGCCTAATAGGAGACAAGGTAAACTGCCATAGTCCACCTGGGCTTAATTTGGCTTCTTGAATCCGAGGCAGCGACTTAGTTTGACGTATCGTACATCAACACTTTACATGAATGGCCAATGGCAAAACTCAAGAGTTGCCGTCACTATCTCTAGCTCTAGCTGTTGTGGAGTGAAATTTCGACCACTGCCAAGTTTTGCTTGGCAAAGAAAATGAATGTATAAGGTCGCGTCTTTTGTTTTCGCATTGGGCTATGTTTTTCATTTAGTCATTATTTCTATTCCTTCAACATACCGGCACTGCAATGCAAGAAGAAAGTTACTGCATTGCAATAGAATGGCAGTTCCCTCACTGTTCACAGCCTGCTTCTACCCTACTTAGCCTGTATGCGAGAACTTGGCAAGGACATGATACTGGTCATTTTCGGTGTTACCCAACTTCCATAACGTTCTGAGAATGTCCACAGTATGAGGTATGAGGCGACAAAAATGTCGGTATTACCTGCAGATAATTGCAACAGAACTCAACTAATTTTGCCAACAAATTTGGGCGAGGGAACCTTGAGAGATCGATATGGCCGATTGCCAAGTTCCGGTAAATTTCTGCCTCGTGAGTGCGCGACGCTGCAAGACAATTCAGCCACTTCTATTTTCGAAGAGTTAAGAGGGAGCAGCAGTGCTGAAGTACAGCCAGGTCGGCAATGATGTTCCCGTACGCTTGTCCGGAGGAGTATATTACACGAGCACGGCAAAGTGAAACAACGGCTGATGAGTGATAGCAGAGATGTGTGACGTATTTTCCTATTTTCGTACTGGTATGGTACAATATTAAAAGAAAACTCTACTGGTACCTAGTAGTACCACGATAGTAGAACCACGGTACTAGTACTCGTACTATTGTAAACTCTTCGATCAAGCTAATTAAGGAGGGTATCCAAATTGGTACATGTTGGTGGTGCTCATTTTTAAAACTACTGCGCGCTGCAGTACAAGTTTTGCTGCTGAATTATACTACCAGGGGGGTGGTACACAAGATTATTGTTTAATAAAAAAGCATTGGAATTTTTTTAATATTAAGATAGTTCTCTACTAGCTACCAGGTACTCGGGGTACCAGCTAGTAGAAGTAAGTTCTGCACCTTCCTCATTCATTCGCTTTCGGCTCGCGCGCTGAGCCTTTAAATCTATTCCTATTTCCCATCAAGGCTAGTTTCTACTGGTACGTGCTCGAGTAAAGGACTTATCAGATCTCTTTCATTAAATTTATAAGTAATCTCATCCATCGAATTGCTCACCATGGCAGAGCCGGAAACAACACCAGAGACTTCTGCCGAGATAGCACCAAATAGGGAATCTGAGAAGGATCCTGAAAAGAAAGATGATACCGCCGATGACAAAGATAAGGATGCCGAGGAACTACCAAAGGAGGAAGCCGCAAAAGCCCCTGCTGCAATGCCGGAGGAGGAGGCCGACGCCGAGGCCGGAGGAACTTTAAAGTGCTCCAAATGTGGAGATAATTGCTGGGCAGTAGGATGGTTCTTACAAGCGGAAGATGCATCTGAAGAGAGGAAATCGCTCTGTGATAATTGCTTTTTGGTCGCTCCAAATATTAAGGGAGCCGATCGCTGTTTATTGGGGCAGGTAAAGGTTATCCCTAAAAAGGAGAAAAAGGGACCAAAAAAGAAGGCGCAAAAGGTAAAGCATTAGCTAATCTAATTTCCAAGTTGTAAAGTAAAATGAGCTACCAGAGTATCAATATGTGTGCCAGATCAATTCGTTACTAATGTTTTGCTGGTTGACAAAGCAATGGCCAGGCCTGATTGAGTTTCTGAAATGTGGTCAGTTTCAATCGCATTGACGCGCAACTCAAGGCATACCAATGGGGGCAAAAGAGGCCAATGGCAAGCCATACAGTAGATGTACCATCTAGTGGTTCGCACGACGTTCAGTAGGATCTGGATCTCAGCAGAGGTGCGTCTCCCATGATTCATTTCGATCCTAAATCTATTTATAGGATATTCTAAATTCTAATAGCATTGTGCACAGTAAATGTTGTGATAAGCTGTAGGCTCATTGATCGCCCCTCTACTAGACCTAGCTAGAAGGAATCTTTGGTCTTTCGAAAGTAAAAAATAGAGGGGGCTGGCTAAATCCTGTGCACGATGCATAACATCAAACTTCTTTCGCCTTTCTTCGCTTCAAACCTGAGAACGACCTCCTTACGAATGCTACAATAGCTAGCTACGGTGCCTCCTCCTGCTAGTGGTTTAAAGGCGTGAATAGTATAGTTCTCAACATAAACGATTAAACATTTATCTAAATCAAACGTAACATCATCGCTCTCGAAGGAAGCTGGAACAATTGCACAACCATAGATGGCGGAACATTCCTGTCTACTAACTCTAGACATCAATGGCAGTGCACAAAAGGCTGAATTCATCGTCAGGAAGAGTCGCATTCCGAGCAACCACAGATACCAAGAGTGTCCGAGATGGCTCCAAACTGTCACTGACAAAGGGAGCATCCGAGTCCCACAAGACCACTGGATAAGCTTCTTCCGTGATCTCGAATACCATCATGTAGGCAACATCGGCCACTGTCTGGTTGAGATTACAAGTAACATTGCCTGGAACTGTCATGTTTAGCGCCCAGGTCTGACTGTCATCAATATCATCCAACACCACTGGTTCTACTTGGCCAAAGGTGTAGGTAGGAAAGGGATCAGCGCTACAGACAACTTCGACACTAAGCTGAGGATATCCGTGATTTTCCAAAGTGACCAACATATCTGTGCTGGTACCGGGCCAGGCCTCCCACATAACAAAAGTACTGGTGTTAGTTACAGCCGATGCACGAAGCGTTCGTAACTTGGTTGCGGAATCGGGAACTGACATGGAGAGATCGACACTGGCAGACAACGTCTCGTTTAGTCCATCTGGAACTATTAGATCGCAAATTAGAACAGCAGGAGTCGCGGGAGTCTTGAAAACAAATCCAGCAATGCCATTTTCTTCCAGAGTAACCGACGTGGTTGTATTATCAACCAGATCAGGTGACAGTGTCACAGCTTCGCTAGTACAGTCCAAGGACACACTGTTCAATTCCACATCCGATGAGACAGTAACAATAATGGGATTATTAGTGGACACACCCAAATGGTTCACAGAGTTACCCGTCACGGAAACTTGCTTGTCGTTGCTTTGCTTGTTTTCGAAATCCATGGTCAATTGAAGATTATTGACAGCATCAACGCCGTCATCGCCAGCTGCGGTGGTTGCCGTGATTTGACAGGTAAAATGACTCAGTGTGGTTGTGGTCAAATTAGCTGCCTCGTACTTGTACGACACGAGTTGTCCCGGAACAAGGTCAAAGGTCAGAGTTGTATCATTGAAGTCATTCACCGGTTCGAGAGAACCCGCCGAGCAATGCAGAACAATTTCTCCGTTCACTTGTGCTCCTCCAAACTCTGCCACACTAACCAACATGGTAGTACTATTGCTTCCTACTAGATTGCACATTTCGTTCGAAGTGGCAGATTTAGAAACGCACTTGTTGTCAGTTGATGACTCAAACGATTCCAATGTCAGATCAATATCCAGATCGGATGCTGCGCCGTCCTCCTCTCCTGTCGTGATCGAAGGTTCCGTGTAACAAGCCAGGTTGGTGTTCTCACCACTACTACTGGGTGGTTTTACGAACTCATAGTACAGAGTGCTACCCGAGCTGATGAATAGGGGAATATCGGTTCCCAAGGTCAAGCTGGCAACGGGTTCCAGGTCACATTGGACTTGAACACTTGTGCTGTTGGAAAAAGCGTACACTTCAACAATCACCTGTCCCGATCGTGGCTGGAGGATCGTACAAAATTCATCCGCAGTTTCAGACTCGGATGTACACAGGGACACATCCTCGTACACTAAGGCTAAATCGACATCTCCTTCCGCAGCAGTGCTATTCGTACTGCACTTGAGGTTCATGGGACTTGTCATGCCTTCTTCCGAGACGTCAATGGGAAATAAGGCGGATGTTCCCGTCTCCATGGATTCCAACATGACAGGTGTCCCTATCATTAGTTCATCCTGCAAGATTCGATGCTCCATGTCGTACTTGGCGGTGGTGGTGGTGATTGGTTTTGATACGGCAGCAGACGATTTGACACCGGGGAGATTGGCCGTTGCCGCTGCCATGCCGATAATGAAAGAGAAGATCTTCATGCTTTCAGATTCTTGTTGTCGATGACTGATGGATACTAGTACTTTATTAAAAAATCTTGACAACTTCTAGTACTAGTCTAGTAGGTATCACGATGGAATAAAAAGGAGTACTAGATAGAAACTACTAGTACGAATTAAGCTTCCTCTGCGAATAATAACAACAATATGTTTACTAGTAGTAGTCTAGAACCAGTCAAGTCTAGTAGTAGAGGTAACTACTACTAGTACTTTAGACTTGCAAAAGTTCTGATGAGAGAGTTGCGTGTTTTGGTGACGCTTCATCAGCGTAAAGAGACCGCTTGGACAAAAGAGGAGGCATAATAATGATAAAAAACTTGAGACGCTCGCAAATCAGCTTTCGCAGAGATTTATTACACTTTTTAAAATCATTTTCTCTGACTAAATGATAACAATACCACCTAAATCATGCATTGTTAGGTCTATCATATTTGCGAAAACACCAGACTACTAAGTCTACGCCGGTACTATTATGATACAAAGTACTGTAGTATTCTGCATGTTGGTGGTATCTTTCTGAACCCGTTATTATTATGTGAATCGCCATGCTCTTGGTCCGCTCGAAATAATAATATACTAGTGGATGCAAAGAACAGTACCAGGTAGACTACTACAATAACATAAATCGGAAGTCCCTTGCAGCTCATTACTTACTTACCAGTACTTTGAGACTAGCTACATACAGCATTACCACACGTTCTATTCAGAAGGGAAATAATAATGGGTGTTGTACTAGTCTTCATTCATTCGTACAGAAATTGGTTATAAATAATCAAACGTACTGTAGCACAATGCTCTAGCTACCATAAAATACTATTATTATTTTATGGTTCATGTCTCATGTCTCATGCATATTAGACTAATAGTTTGGACTACAGCCAATACTCTGCAGTTACCACTAGTTGTATTGTCATAAAGAGAAACAGTCGGCTACTACTGGTCTAGAGACCTGCTACTGCTAATAGATGGAATAATATTCGACAGTTCGAAAGCACTACTTTGTTATCACCATTCCCGGGATATGGAAAAATCCCGGGGCTGTGTATCCAATTTTCCGGGATATCCAAATCCCGGGCTTGTTTGACGATTTAGTGATCACCAATTCCAGGATGTTGAAAAAA
>Ga0100402_1007089_pt1 | contig 10919 bp, 7 predicted proteins | sample CryGeyme20150102_FD_80419 | JGI IMG/M metagenome (GOLD analysis project Ga0100402, IMG submission 80419) | Groundwater microbial communities from Crystal Geyser aquifers in Utah, USA - Crystal Geyser metaG 2015-0102 | ecosystem: Environmental > Aquatic > Deep subsurface > Groundwater | place...
CCCAACCCCAACCCCAACCCCAACCCCAACCCCAAACCCAAACCTCAATGAATTTTATGCTAAATTCAATCGAATCACATCTTATATGCTGATGCATATTGGGTGAACTTGTCAAGAACTTGGCCATGGGAATCATAAGCAATATGGTCGACCTTGTCAGCGTAGATGGTGCTCAGCCAAAAATTGTTTGTGCTCGCTTGAGTTTCAAAAATGTCCACAGTTATGTCAGGTTTGCAAAACTCGTGGCAAATAGCTCCAAAGGCACCATCCCCCAGATATACAGTTCCGTTTTATTTGGGAGTGTTTCCCACCATGGGCTTGGTTCTTTTGAAGGAGTGGACATGGTTTTCGAAGGAGGCCATCACTTTGTACTTGTCGAAGTTGGGGACCCAGTGGAAAAGGGCATAAAGGTAGCGAGTAGGATCTTTGTCAAATTTTTAGCAGGCTGAATAGATGGGGACATGGTAATTGACGAATTTCATCTTGTTGCGGTTCTCCTCGAATGTCTGAATCATGAAATCCTTCTGGAATCTATATATTAGAATGTTTACCCTTAGAAATGATGAATGTAGCCCGAGTCAAGGCAGATGTAGTTCACGTTGGCGAATGAAACGCTGAAGAAGGAGCGTCGATGCTTGAGTGGTGGGACTCTCTTGATGACATGCCCATCCAAATTACGATCGTAGTGTTGGGGGAAGTACAGGAAATAGGCCGGACCATAGTTGTCGACTGTTACGTTGACTCCAGACAACTCATTTAGGCCGATGTCATGATTACCGACTCCTGCTACAATAGGCATCAGGTAACCAACAGTAGCGGTGATTTTTCCATACAATCCAAGAAGGTAGTCCCAGGTATAGGCACATGCTGGCATGTTATCGTCATAAGCTATGTCACCTCCCATAAAAAAAATATCGGGTTGGAGAGTGCTGACTATTTTCGATAGATTGATGGCTGCATGGGTGTATCCGGAGTCACCAGCATTGATCATTCTGATGGGCCGAGAGTTATTGTCAGGAAGGGTGCGATAGATTGCGTTAGTCCAGAATTCATTGTTGTAAAATATTTTGGTAAGATATTTAGTGTCAGGTTGGAGACCTGTGATGAGAGCCGAATGAACTTTTCTTTGTGCCATCCACTCCAGTCCCAAATAGTCGTAGCTCTATGCTGTGACCTGCTTAAATACAGTAGGGTCAGCAGTGTGCAATTATTGGTAGTAGACGATAACCTTATCGACGTCCTGGTGTGTATGCAAGTTCAAGAAAAAGGCATAAGAGGCATCCTCAGGGACAGTAGCATAGAGCTGGCATGGAGGTCCAGGTGGGCATGATGGCTTTAATGTGAGCATTCGACTAAGATAGGTGTTGCAGCCGATGCCAAGGGATTGACTGTAGTAACCAACTTATGCATTGAAGAAAGAAACGCAAGTTTTGTAGAATAGACACGGGAATAGCACTGCACAGACTGCTGCTATTTTTAACCTTTTCTTTGCTTCAGGAGTCAGTTTGAGGCACAATTGAAGGTAACTCTTTAGAGTAGAGGTTTGATAGGTGAAAGGAATCTCGGGATGCCATAGTCGCCTTCCGTTGTCAAGGTAAATATGAACAACAGATATCAGCATCATTCCAAGAATTCCCTCAAGAAGGGATATTGCATCGAGGGCCTGAAAAATCAGAGGTATGGCTGTCAGGAATATAAAACCTCCATTGAAAGTGATGCTTTTTAGTTTTTAGATGAGAGATTTCCTGGCCGGTGAGTGGTGCTGCAACTTGCATAGAAAGAGGTAAAGAAAGAAGGAAAGAAAAGAAAGGACTAATAAGACAGTGGAAGCAATGACGGCGAACCACTGATAATAGTGGAGGTATTTTCCCTCCAGATAGGGAACCCAGTCGAACTTAGCCATGAGGTATTTATTATTACAATGAAGTCCCATCACCACTGATCTACATATTGCACTCAAAAGTCCAAGCCACTCCCGAGACTGCCTCGATTAATTAATATTGCAAAATGGCTCTGGTTTAGTGTGCTATTTCCAGAACATGTTTTTTTATGTGCATTTTTATCGGGTTTATTTTGCAATCGGACAAGTATTGCTTTGGTGCGGAAATGGCCAAAAATCAAAGTGCTGAAGCCTTTCTGAGAAAAGGAGGGTTCAGGGTATTCCACTTCGATCAGGATAACATTGCTGATATACATAAACTTATGAGCAGTCGAACTCCAAAGTAACTTTTTTTTCTAAATAGGAAACGACAAACATCATTCAAAGTAAAATAAAATAGTCCGTCATCTCTCTCAAAAAAAATCAGACCAAGATAAACCATCAGAGATTTTGAGTATACAGAAGAAAGCCCTATAAATGAGTAAAATGATGACAACTTACCTGGAGAGGCAAAAGAGCAGCACAAAGTCAAAGCTACTATCAAAAACATGATTGATAGAAATATGAAACAGGAGAACTAACTTGACTCTATTTTTGAGGCCTAACAAGATAGAATTCTTCAATCTGCAATTTTTAAAGAAACTATGAGAAATATCATCCACAAAGCCAGGCATAAAAGACAGTAGGCTTATTTTTAGGAGCCTAACACCCCCGAAAGAGCTAAAGGCAAAAGAAAAAAGATGAAAGTCCAAAACCGAGAGGAAAATATGCCAAAACAGATCAGGTCGGATTAGGAATAATTACAAAGCTGCCAAGTGAGCAGAAGAAGAGGAAGGATGCAAGCTAAGGTTCATTCTTAAAAAATCCAAATAAACTATGAGTTTGAAGAAAGTAATCTAATGGTTCCATAGAGACCTGCCAACAAATATAGAAAATCTAAGAAATTTTCATCACATACTCTAATAAATGAAAACATCCCTTCTTCTGAGACAGCTTAAAATAACTCACAGAACTATATGACAAATAATGTGACTTTGAGATCGAGTAATAAGAAAGAGCTTCTATTAGAGGAAAAAGATATTCTGAAGGTTGAGAAAAAGGGAAAAATCAATGACATCAAGACAAAAACGACAATCATTCATAAATACAAAAAGACAAATAATGTGAAGGTCAACGGCAGCTTAAAAACAGGCAAGACAAGAATTATGGCAGAAACCAGCTCAGAGTAGGAATTTTAGACCCACCCTTTTCCATAAAACTCTACCAAGGTCTAATAGATAAAAAAAAAGATAATAGAGAATTTACCAGATCGAAATCCTAAAATAGTTCATAGTCATAATTCAATCGACTCCAAAACCATATCAATCGCTGAGCCGCTCAAGATGAATAAACTATACTTTGCCTCTCGAATGGTGCACTTCGACTCTGGAGGACAGGAACTGAAATTCATAAACGACAAGTAGTTTCAATAGTTTGTTGAAGAGACAGCCAGAAGTGTGCTCGTCTGTAAGTCCATTCCTGATCGGGAAGAGTCAACAATTAGAAAACTGAAGCTCAAGAGAAATTTCGAATATCAGGATAAAAAGACCATTCTGCTGGACTTGGATGAGACTCTTATTCATTCTGCCCCTTTGAATACTTAAGTCGATAAGACAGTTTTTCCTTTTGAGTTCGAATTTGACAAAATAAAGAGGCACTACGCAGTCAGAATGTACGCATAGTAATTGATCAGAAACTTGGCTTCTCGTTATTACTTGGTTGTGTTCACATCTGCTGTTCAAGGATATGCAGACAAAATTTTAGAACATTTGGACCCTGAGGAAAAATACATACAGCATAGGTTATACAGGTTCAACTGCTATTGTCATGGACTGACGTATCCACACATCAAGGATCTCCGCATACTGAACAGAGACCTCAGCCAAGTCATTTTAGTTGACAATTCATTGTTCACTTTTTGGTTCAACATCGACAACGGAGTGCCAATTCTTCCTTTCAAAGGAGTTCAAGACAACTAGCTTATCAGTCTGGAGCGTTATTTGTTTACTCTTTAAAACGTGGATGATGTCCGGTAAGTAAACCGGCGAGCATTTCACATGCATCTCTTCAAGGAACTCGATGACCCAGTCTACATCATAAAAAGATATTATGAACTGCTAGAGGAAGAGCTCGGCCTTAGCAAGAGAAACAGTAGTGCCAAAATTATTGATCTGATTGATTTAGACTGAAGTTTAATATTGATTTATCTTTGCTTATTTGACAAATGACAGGAGAATAGGATTCAGAGACATAAAAAGAACAGGAACTCCAGGAGTTGCTTGGTACAAGGTTTCTCAATAGCTTGGAGCATTTGAATGCAGTCTTGTTTGATGCGGATGAAAGCCAGCAGTATCTAACTGTCAATCGTAAAAAAATTATCATGTCCAACAATGACCATTCATATATCAGAAATCAGTCTTACGAACAGATTTGCGCGCTTTATGCTAGTCGAGAGGAGCAGATACCCCTTCTCAGAAAAGCAGTTCGGATAAAGTACAACTCCCATGAAGTATATACAAGTCACAAGACCCGTAAAGCAATGTGGTTGTTGCTATCGAGAGCAACCCACCGCATCCAATAGAACCCAGGCTACTTTGATAGTTTGAGACACGCTTAGTACCCTGAGTACTTTGGCAAAGTCATCTAAGGAGATGTTAAGAGAACTCTTGAGAACAAATCGGCATAAACACACAAAAAATTAAGCAATATTTTAAAGACCCTAGCAAGAAGGAATCCTTATGTTGGATATTGCCAGGGTATGAATTTTATTGTCAACTTCTTACTTACCAGTAATTTTACGGAGTAAGAGGCTTTTTGGGTGGCAGTGGAACTATTCGAGGAAATTCTTCCCAAAAATTATTACACGAATATGTTGGGAATTGCTATCGACCTCAAACTGATTTAGAATTTCCTCAAGCTGAAGCGCCCTTAACTAAGCGAAAAATTAGAATAGCTGAGTATATCGATTTCGATATTCGCACTGGAATGGTTGGTCTGTCTGGGAACGACCATTCTCCCCTTCAACGTACCCCATAGGCAAGGTAGGTGTTGGTAATCGTTTGGGATTTGCTCTTCGCGTAAGGCTCAGTGGTTCTTTTGAAGATGGTCATACTTCTGATCGACGAACTATCCTCAATCATCCTTAGTTGTGCCGATATGAGTATATTTAAAGACATTTAGATTAGTTCCTCATTGAGCTGTAGCCCTTCAAGAAAAAAATTGTTTTTGATGAAAACAGTTTCCTTTAAAAACTACAATATATCTTTATTGATCGAGGAATAGCCAATTTTGCAAGAAGAATATACGAATCTCTGATGCTGATCAACAATAAAGAGAGCCAAAAGAAAAAACATCAAGTAAAGTGTAATCCGAGGTGGCCGATCTGCCATCATCAGCTCCAAAAAAACAAAATTCAACAGAATGATCCTTAGCCTTGGATTTTTAAATAAGATGGGCCTCCTCGCATTATTGAAAATTATCTGGATCTCAGAAGCAAAAAACAGAAAGTGCATCGATAAGATAGTCGTTAGAAGCATCGCAAACTGGTGATTGGGAGGATGGCTCATACCTGTGAGCCCTCATAGCAGACATCCCCAAACAGCATCGAGCTCAATGATTACGACCCATAGACTAACTCTTATCAGCCCCCTGACTCGATAGGACATCAATTCATAGAAAGTGCTACTTTTCTCAAGTAAACTATCATTTTCCATGTTCCTCACAAGCAATGATGACTGTTGTTGTGTATATAATTAATAATGTCAAAATAGGCTGAGTTGTTAGACCTCCCAGAAACTGAAGAGCGCCCAAAAGTCACAATATGCTCTCCTAAACTCATGATTCTGAGTATCCTTTCTTTGTACTTCGTTGGCCAGAACATCTACAACTATCTTACTAAACCCACACCTGTCAATTCACCACCTCCCGTCGAAGTTGATAGGTGGGAGTAATTTTGGTAAATTTACAACAAATTCCAAAATTACATTTTTGTTACCATCATCGGGTTCTGTTTTTTCATTTATCTTCGAAGACTCAATGATCGTCATGACGAGGAGGCCTATCTGAAAGCCAAAGCTGAAGCATAAAAACTGTAAGAATAGGAGCGAAAAATACAATCTGAGAGAGAAGAAAGGATCATCAGAAAACTTGAGGAAGAGGAGAGAGCAGCATAAGAAAGGCAAATGAGAATGGCAGAAGCTAACAATCAGAACTATAGAAATAAAGATTTGTGCAAGGACAAATAAGAGTGAGTGATAGGGTAGCATGTTGTTATTTTGCTTATTTGGATTGCTTCTGGATCTAAATGCAATGTGTATTTTCTTAATCAGATAAGAGAAATAATCAATATAATAAGGAGATGTAAGAGTTGGTGCAATATCTTTTCAAGAAGCATATCAACAGCACTGAAAATTAGTTGTTTACCTCAATTACCAAAATGAAGGCAGTCTCCTTGAGCACTCTTCGACCAGGACAAGAACAGCTCAACCTCATTCAATATCTCTTGGCAAAAAATATCCTCTCCTTTTCTCCTACTGCTCTCACAATCACTCTCAACTTGTCGACTCTGCTAACATATCAACGTATTTACAAACTCAGATCTATCTCATTTGCTCATTTTCATACAAATTTTGTTTGCTTGCTGGATGCTTTCATCTCAAATTAATTTCTACCTGTTGCATACAGTCAGAAGAGCATACATGCCATCATTCATGATAAAAAGACTGAAAAGATATAGCATAAACCCACAGCAAAGGGGAAAAAGAGCAAGGATGCCGATAATGAGCACTAAAAAGAGCAAGGTAAAAACATTGAGGAGTATAGCCATTATTGTCGCCTGTTCTATGAATATTCCTCAAACAAGGATCAAGAGCCTTAGTATATTGTTAACCTCGAAGAATTGAACAATTTTCTTAAATGGACACTCATAGAGAAACAGCTAGGTAAAGCCCGTTTGCAAGAATACAGTAAAAATTACGAGGGAAAGATCGATAACTGTTTGATGCTATGGGAAGTATCTAGAGATCAAGGAGCCCGTGGATAACTTGCTAAAAAGATCGCGTATGTATGTGTTTAGATAGGGCCAAAGCTAAAGAGGAAAAAGTGGAGGAGTACCTTCTCCAGCTCTTCAGAAAATATGATCAAGAACAGGAAGAAAGTTGTGCCGCTAATTGCTTACTTGTCTTCAATCTTCTCCGAAGAAATCCTTTGTCAAACGAAAAAGAACTTTTGGGGCAATCCCTTTTACAATCTGTGGCATTAAGAAAGTGTCTGAATTTACTTGTCCAAGAAGGACTAGTGTTCTACTATCCATAAGGCCCACGATCGCTGGTTTACAGAATTCGTGAGTACTCGCAAATTTAGGAGCAACTCAAAGATAGGGTAGCAAAATCGTGCCATAATGTTCAGGTTTTAATGGAATCAGGTCATCTGTCCAAAGATCAACTTCTCAAGCTTGAGAGCATGCTCTGGGCGCTTGATGATACCCTGCTACTATTTATCTGAGCTGCAAACATAATTATCAAAAAATTAAGTTCTTTAGGGTTCTTTTCCGACGAGCTTATCTCACCAGAATGAGATGTTCTTCTACTCTTTTGCGCCCACCTGTAGCCTTGAATGTTCTTTCTTTGACTGAAAGACCCTTTCGAGATTTCTTTTAGCTGGTATAGTTGGTAATGCGTATTGAATTGTTATGCCTCTTGGGAGGATTCAATTAATCCTATTTCGCAGTTTATACTTTGATAAAACTCTCAGTTTGCTTGTAATTTTGTTTCTCTGGACTCTCCAATCTCATCAAAAGACTTTTCAGTTTGGGAATGATCGAATGACTTGACTTTTATCCTCCCCTTTCAATATCATACCTCTTTCGACTCATATATTGTGTTCTTAAATGAACTGTTTTTCTCATAAAAGACTGGGTTTTTGCTTACTGCTCGTTCTATCCGGACACTGGATTTGTCGATGACCATGCATCGAGATTTAGATGGCCTATGTAACTCATTTGTTACGACTTTTCAGAGGAGAAGGAGGCTCATCTGCAATCTAGAATAGGCTATTTTTGGTTTCTTCTTCTTGCAAAGAGGTGAAGGGTGGTTTCAAAAAGGGTTATCGAAAGAAAGTGTTGACCTTACAAGAGGGTCTCCCTAACTTTTCCATTATCATAAACTCTATTAAAATTTATTACAACCAAATTTGATGAGCTTTCGTCCCCTTTTAGCTGTTCATATTGAATCATATTTACAATTCATTCCCTCTTCAAGAAGAGTCTGCCAAAAAAAAAAGTAATCACTGTACAGATGCGTTTCTTAATTCATTTCTGGATTTTCTTTGCCTCTCATGACTGCTCAATCTCGACAAGCTTTCGAGTTGGGGGAGGGAAACTCTTTTGTTATGCTCAATTCTTCTCTTTACTTGTTAGTAGTCGTTAATATTTTTGCGGAGCGTGGCAGGGTTAAATTCAGAGTGTTTGGAGAGGATCCTTTCAGCTAGAATATGATTTGTCCTCGCTATTTAGCGCTCCTGTCTAAATAAGGAATAGTATTACTGCTTTCTTGAGCGGTTGTTATAGTATTGCATGGACGGCTGGATTGTGCTCAGTTATGATTTCCTCTTGGCTATATGAAGGATGCTGTTGATTATTCTTTAATTTTGATTGTTCAGCATCTGGTTATGCTAGATAGTTCTGAAGTGGGCAGACTTGTTGCGAATCCTATGCATTTACCTGAGAGATGAGTCATTAGAAGGAAGCAATTTATGTTTTTCCTGCTGAATTTGTTGTAGCCTGCGCAGGTGCCGTTGATAGGAGATTTGATGCTACATTTGATAAAGAGGTTTTGAAGGAAGCATACTGTATTATATTTAATTCAAGTAACAGAAATAGTTGCCTTGGTTCGTGACTCCAGTAGATACTCTGGATTATATAGCTACTTTTCGATAGCAATTATGGCGATAGAAGGAAGATGCACTGATAGATATATGACTGGGTTTGTCATTATGACGATGAGTTGATTAACTCCAATGATAACTCCTATCTTAACCATTAATTTATTCACTATGAGCTTTAAGACCCTTCTCTTTGCCTGCTTACTGGCAAGCTCCCTTGCTCTGCCATACGTCGATCAGATGCTGCTCAGCAACTCCATGATCGTCGGTCGGGAGGACCAGTTGGATCTCGTCAACTGGGAATGTGTGGTGTGCGATTCTTCAAACAGACCTCTTCACGCCCACTACATCGAAGAAAAAGCTAAAGATATCAAAGCCATTCTTAGTGTTTACCCTACATTCGTTGTCCTTGCCTTCAGATACACCAATACCCTTCAGAATGTCTGGCAAGACATCCTCTATGCCAACCAGGTTGTTGACATTTCAGTCTGTGACAACTGTAAGGTTCAGAAGGCCTACAAGAACATGTGGCTCACCATCGTCGATGATGTCATGAATGACCTCAAAGAAATCAAGAAACAAACAGGATTGACCCAAATATACATTACTGGCATCAGTTTGGGAGGTGGACTCTCAGTAATCTCCTACATCGACATCAAAAACTCGGGTATTTTCAGCAAGGTCAACGTCATAACCTTCGGAGCCCCCAGAGTTGGAAACAAAAATTATGCTGCTCACTTTGACTCTCACACCAATGGAAAATCTCTGAGATACATTGTAAAGGGAGACCCCATTGTTGTCCTTCCTGAATGCTTGATCACTGCTTTGATCTGCAACTATAAGCACACAGGAATTCCCATCACCTGCACTGAGGAATCCCAGCAATGTGTGATGAACACTGGCGAACCTGAAGGCATTTTTGAGAAGATGATGTGGAGAAGACACGCTGACCCTAGTCAGAAGAACTTGGGTAGCCTTGTTGACCACATTACTGGATACAAGAAGATCTATAACCACACCCTTGTTGAAGCTTGATTCATTCCATCCTTTATCCATTAACACTAAAACAGATGAATCTCTAAACTAATATCAACAACGAGCAATCATTTTTAGTCAGCCTTGTCCCCTTTTTTACTATTTTTAAGAACAAAAATGTATAGTTTGCCATTTTTCTTCCTCTCCTGATGCTCTACTTCAAAGTCAAACTGTTGAATCAATTTTTCCCAATTTCTGTTGGAAAAGTATCCTCCCTTCATAAGGTTGTAACCCCATCGCATGTTTTACCAATAGTGGAACTCCACTATGGAGGAGAGGCCCTCGTTCATTAGCAATATTCTCCCGTCTTGCTTGCATACTCTAGCTTTAAGCATGGAAGTACCTTCTCATTTCAGAAAGAGCTTTGTGAGGGTTAAGGACGTACTAGAGACCAAAAGTATCAATGACGCAGTCGAAAGTGTCGTTTTTGAAGGGCATGTTCATAACATCGGCAACCATATAGTTGTACTTCACTAAGGGACTAACTTTCGATGATCCTGTACTTACCATGTTAGGGCTAAAGTCAATGAGGGTCAGATCGACAGATGACTTGTAGTACTTCAAGTTCCGATTAGATCCAGCGCATGTCTCCAGCACCTTGATATCACAGGGAACGTACTTTACCTGAAGTCATACCAGCCAGGGTCTATCGATAGTTGTTAATCGAAAATTGGTTGTATCCTCTTTCGAAAGAATCCATAACGGTGTCGATTGAAAATGATGACTCTTGGCTTATCTCGTAGAGATGAGAAGAAAGTTCATTGCGCTCCATAAGACCCTCCAGGTCAGTGTTGATCTTATTGTACTCGAAGTATTTGAGATATGCCAGACCTCCAAGCCCACAAACTCCTGCATCTATAGTTGATTACCCATGAAGCCGAGAAATTTGTACATTGTCACAATTATTATTATCTTTCAAGCCAAGAGATAAAACAATCAAAAATAAACATAACAACTTTTTTGAAGTTCAAAGGACAAATTCCATTTGGGATCGCACCAGTTGAAACATTTTTATATGAATAAGTATATATAGAGGCCCGATTTTGTCTTCATTTATAATTTACCTCGAATGAGTTCATAGGAAGAC
>Ga0100402_1007090_pt1 | contig 10916 bp, 2 predicted proteins | sample CryGeyme20150102_FD_80419 | JGI IMG/M metagenome (GOLD analysis project Ga0100402, IMG submission 80419) | Groundwater microbial communities from Crystal Geyser aquifers in Utah, USA - Crystal Geyser metaG 2015-0102 | ecosystem: Environmental > Aquatic > Deep subsurface > Groundwater | place...
TCAGTTTTCTGTTTCGATCATTCCTTACACCTACGATCACACCATCTTTCACACCCTAAAAGTGGGCGATTTAGCCAATATCGAGTTTGATATTTTAGGCAAATATGTGTTGGAAGCCACTAAGCGCGCAATGGTAGGAGTGAGGTTTCCTGACTAAAAAACAGACGAAACAATCTTCTTAGCAGCATTGGATTTACCCATAGTGTAAAAATGCAAACATGGCACGCCAGCATCAGAAAGCTCTTTCACTTGCTGCATTCCCCATTCAATTCCTACCTGAGTTACATCTTCGTTGCTTTTGCAAGTTTCAAGCGCATCGCTCAAGTCTTCAGGAAAATCAATATGGAAAGTTTTTGGAATGAATTGAATTTGGTTTAAACTAGTAATTGGTTTGATCCCAGGAATGATGGGCACGCTAATGCCTATTTCGCGACAGCGGTCTACAAAATCAAAGTATTTTTTATTGTCAAAAAACATTTGGGTGACAATATATTCGGCTCCCAGATCTATTTTTTCTTTCAAGTGCTTTAAGTCTGTTTTTAGACTCATTGCTTCAAAATGCTTTTCTGGATAGCCAGAAACTCCGATGCAAAAATCAGTTGGAGAAGCATCTTTCATTTCTTCTTCTAGATAAATACCCTTATTCATGCCTACAATTTGATCGACTAATTCAGATGCATAGCTGTGTCCATTCGTCTCAGGTATAAAGGTTGTTTCGGCTTTTCTTGCGTCTCCGCGCAATGCCAAAACGTTTTGAATTCCTAAGAAGTTTAAATCTATAAGTGCGTTTTCGGTTTCTTCTTTGTTAAAGCCGCCACAAATAAGGTGTGGCACAGCTTCAACGTGATATTTGTTCATAATTGCGGCACAAATACCAACCGTTCCAGGTCGTTTCTTAATGCTTACTTTTTCAAGAAACCCTTTCTCACGCTTCTTGTAAACGTATTCTTCCCTGTGGTAGGTTACATTTACAAACTTTGGCTTAAACTCCATTAATGGATCAATACCATCGTACAATGAATTGATGCCAGCGCCCTTCAATGGTGGCAATATTTCGAAACTTAGAATGGTTTCTTTACTCTCGTTTAAAACGTCAATTATCTTCATATTGTAGAATTGCAAAAATAGCCGCGTAAATAACTTGCAACTCGAATTAAACAAAGGATTTGCCGCATCGTTCACAACGTTACTTTTGCCAACCAATTTTTTAAGTGCATGAAGCACATCAGAAACTTTTGTATTATAGCCCATATTGATCACGGAAAAAGCACTTTAGCAGACCGACTGCTACAGGTGACGGGCACAGTGAGTGATCGCGACATGAAAGAGCAGCTGCTTGATGACATGGATTTGGAACGTGAGCGAGGTATCACGATTAAGAGCCATGCCATTCAAATGCAGTATGAACAAGATGGTCAAGAATATATCTTGAACCTTATTGATACTCCCGGTCACGTAGATTTTTCGTACGAAGTGTCTAGAGCAATTGCTGCCTGCGAAGGTGCATTGTTGCTCGTAGATGCAAGTCAAGGTATCGAAGCGCAAACCATTTCTAACTTATACTTGGCAATGGAGCATGATCTTACCATCATTCCAGTGCTTAACAAAATGGATTTGCCATCGGCAATGCCAGAAGAAGTAAAGGATGAAATGGTTGATTTGCTTGGTTGTGAGCGAGATGATATTATTGGTGCTAGCGGAAAAACAGGCGTTGGTGTTGATGAGTTGCTTCGGGCCATTATTGAAAGAATTCCTGCTCCAAAAGGCGATCCAGAAGAACCACTTCAGGCGTTGATTTTTGATAGCGTGTTTAATCCTTTTAGAGGAGTAATTGCCTATTTCAGAATCATGAATGGAACCCTGAAAATGGGTGAGAGCGTGAAGTTTTATCACACTGCAAAGCAATATAATGCTGATGAAATCGGAGTTTTGAGGTACAAGCCTGAAAAACGAACTCAACTTGCAGCTGGAAATGTTGGATATATTATTTCAGGAATAAAGCAAGCCAAAGAAATTAAGGTTGGGGATACCATTACTTCTGTTTTAAATCCTTGTAAATCGGCCATCGAAGGTTTTGAGAATGTTAAACCAATGGTTTTTGCTGGTATTTATCCAGTAGAAACAGATGAGTACGAAGAGTTGCGAGACTGCATGGAAAAACTGCAATTAAACGATGCTTCGCTCACGTTTGAACCTGAATCTTCAGCAGCACTCGGCTTCGGATTTAGATGTGGATTCTTGGGTATGCTACACATGGAGATTATTCAAGAGCGCTTAGAGCGTGAGTTTGATATGACAGTGATTACTACCGTACCAAACGTTTCTTACTTCGCCACAACTACAGGTGGAGAAAGAATGATTGTAAATAATCCATCAGATTTTCCAGATCCATCAAAACTAGATTCAGTTGAAGAACCTTTTATCAATGCGCAAATTATCACCAAAGGCGACTATGTAGGTGCTGTAATGGGATTGTGCATAGAGAAAAGAGGTATGCTCAAAAATCAAGTTTACTTGACTGCAGATCGTGTTGAATTAACCTTCGAAATGCCGCTTGCAGAAATTGTGTTTGATTTTTACGACCGTTTAAAGTCAATATCTAGAGGTTACGCTTCTTTCGATTATCATCCAGTTGGTCACATAAAAAGTGATTTGGTGAAAATGGATATTTTATTGAACGGAGATCCGGTGGATGCTTTGTCGGCTTTAATTCATAGAAACAATTCGCAAAATTTAGGTAAGAAAATTTGCTTGAAGCTTAAGGAATTAATACCACGTCAACAATTTGAAATAGCCATACAGGCTGCCATTGGAGCAAAAGTAATTTCGCGCGAAACGGTAAAAGCCTTGCGTAAAGATGTTACCGCCAAATGCTATGGTGGCGATATAAGCCGTAAGCGTAAACTTCTTGAAAAACAGAAGAAAGGAAAGAAACGAATGAAGCAAATTGGCAATGTTGAGATACCTCAAGAAGCCTTTTTAGCCGTATTGAAGCTAGACTAGAAAAAACTATCTTAGCTTTCTTAACCCAACTACCCAACTTATCGCACTAAACATGCGTGTAGACCAAACATTTTGCCTTTTAGGCGAAATTCATTTTAGATAAAACCTAAGTTTCTTGTTATGAGAATAACTGCTAAACTCTACCTCTCACCAAAGTTCATACTAGGTGCACTTTTCGTCCTATTTTTTGGTGTAAATACCACCCAAGCTCAAAGCTATACTACAAGCTTGACGGGTGCACACTTATATTATGAAAACCTTTCACCGAAAGTGTTTAAATTGTATGTCGAAACATATGTTGATTGCGGAAATGCCTCTGCACCCGCTACAGCCACTATTCAGCTTTACAATTGTGCTGGAACATTCGTCAGCTCTCAATCGCTTACAACTACTCTAGCGGCCGGTACAAATATTAGTGATGTATGCGCAGCTAACTTCGGTTCTACGGAGTGTAACGGTGGAGCGATCGAAGGTAGAAGAAAAGTGATTTTTACGGGTACGTTAGATCTATCCGCTCAAGCCGGTTGTAACTTTTTTCAAGTTAGAAATTTCTCAACACAAAGGGCAGCTTCTCAAAATTTAAATACAACGGGTGCCGCACAGTTTGCTATGGTTCCTGCTAATATCTATTTGCTAAATGATGACACAAATAATTCAGCAGTTTTTGATGGTGTGGACATTCCATATGTATGTGCTGGTGTTGCAACTTCTTATGATCCTTTAATAAGTGACCCAGATGATGATAGTTTGGTGATTAGTTTAGTTGGTGCTCAAGGTGCTGGAAACCCCCCTTCAACTTCCACTTATTTGGCAGGTTTTTCCGGAGCAGCACCAATTCCTGGTATCACAGTGGACAGTGAAACAGGAGTAATAACTTTTACTTCACCTTCTGCTAGTGGCAATTACACGGTAGTTTACAATGTTGATGAATATGATAGAACTACCGGTTTACAAGTAGGTAGAACCAGAAAAGAGATTGCCATTTTTGTAGATGGGTCTTGTTCTAATACCGCTCCTGTGGCGGATGCCTCGCTGACAGGTCTTACGGGTGCAGCTGTTCTAAATTCAAATTATTCAGTTACGCTAAGTTCGTCAGCAGCCAATTGCTTCACACTCAACTATACAGATGCAGACGGTATTTCTACTTATACAGGTAATGCAACTACCAACCTTCCGGGGGCTACATTTAATACCTCAACAGGTCAAGTATGCTGGACTCCTACTACAGGAGACATCGGTACATATTACATTACCATTGGTGCTACAGACAACGCATGTAATATCGCTGGTAAAAGCACAAAAACCATAGAGGTCATTGTCGTAAATGGTATTCAACCATTGGCTATTGATAGCGTTAACGTTACAAATGAGACTTGTACCGGAGCCAGTGATGGTGAAATAGAAATATTCATTTCAGGAGGTATTGGCCCGTTTACTTATGAGCTTTTTTACAACAATCCTCCACCAACTACACTATCTCAAAATGGTAACCCTGTGTTTACAGGATTGCCAGCACCAAAAACATACGCCATTTCTGTAATTGACTTAGGAGACGCCAATAACACCGTAACTTCTTCTGCATCAGTGACACAAGGTTCTGATATAACTATTAATACAGTTGTTGCACAGCAATCAACCTGTTTTGGTTCTTGTACAGGAAATGCACTTGTAACCACCTTCTTCAGCACCGCTGGAACTACATATTTGTGGAGTACGGGTGAAACGACTCCCGCAGCAACTAATTTATGTGCTGGAACCAATTTTGTCACTGTTACCGATGGTTTATGTCAGGTGGTTGGTTCTGTAGATATTGCAGAGAACGCACAGATTGTAATTACTGTTGATAGCATACATGATGCTTCTTGTAATGGGCTTTCTGATGGAGATATTTTTATAACACCTTCAGGTGGTTCAGGAACTTATTCATCATACGCTTGGTCGTCAGGAATTACATCTCAAGATTTATTGAATCAACCGGTAGGTTCTTATGAGGTAATTGTTACGGACAATATCGGGTGTAAAGATTCTATTACATCGGCCATTGCTGAACCGTTGGTCTTGACGGTTACTATGAGTTCTACTGATCCTCTTTGTAATGGCGCCTCAACGGGAACAGCAACAGCTACACCCGCAGGAGGAACCGCACCTTATACTTACGCATGGAATGATGCAGGAAGCCAAACTTCACAAACTGCAACTGGTTTGCCTTCAGGCATTGTTTCAGTAACAGTTACCGATGCAAATGGATGCACCGTTTCTGATAACGTAACACTTACTAATCCAACAGCTTTGACCATAACATTTAGTAAAACGGATGTTTTGTGTTTTGGAGATGCTACGGGTTCGGCTACTGCAACTGCTAATAATGCAACAGGTGCCGTTACTTACAATTGGGATAATGGTATTCTAAACAATCCTTCAATTACTGCTTTAACGGCTGGTACATATGAAGTAACAGCTACTGATGCAAACGGTTGTTCAGTGGTTGATCAAGTTGTTATTACGCAACCTATTTCAGCGCTTAGCCTCGCAATAGTTGAAACTCAGGCTGTGAGCTGCTTAGGTGGAAATGACGGTATTGCAACAGCTAATGGTGCTGGTGGAACGGCAGGTTACACTTATGCATGGCCAACTTCAGCAAATACTACTGGCGTTGAAACAGGACTTTCAGCTGGTTCGTATCTAGTAACAGTAACAGATAACAATAACTGTCAAGCAACGAATACAGTTGTAATAACTGAGCCAGCTAATGGAATGTCATTAACGTTTACTGTTGACAGTGTAAATTGTAATGGTGGCGCTGATGGTGCTGCTACTGTGAATGTAACAGGTGGAACCACTCCTTACGCATCTTTTGCTTGGGATAACGGTGCGGGGAATTCACAAACAGTCAATGGATTAAGTGCAGGTATTGCATATACTGTAACCGTAACAGATAACAATGGATGTACTGTAGATGGAGATACTGTCATTCCTGAGCCAGCTGCAATTACCGGGTCCATTCTTATTGATAGCAATGTTTCGTGTAACGGTGGTTCAAATGCTGGATTGACTGTTCAAGGTTTAACCGGTGGAACAGGAAGTTATTCTTATTTGTGGAGTAATGGAGCAACTTCTGCTTCTATCACAGGTCTTTCAGCGGGTGCGTACGATGTAACAGTCACAGATATTAATGGTTGTACTGCTGTTTTCTCAGAAACAATTACTGAGCCTACTGTGCTTTCAGCTACCATTTATACTCCACCAACAATTGCCGGATTTACTTATATCGGAGAATACGCTGACCAATTCATTTATTACAACACAACCAATGCAACTTGGGCACAAGCAAGAGCGAATGCTTTGGCTGAGGGTGGAGATTTAATTGTGATTAGCAATGCAACTGATCAAGCCTATTTTGCTTCGGTTTTACCTAGCAACAGTTGGATTGGATTAACAGATGAAGTAACTGAAGGAACTTTCGTGTGGGTTGACGGAACGGTAGCTACTTATTTTAACTGGAATGGTGGAGAACCAAACAATTTAGGTAACGAAGATTATGTTGAGTTCACAGGTGGATCGCATGCTTGGAATGACTTACCTTCTTCATCAACATTGCCATATGCTATGTCTATTGACAAGACATCTTTGAATACTTCCAATGTTTCTTGTTTTGGTGGCAATGATGGTGAAGCTACTGTAACTGCAGCTGGTGGAACCACTAACTATAGCTATTTGTGGGACAATGGTCAAACTAGTCCTACTGCAACCGGCTTGATTGCTGGTGATTATATTGTTACAGTGACTGACGCAAATGGTTGTACAGCAACTGACACAGCAACTGTTACAGAACCAACGGCTTTAACTTTTACAACGTTCTCTCAGGATGTTAGCTGTTTTGGTGGTAATGATGGTATTGCTGCGGTAGTTCCAGCTGGTGGTACTTCGCCTTATTTCTACAACTGGAGTAATGGAGGGACAACGGACACCATTACTTCATTAATTGCAGGAAGCTATGGTGTGACCATTACGGATGATAATGGCTGCCAAGTAACTACAACCATCGTAATTGATGAGCCTTTAAGTGGAATGTCCTTAACGTTCACAGTTGACAGCGTAATTTGTAATGGTGGTGCGGATGGTGCTGCTACAGTAAATGTAACAGGTGGCTCAACTCCTTATGCATCTTTTAATTGGGATAATGGTGCAGGAAACTTACAAACTGTGACTGGACTTAGTGCAGGAATTACATATAATGTAACTGTAACTGACAACAATGGTTGTTTAGTTGTTGGAGATACTGTTATTCCTGAGCCAGCCGCAATTGCAGGTACTATTGTTGTTGATAGCAACATATCATGTAATGGACTTGCCGATGGCGGGTTGACTATTCAAGCAATCACTGGAGGAACTGGATCTTACACTTACATGTGGAGTGGAGGAACAGCACCACTAAATCAAGCTTCGGTAACAGGATTGTCTGCAGGTACTTATGATGTTACTGTTACCGATGCCAATTTATGTACGCAGGTTTTCCAAGGTACGGTATCAGAACCTGCAGCAATTGTGTTGTCTATTCAAATTGATAGCAACGTTTCTTGTAATGCCGGAGCTGACGGAAGTTTAACCGCAATAGCATCTGGAGGAACGAACCCTTACAGTTTCTTGTGGAGCAATGCCGATGCTGATTCTATTGCTGGTGGTCTTGCCGCTGGCACTTATGACGTGACACTTACTGATGCCAATGGTTGCGTTGCAACGGCAACAGAAACTTTAACGGAACCCACTGCTCTTACTGTAGTAATGGATTCTACAGACATCACTTGTGCAGGTAATACTGACGGTACTGCCACTGCCACTCCTTCAGGAGGCACAACTCCATATACTTATGCTTGGAGCAACGGAGGTACAAGCGCTGCTCTTACTGGATTAACAGCGGGCATATATAATGTTACTGTAACAGATGCCAACGGTTGCCAAGTGTTATCTCAAACAACTGTCAACGGTGCTGGACCAGCAATCACATTTACCATTCAAACGGATAGCAACGTTTCTTGCTTTGGTTTAAGCGATGGAAGTTTAACGGTAATCAATGTTGCAAATGCTGCTGCTCCATATTCATTTCTATGGTCTAATGGTGATACAGATTCTATTGCTGGCGGCTTAAGTGTAGGAACGTATGATGTTACTTTAACAGATAACAATGGTTGTACTGCAACCCAAAGTGCACCTATTACCGAACCAACCATTTTGTTGGTTTCTACTAATGTTTTAGCTAATGTGCAGTGTGCTGGTGACTCAACTGGTCAAATTATAGCGTTTACAAACGGTGGCGGAACTGCACCTTATTCATTTGCTTGGAGCGAAGGAACAACTGCAGCGGGTGTAGCGAGTAGCACGCTTACTTTATTGCCTTCAGGTAGCTACACCGTAACCTTAACCGATGCTAACGGATGTACCTCATCGGATACAAGAATCTTAAATCCTGGTGTTACAATAACGATGAATCCAGTTGTAGATACCATACTTTGTAATGGTGCTGCAGACGCTTCAATTACATTGAATCCAACAGGTGGAACAACATATTCTTACACTTGGTCAATCGCAGGGTCTACCAATTCACAAACTAACTTAGCACCAGGAACATACAGTGTAACAGTCACCGACAACGCTACACTTTGTTCAGTTGATTCAACGTTTGTTCTTACTGAACCCTCAGCCATTTCACTTACAACATCAGGCACTGACTTGATTTGTTATGATAATGCGTCAGGAACGGCCACTGCAAATGCAACTGGTGGCACAGGTAATTTAAATTATTCATGGAGTAACGGAGACATTACTCAAACGATTACTGGTCTAGATTCAGGACAATACACCGTTACAGTTACTGATCAAAACTTATGTACGGTAACAGATGTAGTGGATATTACTCAACCTGCAGAGCTTATTGCGAATGCTTCTATTACTACCGAAGTTTCTTGTAATGGCGAATCAGATGGAGCCATTGCCGTAAACGCAAACGGTGGAACAGGAGCATTAAATTATACTTGGAGCAATGGAACCACAGGTGCAACGGCTACAAGTCTTACTGCAATAGCAGGGGGGACTTATTCTGTTACCATTACAGATGCAAGCCTTTGCGAAACGGTAACCGCAATTACACTCGTAAATCCAACCAACTTATATGTTTCTCTTGATTCGACATTTGATCCAAGTTGTACTAACGATGATGGCCGCGCTTATATCCGCGGATTTGGTGGTCAACAATCGTCAGCATCTACAACTGAATACGAGGTAGTTCAGAATACAACAGATTTTGCTCCATATGGTTTCAATGTGGAGGGTTCAGATAAATTTAATTTAACTGATGACGGATCGAGTGGTTTACAAAACATTGGTTTCAACTTTAATTACTTTGGAGCTACTGAAACACAGTTTGCAATATCCGCAAATGGCTTTATTGTTCTTGGAAGCAATACTGGAACAAATCAGTTCACTAATGTGGCTATTCCAAACGCTGGCCTTCCAAACAGATGGATTGGTATCTGGGACGATTTAAACCCTGGAGCAACAAATACAGAGATCATAGAAACCTATTTGGGAGGAATTGCACCTAACAGAATTAGAGTAGTGAGTTATCAAAATGTTCCAACATTTAATGATAATTCTGCAATAACAACATTCCAGATTGTTCTTCATGAAAGCTCTAATATTATAGAATTTCACTCGACTAATATTCCATCTAAAACAGGTGATAATTCACCTGGAAGAACATTTGGTATTGAGAACGCTACAGGCACAAATGGTTATTCTGTCACTGGAAGAAACCCATTCCCAACAGCTAGTTCATTAACCAATGATTATGTTGCCTTTATTCCTGTCGGACAAGACTTCAATTATGCTTGGCCTGATGGAGGAACAGATAGCGTGAGAACTGACCTTGCCGCTGGATCTTATGTTGTAACGATCACTGATCCAAGTGGAAACGGTTGTTTCGACACAGTTCAGTTTGTTTTAGATAATCCAGATACATTAGATGTTGTGTTAGATGCAACTCCAGTAACATGTGCAGTTACTACTTCTACTATTTCTGCAATAGCTTCAAACGGATCTGGAAATTTCGGCTATAGTTGGAATACTGGTGACGCAACAGCTAGCATTACAGGAACAGTTAATGTTTACTATGAAGTAACAGTAACCGATCTTACTACAGGTTGCGAAATAATCTTAGACACTACATTAACTACTCCTGCTGGTTTTACTTCTAATGCAGTTGTTGATCAAGATGTGTCATGTTTTAATGGAAATGATGGACAAGCCACAGTAACGCACACTGCCATCGTATTGCCAATCTCTATTACCTGGAGCAGTGGTGGCACCGCAGCTACAGAAACTGGTTTGGCAGCAGGAAACTACAATGTGATTGTTGTTGACGGAAATGGTTGCTCTGATACGAGTTTTGTTACCATAGCTGAGCCAGCTACAGCTGTTTCTGCAACGGTATTAGCTTCAAATGATCCTACTTGTAATGGCGGTAGTGATGGGTTAATAGCGCTGCTTGCAAGTGGTGGAACTCCAAACTACACTTACGCTTGGTCACCAAATGTTTCAACTTCTGATACTGCAGTTTCACTATCAGCTGGTATTTATAACATTACTATACAAGATAATAACGGATGTACCTTCATCATTGCAGATACATTAGTAGACCCATCTGCATTAACCGTAACAACTTCTAGCACAAATAGCGCATGCTTCGGTCCATGTGATGGTACAGCTACTGCAACAGGTTCAGGAGGTACTGCGCCATATACTTACACTTGGAATACCGGTGCCAGCCAAATCTCTTCTGGTTCATCTACCATTACCAATTTGTGTGGAGACTCAACTTATACAGTAACCGTGGTAGACGCAAATGGCTGTACAAATAA
>Ga0100402_1007092_pt1 | contig 10915 bp, 15 predicted proteins | sample CryGeyme20150102_FD_80419 | JGI IMG/M metagenome (GOLD analysis project Ga0100402, IMG submission 80419) | Groundwater microbial communities from Crystal Geyser aquifers in Utah, USA - Crystal Geyser metaG 2015-0102 | ecosystem: Environmental > Aquatic > Deep subsurface > Groundwater | place...
CTCGTTTGTCGTACATTATCTTTCTTTGGACCCAACTCAACATCCACTTTTCGATTTACTATACAGCTTCTTTTCTCAGGTTGTCATAAGAACCAGGTACAATGACACCTCTTCTGAACAGATCAAGCATGAGATATTGGAGAGCATTGATATAGTGAGGATTGTCTTCTGATAAATATTTTTCCTTTATAGTTGGATGTTTGTACAAATATTCCTGCAAGCGCTTGCATTTGGTGAAGTATTGCTCTTTGTAGAGCTCGAAAAAAGCGACGATTTCCACATCGAGGTGCTTGTTGATGTGAAGATGGATTTGCTAGGGAATCGAAAGAGCCGGCTTGTGATGAGTCTGTCGAAGCGATATCAACTGCTAGCTTGACTATCTAATATCTTTATGAAGAGAGACACGATGCTTCAGTTGTGGTGATTCTCGTCGCTTGTGGACAGTGAAAGATTTACTTCTTTTGAGAGTCGACATAAATTAAATATGCTGTAGGAAGCTCTGATAAGATATAAAATCATAGAGCCTATCTGACAATTTGGGCAACAATAACAGCATTATCGTCCAATTTCCCCTGCTTCGGATAATCAATATTCATCTCCTTAGCTTTCAGGTGGAATGGTGACTCATAATTACCCATCTTACCGTAATGGTTTGCAGCAGCTGTGATTGTCTTAGCCTTTTCCTCTAAACTTCTCCCCTTCTCTGCTACCACCTGATAAATCATGAAATCCTTCAGGTTGTCCCAAATGCCATCACTACCAACAACGACGTATTCCTCTGGTTGGATCTCATCTGCTGTATATTCGTGGTAGATGCCATGCTAGGGATTGGCTCCATTGGTGCCTATTTGAACAGGAAAGTTGAATTCATATTGCTGATCTGGTGCTACTCTATAGGCCTGATTTGTTGGATTGATTATGGCATAGACACTGTCGCCCAGGTAGTAGGCCTTTAGAATACCAGTTTAAGGGTGAAGGGTAAGCAGGCAAGCGGTTGTTGAGCCAACCTCTTTGTTCAGTTAAACAGCTTCCTTGATTAGTTGTTTCGGGTTGTCAATGTAGTTAAGCTTATCCTTGCTGACTAGTTCCTCAACTATAGAGGCGAGCTTTTTCGAGTAAAGAGCAGGGTCGACTCCCGAATCGGCCCATCCACCTACACCGTCAGCTACCAACAGCACATGCTCAGAAGCAAACAAAGCATCCTCACCACCTTTGTAAGCTTTTTCAGGATGAGGGAGCAAAGAAGAGGCATATTTGAATTTGAACTGTTGTTTCTGAGCAGCACAGAAGTATTGACTCAATCTGACTAGTCTCTTCATGAAATCAATATGATAAAAAATATATGAGGTAACATTGATACTCATTATCACGGCTGCCTCCATTGAATGATCCGTTCTATTTATTGGATAAAAGTTGTCAGGCAGCTACCTTTATGGTTCATTCTGTACAATCGGTGAATGAAGTACTCTGTGAAGAGGAGTTCTGATCCAAGACGATCAATAGAATGCCTCTGCTGGTTGATTATCCACTTAATTATCAACAGCTAAATTTATCGATTGATGACAGAAGGGAGAGATATACTGTATATAGTTTGTAATTGCTAGCGAAGTACTTGGAGTTCCTTGTTCATTTTTTTATGGAATTCATACACTATCTTCAGCTTGTAGAGTGGACCAGGTTTTTCATAGATCTTTGGGAGGATTTTTCTGCTCTGAGCAAAGGGGTGACCAATTCTGCTGTACTTGTTCTTGACAGGATCGAATAAACCCTCAACATGACTCCTTTGTGTCTTTTCAACAACCCTTGACTCTTTAGAGGTCAGACTGATCAGATCGTCAATCATCTCATTAATACTATAATCCTGCTAGTTTGCAAATTTGTTGAACCTATCATGGAAACACTCCTTGATCTTGTCCATCACAAAATCATAAAAAGCTGAGTTTTCGAAGAAAAGGCAAGTGAGCATGCTGTGGATGTTGACCTCATTGCATAGGTCCAAGGTAGTAGGTGAAGCTTGACCATGATTGATCTTTATGGAGTATAGAGTTTGGATGGTCATGCCCAGAACACCTAGAGCCTCATCGATGTCCTCTCTCAATTCCATCAACAACTGCTGGTTGTTACCCATTCGCTTGCTCCTGTACACTCCCATAATATCGCCTTGTAAATTCACACTCAATTTCCCTAAAAACCTGTCATTCTAAGGCGCAAAGTCATGTTTGACCTTCCTGCAAAATCTAACATGACCCTCCAACTCACACATCATATCCGTTTCATCACGTAATCTCAGAGCCCACTCCATTTGCTCGAGAGGGCTGGACTAAGGAGCAAAGGATTGACAAAGCGATTGTTAATCTTTGAGTAATTCATGCTTGAGGAGACTTTAGTAGTGTGCACTTGATTTATTTTCTTCCATACATTCTGACAGATCCACAAAAAGATAGCTCTACTTCATCAGGTTCAAAAGATACACATCTTTTCGTTCCTAATGCTTCTCGCCTTATGAATGCACACCTGTAGCTGAAGAACTGTGATCCTCTTCAGAATCAACACTCGTCTTCCTCGAGTTTCTACCCCAACCCACACTATCCTGTGTCAGCATGCTATTCTGCAAGTAATTAGATTCATAATGATTGCTTCCAACGGCTATTGATTTTCTGAGATATTATTCTCCCTCCAATTCCATGTCCTACTTGAAGGTGTTATCGAGAATACGAATGCAAGTGTTTTTGAATTGACTTTCTTTCAGAAATATTTTATATTTATCACGAAGAAGCATGTGTCTGCCGCTGAGTTCAGTCCCGCAGCAGGGTCGACAAACTGTACTGTTACCCATTCTTCCCCAAACTATTCTAGCTTTAAATAATATTAATCTACTACAAAGCTCAGAGTGATGACATAAAGTTCCAAAAAGGTATCAAACATATATCTTGATGACACTATTGAGACGATCACCTTTGAAAAGGACGCCTTGGAGGTCAAGTTCAGGCACAATATCAATGAGCTTTCCATGAAAAATATTCAACTTAGCGGCATTTTGAAGGAGCTAGTGACCAAAGAACAGAAATAAGTGGGGGAGTAATGCGAAGTATTCAAAAAAATGGTGGATACCTGTATATCAATCCAGGATAGTCTGACTAGCTTGGATACTTTGTAGAAAAAGACGACAATTTTGAAGGAGCAAGTGCTTGGAATCAAAGACGCCTATGTCAATCGTAAATAATGACTGATGACTTGTTCTATTATTGAATTCAGCTATTGAATTGTTAAATCTATTGAAATTAATATCTTTGCTTATATTTTAGGATGGATCCGATAAAGAAGGTCAAAGAGGATTAAATCGAGAAGTTCAGGTCAGAAATTAAAATGTTTGATAGACTAATTATCCAACTGAACAAATAGTAAAAGTAACTCCAGTAAGCCCTCCGTCACTAGCAAAGAGCAGGTAATGAGCCTTCGCTTGAGGACAAGTTCAACACCTCACAAATCCAACAATTGTGCTCCACTCTTGAACAAATCAAAAAATATAGCGACCTCATTTCAGCATAGATACAACACTAGCTCTGTTCCCTTTCCACTCTGAAGCCAACAATTCTTCAACAATTTCCATAATTATCAACTCGTCATAAGTAAATGCTTGACTGTGGCACTAAGAACATTGTTATGATAAAGTAAATGCTCATACCCTATCGACTAATGGTGGAGCAGAACCAAGCCTAACAGAGATTTATCCAAACTTTGATGAATATCAAGGAACATGGACATAGCCATTGCAATCAAGAAATGGTGGTGAATATGTTCCACCAGATGGTCAGGGAATGGAGCTCCGAGGCAGATCTAGAGTATATATATAAAATTATCGGATATTTGGATGGAATGTGGAATGGAGAAGATAGTCAGAACAGTCAAGAAGGGCAGAAAAGAGTACTTGCTGTTGGCTGTGGAATGGGAAGGATCATGCATGAGCTCAAAAACAGTTAGAAGCTGAAAATTAAGATTTAACTGATTCAGGGTCACTAGTCGGATGTTGAGAACTATTTATGGGCTTAGTATTTCTTGAACTACTGCACTCGCCAGTTGCCAATCTACCCCTACATTCACAATTTTTGCAACTACCTCAAGCCCAGTTCTCCTTATCGTGAACTGCTTGTCCCTTCTTTTTTACCCACCAGTAAATAAATCTACCCTTTGACTATGGGTAATTTCTTCAACACTTACAAAACCCATCAGAACCAATGGCACTGCCTTGTGACTACATTTTTCAACTACCACATCAGAGATATCCTCAAGCATATCAGATTGATTTACAACATGCTGAAAGATGGAGGTGTATGGGTAGACGTTTCCACTGCCAATTTTGGCAAAAATGTGATCCCCATGTGTTATAGCTAGTATGAAGAGATTTTGGACAAGAGTCAATTTAAACTTGTTAAGAAGTGGCAGAGTAACGATTACTGGTATGGTGACAAGGAGTGTCTGATGAACGAGATGAGAATCAGCTATTATCGAGTCATGGTCAAATGAAGCCAGTTAGTGATTGGTTAGTTTGAATGGAAATTTTAAATCATTATATGATCTATATCATAGCTCCAATTAGACCTTGCTGTGCTGTAGAGCGACTAATATTTTCATCATTTCTGCCAGAGTTACGTCTACTGGGAGTCAGTACAGTATACTCTTGTGCTAATTTCTTCAAGTTCTAAATATCCTAAGCATTGGCAATAGTTTCCTTTCGATATCGTCCATACAACCTCCTCATGTTGTTTTCCAGTTTGTTAATTTCATTGTTGTAAAAGTGGTTTTATTTTCTATTACAATGAGTTTCCTAGTCAATCTCACAGATGAATTTATCCAGCTTTTTTATTATCTTTTATTTGACACTGCGACGACGGAATGTGAAGTTCTCTTTTATGGAGTTGTTGTGATGTCTGAACTATTTTGCGTTGTTTGGGAATGATGGAGCTGTACTGAAAAATGATTTTTTTGTGCTACCTACCCATTGACTCGGTTGACGAGGCTTATTGAGAGAATCCTGCAATGTTGAGGAGGGATTAGAGGTAATGTTTTAGGTCATTTGAGTACGTTTGAAATATTGGCTTGCCATTTTGGACTATCCTTTGATCAACCTCGTCTGTTCCTTTATGGCCTGAATGTAACCGACATCCGAGAGATCTTTTTTGATGCCTCCTTTCTGCTTGGTTTTAATCCTTTTATGAACACATTTGGGTTTGTTTTATACTGATTCAGGTGCAGGCTTATAGATGGAAGAATGTCTACGTTTTCCCCATTTATGCTTATGTTCATTTTATAGGATTATGTGGAGGTAAGATGACACCTTATGTAAAAATTTTGTGCCTTCCTTCTTGTTTGCAGCATCTTTCTTGCTGTTTCCCACATTGTAGATAGTTCTCTTCCCTTTCAAAGGATTCTCTTCTTTTGCGTTTTTTAGGAAACTACCTAACATTTTGAAGAGTCTCACACTCTCAGCACTAGGACTAAAGCCTTCCTTATCCTTTATCCCTCGATCAACACACTCCAAATGATATGCACTATTATTTTTCATTTTTTCACACATCCATTCATTGTCACTTTCCAGCATGTTTACAAACTCTTTAATGTTCTAGCTCTCAAGTGCAAACCTTAAATTATGCAAACTTTGGAAGTGTTTCTTGGGAGGTGGTGTTTCCTCCTCTGATTCTTCTATGTCTTCTTACTATGTTGTATTTAGGATGGGTCTGGGTGGAGGAGTTGTGCTCTATTATGTTTGTTTTATCTCCTTGATTTAGCGTATAAGATGGGGTAAATTAAAGTATGTTTCAAGCTCAGTGAATTTTTTCATGATCATGCCAATTCTTTTTTGAGGCGAGTTTAAAGGTTGGTATTTTTTTGAAAGCTGTTTTTAGCAATATCGCTAGGCAAATGTTTGAGTTTCGGTGTGGTGCGGAATTTTTTTCCTTTCCCTTACTGCCTTTTTGATTAGGCTGTATAGTTCTTGATCCTTCATTATTATTCGATCGAATATGAGATAATCTTACTGACTACCCTAATAAATATATATGCAGCATTTTGGCAAAACCATTCGTAGCTCTAGTGAAGGAAAACTTATCAGAAAATCAGCAATGTCAACTGCATACTCCCTAATGACTGGCAAAAAGGTCAAAAATTAAGAGGAGGTGCTGGAAGCCATCAAACGGAAGAGGGTTAAGAGCTACCAAAAAATATCTTTTAGTATCAGAAAAATGGATGAAATGTTCAAAGGGGAATACAAAGCAAGAAAGAAAAGTGAATCCAATGATCCTGAAGTAGGTGATAGTGAAGTGAGCAGTCCCGTGAGGAAAAAACTGAAAATCCATTAAAAATTAGGCATCCTTCATAATGAAGATGCAGGAAAACGACTCAAGACCAGCTGCAACTTTCATGAAGCCAGCAAAAGCAAAGGGAACCTAATACACAGAATGGAATTGTTGAATGACCCTCCATTGTGTAAGGGTAGCAGCCAGTCCAAAAAACAGCTGTTTCATAAAAATCCCCATATCAGGACATAATACTGCGAAGATTCAGCCTCCAGGTAGCTAGGGAATCAACTTTTGTTTAGGAAACACACAATTTCCCCTTCAAAAAGTCAGAAAAAGACAATCAATGTGACTGAGCTAGATAACTAGAAGCAAGAGTCGATGTTTTATATAAAAAAGAGCATTCCTGGTTTGAAATTCAAGATTAACCAAGTTCTTCAAACTGAAATTAGTTAGACTGATAGTATCGAACCTGATCGGAAAAACAGCAATTGTCTTCGAACAACCTACATTCCTGGAGATCAGAGCTTCTACATGCATAGAAGTATCATTTCCTTAATTCAGAAGACCTTCTCTCTCGAGACAAAAGCTAAAAAGTTGGCGAAATGTGCCGACTACGAACTGATTATGATCTAGACGAATCTCCCAAACAATGGCATCTTTACGACTGCCTCAAACTCTCCCAGCTGTCTCTATGTATCTATCATTTTAACTAGACAGAACAAACCTCAAGCTATCCTGCGAATCTTGGGTGTTGTTTGACTATCTTGAATTGAAATATTTGAGAGGATGGAATCCTAAGCAGCAAGGGGAGTTCAATGTAGTTGTCCGATTGCTGGTGACTAGGATGTTTCTGACAGTGGAGAAGAAAGGAGTGGTAAATTTTAGGGAGGTGAAAATTAAGATCAATAACGCGGTTATTAGGAACAAGGTTGAAGATAATTCAGCTGTTTTGGTTGACTCTGATTTCAGCCTCAGTACCAGTAAACGTCAAAATAAATATAGATACTGTGATATCTCTATGGGATTTGTTTGTGGGGATGCTCCTAACAAAAAAAGAAGACCTTGTCTGGCATCTGATCTACGGACTCTGCCATCTCCACCGAAACTACAACCTTGAGCTAGATGAAAAAGATTAATATATGTAATTATAAACAGTTTCCATTCCCAACGACAAAGAAAAACTCTAATAACTCTAAGAAATATTTATGTTGAAAGTAAGTGAAATATGTTAGCAATTGAAATTGAAATAAACGACTCTTCAGCTCAAGAGAAAAAAAATGGATGTAAATAACAATGAAAAAACTATATGGGGAGCCAACACATCCAATTCTGTTTTCAAGGAAGACAACATCTATCAATACCTCTTGGTGAAAAGCAGTTGCTTAGATGCCTCTATTGTGTTTGTCGATTGTCTCAGATTTCCATCCTTTGCCGAGCTGGTGATGCAGGCGCATCCTGCCTACACCTGTAAAGTGAAACATCAGATAGGGTATAAATTTTGGTAGACTCGTTTTTACACATTCAAAAACGACTTCAGTCCCTACAATAACAATAACTTTATTGCTTTTTTCGGTCGTAATGAATAGTCCAAAAACTTTACTATTTTGGCCTATCACTGCATCCATAAGGTAGTAGTGGTATGTAACGATTGCAAGATTAATATGTGTCTGAGGGACATAAACTCTATCGTCAATTGGATGACAGATACTTTTAAAAGATTTGGAGGCAAAGACGGGAAAAGCCCAGACAGGCAAGTGCACAGTTTAGAAAGACCAAAGGGAACAAACTCGATTTAGGTCAATAAGTGATTTTATGATTCTGTGTTAATTTTTACTGTTCTGACTGATATTTATTAGTTAATAATCACCTATGAACGATGAGGAGTAAGGTTTCACCTGTTAAACCAACACATAATTCGTTGAACTGAACTACATTCCGATTTCTCCGACGCCCTATACTCAAAGAAACCCACTTCCCAACAACATCAAAGTTACTCACAACCCTCTTGTCTGCTCCCTTGTTAATCAAGATCTTATCACTTCGATGGCATAAAAATTCATGGAGGAGCACAGTGGATCTATCATATATAACAACGTCAGCAGAAGATAGATAAAGTATCAAAACTAGATTGTATTTGAGAGTAACTTTTAATGTGGAAACTTGTAGTATGTTACTGAAATTCGACCAAAGGAGTATGAACTTTATATGCGGGCGGATACAAATACAAGAACACATCACCAATGGTTTTACTTCAAAGTCAAAAATAAAGAGTTGACTAAAATTACTATGGTGATCAGAAATTTTATGAAAAGCTCACTTTTGTATCGTAGAGGGTTGAAACCATATGCCAGATCGATAAAACAAGGCTCTTCAATATTTGAGCAAATAACCTCAGCTGTGGATTTTGAGGAACATTTAGACGAATATTAAAATACTAGCTACTCTCTTAAATTCGACTACATCTTTGAACATATCCATGATTAGGTGTAATTCTGCACAGAACCGCCATACACCTTTACAAGACTGACCAACATTCTCAAAGAAACCCAGTTCAGAACAATCTAAATGGGGAAAACAGTAATGGGTCGCAAGATACAAGCATTAATGGTCAACGAGTGCAAAACCAGCAAAGCTGTTGTGGTAGTGATAGCCAGGCAGCATCCAGGGGAATCTGTTGGTTCTTGGCTAATGGAAGGCTTTCTGGATAGGTTGAAAATGATAGAAAATGAGAGTATCAGTTGGCTGGTAGTGCCGATGATAAACATTGATGGAGTGCTGCTGGGAAACAATCGAACAGGTTTGCTTGGATATGACTTCAATAGACATTGGAATGCAGATCAAGATAATGTAAGAGAACACATATTTCCCGAAATTATGGGAATTTTAAATTATTTCAAAAGATGCCGAAGATAGAAATCTAAACGCATCAAAATATTCCTGGACCTCCACGGACACTCTTCAGAGGCAAATATTTTCTCTTATGGCCCGCCACATCCCAAACAATCCTAGCACTACTAAAACAGCCGACTCTTCCCCTTTCTTATGTCCAAGCGCAATGAAAATTTTAAATTAAACCAATGCAGCTATGAAATCGAAGTAGGCAAGAAAAACTGTGCTCGCTCAGTTTTTCACAACAGACTGGGCTTTCCATATAGTTATACGATTTAGAGCTCTTTTGGACTATACAGTGGAAGGAATGTGAACTAAACTGATATGCTGAAAGTCGGAATAGATCTGTGTGAGACTGTGCTGGAGTTTGTGAATCTTGTTGCAAAGGAAAAATAGGAAAGCTTTGAGAAGATACTCAGTGAAATGAAGGTACAAAGTGAAAAATATGATACCTGCTAACATATCGATTCTGATAGTGATGACTAAAAAGAGGAGACTAATCCTGCTGAGTACAAAAATAAGATGAGCGCCATCTTCTCTCCAAAAAAAAGCAGTGTATGTCGATCGAAGCTCTACAAGGAGAAATATAAATCAGCCTGGGAAAATACTCAACCGAAATAGACCATCCCCAATGCCAGCTCTTAGGCTCAAATACTCCAGCCAAAAAAGAGCAAAAGCTACCTAAAAACATAGCCTTTCAACTCCAGGGCAGATCGACTTCTATCTAGGAGGGAGGTCAGATTACCTAACATCGGCAAACAATAGTTCATCCATGGGAATATTTTTGCAAGAAGATCTGTTTTGGCCAGAAACAACAGAAAGGTAAACATAAGAACAACCTAGCCTTGTGCCAATAGCATCGATCAATGCACCATAGGAAAAGGAGTTGTCATTCTTAACGGCTACAAAAGATACTGATCTTTTATTCATTTTTTATCCTTGTGCAATGTCTCTACTCCTATTTCAAACTATAAATATTTATCATTTTAGATTGATGTACTCAGATCCGATGCACCTCCCTAAAAACAGCAGAAACACTACTCAAGAGGAAGTTGAGGTAACCGTCCGTAATCTACCAAACTAGGTCAAAACTGAGGAAATTGTCTAGTATCTGTCTGTCGCAGGACCTATCAAAAGCTCCAAATTTGTCAAAGAGTAATAAAGATGTACAGATTCTCCTATCCAGATAGCGCGACCATTGTATACCATGATGTAGAGTCAGCCTACCTCTGCAAAAAGCACCTCGGAGATCAATATTACAAAGGCAGAGTATTGACAATCACAATTGAAATAAAAAAGAACTACCCAAACTCTGCCATAAATAACCTGACGATCTCACAAGACGAAGAAGTGGCCAGACAGATAGCCACTCTGAAACCTGAGCAGAGACAGCTGCTATTAGGAATGCTCAAAAAATTCAAAGGTCAAGGATAAATATTTTAGAGCTTTTTGGAGAGTAAGCCAAAGATCGTGTCAGCTCTACTTGGAAAATATACTTTTGATTGACTAGCTTTTTAATTATGAGGCTATTGATTTTTAGAAGTTAGATAACTTAATTTGAATAGTAAACAATCTCAGAAAAGAATGAGTTTTTGTGACCTTTTCTGATCAGAATCAGATGGATCCAAGTGGAGGAGCCAAGATGAACTTGGCAATTGCTGTGAGCACGACACCGTCACTTTTTTTCGACGGCACGAATATAAACAAAGCTAGCTATAATATATAATTCC
>Ga0100402_1007095_pt1 | contig 10912 bp, 7 predicted proteins | sample CryGeyme20150102_FD_80419 | JGI IMG/M metagenome (GOLD analysis project Ga0100402, IMG submission 80419) | Groundwater microbial communities from Crystal Geyser aquifers in Utah, USA - Crystal Geyser metaG 2015-0102 | ecosystem: Environmental > Aquatic > Deep subsurface > Groundwater | place...
AATATTATGACTAGAGTAAAGAGACTAGTGGTGTGTGTGTATAGGAAGCAGGCATAGGCACACGACCTAATAGAGTAAGACCTAACTCCTGAGTCCTATGGCAGTCCACCTGGGCTTAATTTGTTAGAACGAATCCAGATCAAGTGAGGGTCTTTTGGTTTTGGATTCGCAATTAAACCAATACGAAACAAAAATCTTGCGCATCATCATGTTCTGTGGTACTATGCTCGAACGTAGCGTTCGATAGGTCTGGGTCCACTCACACCTCACAACCTTCCTTTGCCATCCACACCTTCACATAACTTGCACACTAAAAATAATAATAATACATTTGTAGCTAGCTAATTAATCCGTTGGAGTACCAAACCTTGCAACAGCAAGCAACCGGCCATAGAAGCACACATCACATCAAACAATTATGATTCGTAATGCGTTACAATCCATCAAGCGTGCCACTGTAAAAACAGTGGTGGGTGGAACTTTAACAATTGGTCTGATTGAGTATACAACCCAATTACCTTCACAGGGAAGGTCTTCGGAAGTGTATCACAAAATATCCGACAAGATCGTGACACCGTTCATGAGAAAAACGTTGGATCCTGAAGGTTCGTGTCCTTTGTTGAGACGTTTCCTTTTGCTTTCATTCAGTGTTTGTAGTAATGAACGCACCACTCACCTGACATTATATGATTGTATCATCGTTCTCGTACGTTCTACTCTTTTTTGTGTGTAAAACAATCCATTGTTCAGTGGCACACAACGTGGCGCTGATATTTACACAGAAAGGATTTGCCTTGCGCCACCGACCTTCCACTATAGAACAACGACTCTCTGTCACGTCTACTTTGACGTTTGACACTACAACAACAACTACAACAACAACAGCATCATCCGACGATACAAATGGCCAAAGCAACAACAACAACAAACGATACAGTTTGACGTTTCCCAATCCCATTGGTTTGGCGGCAGGATTTGACAAGGATGGGCAAGCCATTCAACAGTTACTAGATATGGGTTTTGGCAGCGTAGAAATTGGAACGGTGACGCCCAAACCACAATCCGGAAATGCCAAACCTCGAATGTTTCGGCTGGTCGATGATTTTGGAATCATTAATCGATATGGATTCAATTCGCAAGGAGCAGATGCGGTCGAAGAGAACCTCAAAGCCTTTCGCGATGCTCAGCGAAATCAAGAAAGTCCTCCACCAGAGCCTGCTGTTACTACACTGCAATGGCTCAAATCTCGACTCTATTCGCCCGCTAAACCTGCCAGAGGTCTGTTGGGCATTAATATTGGAAAAAATAAAACAACGGAAGATGCCAAAGTCGATTACGTGCATAATATTTACCAGTTGGGGCCCTACGCAGACTATATTGTGATTAACATTTCGTCTCCCAATACACCCAATCTACGTGACTTACAAAAAGCAGAGGCTCTGGCGGACCTTGTTCAGGCATGCCTGGAGGCTCGCAATCAGCTTTCCAAACCAGTACCGCTCTTGGTCAAATTGGCTCCGGACCTGACGGACGAAGAATTGCAAAGCATGGTACCAACATTAGAAACGGTCGATGGAGTTGTGGTGACCAATACCACCAATGCACGACCCGAATTTTTGGTCTCGAGTCAAAACCGGGACGAAATCGGTGGACTGTCCGGTGCACCTTTGAAAAACAGGAGCACCGAAATCATTCGAAAACTTTACGCCATGATGAACGGCAATGTGTTTATCATTGGAGTAGGAGGTGTTGGAAGTGGCGCAGATGCCTACGAGAAGTTGAAAGCTGGGGCGAGCGTCATTCAAATATACAGTATGATGATTTACGAGGGCCCGGGATGCGTGAGTCGTATCCGGCATGATTTGGCGAATTTGATGGACCAAGATGGCTACAAGGAACTATCGGATGTCATTGGACGTGATCACGAACAAATTTTCTGGAGAAAACGACTAGAACAACAAGAAGCGTCCATGAAAGAGCAATTGAAAGAATCAACGATCGTAGCTGAGTAGAATCGTACAAAATTAATTTCTAAAATTGTCCCCGTTTACTACTTTTTGAGTAGCTGTGGAGCAGCAAGAATCCATGTAAATATGAGTGCCAACCATTGCTCATCAGGTCTTTCACTTGCCTGAGCTCCCACATCTTCTTGTTGTTCAGACTTTTCAGTGCCGCCAACGGCTGCTTTATGGAGTAATGCGTCGCAAAGCGACGATGCTGCCAATTGAAATGGATACAGTCCACTTGCATCGTCACGCACCTCTAACGTGCCAGGGTCCGACTTCCACAATCGATCAATTATGTTGAGATATTCTTTACAAGATAACGCTGTGCTACCACAGGGACCGGCCTTGAGAGCAATGTGTAGTGGTAGCTCCCCTCGAAAATTCCTGTGCCGCAGGGCCGCAGGAGACATCAAGGCTATATCTCGCACATAACCTTTTTGAGTTGAGACTGCCAGATGGAGAGGCATATCTCCCTCGCGGTTGGAATGCAAAAGTGCCACATCTATATTGGGCTGTCGTATGAGTTGTTCAAAGAGCAGAGCATTTGTTGAAACCATCGCAGTAGCTATCTCGTGAGAGTTCGTTGTTTCGCTTGCGCACACAATGTGCATGAGATAATTTCCATCCTTGTCAAGATTCTCGGCTATCATGAATCGGTGATAGTTGTCGCTACCGAGCATTATGTCCATTAATTTCACAGCGTATTTGCCTAGGAGAGGACAGCATGTCGTTAGAGCTTTCAGCAACAGAGCAATGTACGCCAGTGATTGCATTATGTCGTCGTCGTTCAAAGTGTTGTGCACCTCCGACCGAAACATCGACCATTCCACCATGTCAACCTCTTGTCCGCTTTTTCGCTGCAGGGCAAAGTACGTTGCCATGAGCATGAGTCTGAGATCCTCGGGTAATAAATAATGCTTGCTTTTTGTGACATTCTGCAATTCATTGGAAGCTACATACCACAAAGCAGCCCTTCGTTTCCGTTTGCTCTCGACCAAAACTGCCGATTTGAAAGGTTGGTCGTATCGAAGCAAAGGTTTCAGGTATTGATTAAAGTCCAAACGACAGGCTTTTAAAAGTGGTGTATCCCCCTCACCAGCAACCATTGTCAGTGTATTGCAGTTGCGTGCATTGTTGGTGACTGCGCTGGTGCGTTGAGGCCGCGCCGGATCTGTTTTGGCAGATTTCTCTTCGGCCTTCGTCGTGGCAACTTCCAATAGTATTTCTACAACTCCAATATCTTGGCAGCGGTCAATTGCAAGATACAAAGGTGTCCGTAGCAGAGCGTCTTCCAAAAATAAAGCCTGAGGAACAGCTTTGGCCATAAGTACAATCGAAGGCAGAATCTTGGGATGCCCCCCGTGTCGTAGGACCGCGTGCAGAAGAGAGCCGGTGTTTAGCTTGGATTTGGACAAGACAACTGCCTGCAAAAGGTCCGGGTGCGATTCCAAATCCTGTAATTTGGCATGGAATTTATTCCAGAGTTTTTCCCGTACAGAGTTATCGAGCTGAGTACGGGTGGCTTTCACATTGTACTTGTTGGTTGGCATGACGAAGGAAAGAAAATAGAGCTCACATGTGGAAGCTACGGTATTTAGTCTCTGCTTTCTCGCGCTCTCTCACCGCATAAATGTACAATCCTGTCTCGTTGTTGTGACCTGCTGACTTGAATAATCACCCTTAGGCTTTACCGGCAGTAGACCAGTTGATACTGCAGAGTACAACCAAAGGTTTGAAAAACGACTGAAACTAAAAAATGTTAGCAGCTAGAGTACTGCATACAGCAGAGAGAAGAGTGCTGTAAAAGACGACGAGACACGAAGAAGGAAAAGAAAATACAAAGGCAAACCCGTAAAACTTAAAACGAAAAAATCACCACTTGAGTTCTACAAGGGTACTACTCCTGTAGAGTAGAGTACAGTGTTAGATACGGCCGTACGAGCATCGATTTGGAGAGATGGTGGTGGTCTTTGTTCATTTCAGCTGCAGCATCTACTACCAGGGTAGGTCTACTTACTCGTATTCATTACAGTATCTACTAAAAAACCTAGCTAGCTAGAGAAAAAATCCAGCCCGGACAAGTTAGAATACAACATCAGCGTGGCCAAACACCGAAGAATAAAAAGGTCGTAATATATACTTCTAATACAATGCGAAAACATAAAATTGATCACTCCATCCTGCGAAACAGCTGCTGACTCTAGCTAATCCTCAGCAGGTTCTTGAGCCGTAAAGCTCTCAGCCTCCTTCTTTTCTGTCGTGCTTCGACTCACTGTTCCTAGCTCATGAGGAAAATAGATTGCCTGATGGAATTTTCGAAACAGCCAGATCGCCAAGCCTGAATGTGTCAGTGCACCCACCGTGAGCGGAATGAATGCTGGCATGAGCAATTTGGATCCAAACAGGTAGCAAACATTGCACCCAGAGTCGACAAAACCACCACCAACTTCTGGAATTTGCAATACCGCAAACAAGCAGGAAAGTACCGTCACTTCGCTGGAACTCCAGCAATACGCAATTTCCGTGGCAAGATAGAGTCTTTCGTGGCGAGGCTGGACTACTTGCTGATGAGTGCCATTTCGAGGAAGGGGAAGCACAAGGACGCAGCACAGCAAGAGCGCGGACAAGATTGGCATGACCAACGTTAAGAGAAACCACACAATTTGGATCCATTTATCACCGCCGCTGCCGTCCATGGTCGAATCCACGTACTCTGCTCCAACCGTAATGATCGAAAATTCCAGATATGTTGTTTCGACGTCTCCTCGCTGTCGCGAAATTTCCATAATTGGCAAGCTACAACCAACAAGATACGCCGCCAATGCACCCAGTACGGCAAGGGTATATCCCAATCGTTTCACAGTACTCATACCAGTCCAGTGTATTTCATCCTGATGACGCTGTGGACTTCTACTATTATTTGTTGCTTCTTCTTGTACTCCTTCCTGTTCCATCATGTTCTCGTTTTTCGCCTCATCATTATCATCATCATCATCATCATCATCATCATCATCATTCCTACCACCGCCAGGTAAACTGCGACCATGATGATGATGATGATGATGATGATGACGACGAACGTGATACAAATAGTGTCGATGATGATGCAAAATGACATGTGTCCCAATAAGTCCCAGCATCGTTGCTACCACAAATCCATAAAAGCCCCAAAGAGCCAACATGTACACTTCCAGTGTCGTCCCGGCACCGACAGGTATGGTAGCCCGAAAGGCCACAACAAGCTGGCACCAGACCAGCACATCGGCAAAGGACCACTTTCCGAGCAAATCCAACACGTAAATCAACTTTTCTCGCTGCCTCCGACCAACGGCAAATGGTACCATCCAGGCGTACAGCGTCAGCAGTAGTTTCACGTACGGCCAAGCGATGCTGCTGATACCAATAAATACGGCCAGTGCGTAACTTCCGGCATCCCACAATTGCCGGATGCTGGAAAAGATAGATTCATCGGCTATGATCGTTTCTTTCTGTTGGGACCAGATATCACCCGGTGCCGGGACCGTTACAGTAATGGCACGAATACCAGAACCTATATCAGATGCCAACAACAGAGCCAAAATAGCCAGAATGTACAGTACCATACCGTAACGCCACATGGGTGACAAATCGGAACGTGTTACGTGAGAAATCATCATAATGTTGTTGTTGTTGTTGTTGTTGTTATCGTCGTCGTTGGTGGTGGTGCTCAATGGCTGTTGCGACATTATTTCGTTTTCGGCATCTTCTTCACCATTGTCGTAGCCGTCGTCGTCATTGTTGGTGTCCTTCAAGCTGACTTCTTTGAGCACAGGTGAGTCGTTGTTGATGTTGTTGTTGTTGTTCTTGTTATCCCCATCTTCTGAAAATATTACTGCACTTTTCGACGTCGATGTTTCAGGTGCCATTGTGTGTGTTTATCTTCTAACTTACTTGTACGAATAACGAATAACTAATACGCAGAATTGAGATTCAGAGGGGCAAGCAGCTTGACTGTTGTTTCATTGAGGATAATATGATGTACCTGGTAGAAGAAGAATGGAGTTTTGTGCAAAAATGTATAACCTACTGTAGCTACCTGGTACAGTAGCTAGAGTAGACCCCTAGTAGGAATAACAAGAAGGTGGGATGAAGCGAAAGGGCTGACGGCAGCACTGATGATGAGTTGCAAAAAGAACTCTGATCTTGTGCCTACTACCTGGTAGTACCAGGTACTACTAGTAGTACTCCTAGCTTACTAGGCAGTACTACTACTGTAGACTACCTGGTATTCTAGTACGCTTGCTTGATTGAGCATCCTTTCTTAGTACTCTTTAAGAGTAGCTAGCTAGTACTCGAGTAATACTGTACCAGTTAGCTTGTTGCTCCTCCTCCTAATACTACTACTAGCTACTAGGTACCACTACTACTAGCACACACTGGCTACTGATGTACCAGTTTCATTACGTACCAGTACTGGTACCTGGTAGTCGTACTTGGTACCAGGTACCTACCTGGTAGTAAAGCATGGTACAGAAAGCTACCACTACAGCATTAGTACTGTAGTATGGTACTGCCGTACTTGACTACTACTGCTTGTACGGTACCTGGTACCAGGTACAGTACCAGGTATGGTACTACTAGTAGCTAGTACTACTTAGTACCTGTATTCCAAAGGTTTTCAAATCTTAAATAATACCGGTACTAGACTACTACTACTAATCAAATCTACTCAAAGTAATCTTTCAGGACGAACAGATACTACTACTATCCCTGATAGTACAGTAGTAGAGAGCCCTGCTTAAAATGCTCCTAGTTTTTTCATAATGCTCCTAAAATGCGCTTAATTAAATGTATTAAACATGAAAATGCTCCTAATGAAAAACCAAATGCCCCTACAAGTAGTACCTGCTACCAGTAATTAAAAGCAAATGCTCCTAATTCAGATAGAACTTTAAAACATGAACAAATAATGATCTTAATTATAAACGTCTGAAATTATTGAATAATTGATGTGCTCCAAAAATGCTCCTAATTGAAAAACTGGAGTATCATGGGAAACAGTACTCCTGTTCACGGGAGTCCTGCCTCTTCCTAAAGTACCCTTAAAGTCAATTTAGACCAATCAAAACACCAAGAGAGTTTCGATTCAATAGCTCATGTCAAGATCTTGACACCCGACTTGAATCTCATCATTTTCCCCCCCTTCTTCCACACCACGTACTGTACCTGCTGGTTTTGTACGTACTACGTACTGGTAGTAGCGTACTCCGTACATTTTAGTCTACAGATAGCAAACTGCTTGTGCAGCTTTTTGTTTGTATTGTACCGTATCTCTAAGAATAATACTCCTTTTAAATAGTAGTCTAGTAAATATCTTGTTTCCTCTGAAACTCTGAAAGAAAATCCACACACTCATCGCGAAGTCAATATTTTTTAATATCTGGTATCAAATAAATCAAGAATACAGAAAGAATGACACTGTGCATCAGGGACGTCTTCCATCGTAGCATCATCGCCCTCCTTGTCATCATAACCATTACAGTAGTACGAGCACAAGAAGAAGGAGGATATGTGGGTCTGTGTGGTGATTGCTGGTGTACTCTTCAGGGTGACGAGACTTGTCCAGAATTGAACAATCAGTACACGTACTATCCCAATCCAGATTGGAGAGTTTTGGAAACATTTAATCTTGTTTCACCTGTCATTACTTTGGAGGCGGCAGATGGTTCGAAAGAATGTTCTCCCTTTCGAGACTTATTGGGTGATGATCAAATGCCGGAATCATTTGATGAAGGACAATTTCCTCAGTGCGTAAAGAATCCACTACAAACGGGAAATTTTTGTGGTTACAAATTCCCAGCGCCGGAGGAGGAAGGAGAAACTCCTGCTTGTAGTGGTCGAGATTACGAAATGATGTCTTATGAAACCCTCGAAGAATTAGAGGCCGATGGTGCACAACTAATACATAGTGGAGGTACGTGTTCAATAATACATCCTATTTTTTGTTTTGTTTTTGTTGCTCTGTTTGTTTTATACGAGTAGTCATGACTTTTTCGTCGTCCAACTAAACCACACTCTACCGATTCACTTTTGTGTGTGGCTTCTTTTTTTTGGCTCAAAGAATGTGGTGTCTGTAGCAACGCCAGGGATGTCTGGACCAAAATGAGTTCATTGGACAATATCGCTCCAAGAACAACCTTTTGTGCGGTCAGTTACCTTACGTCCAAGGATTTCGAAGCCTTGATTAATTGCATGTTCGATATCGGATACACCGAAGAATGTGCCCTTGAATGGGCTCACTACACTGTTTTGAACACGCTCCTTTGTGCTGGTGATTGTATCCCTGATACGTCCAATACTATTGTGGGTAATGGTCCACCTCCCGAATGCGAACTTACGTCCTGTTTTGCCTGTGCCCAAGAAAAGTTTCGCTTGGACGATGTTCACTACCAAATGACAGGATATTCGGGTGTGAAGGGCGGTATCATTGATCGGGCTCCTTCGTACAATTGCAGTGATTTTCAGGCCGTCGTTTACGATCCGTGCGTTGGAGCCGACCCTGACAAGGCACCCACTGGTAGTAGCAGTGAGAGTGACAGCACCAATGGCGACGGGTCGTCTAGTGGGACTAGCGGTGCTCCTGCCACGCCGATGACCCCGTTCTTCGGGTTCATGTTTGCATTGTTGTGGTCACTCAGAACAAATGTCTAGATTGTGAGGTGTAGTAAAGTGATGTGGTTGAAAAAATTGCATCAGTGGTATGCGTCTGTGTATAATATGATGAGATTGCCGTTTGTGGACGATACAATAATATGTACTTCACTCGAATAGGGTCTAGCAGTCTAGTCTCTTGTTATTACAGCAATTCTTATTAGGATGCTAAACTGCCTGGTAGATAGGAAAGCCGTACTTCAGATATCATTATTTTCCACATTAGAGGTAAGGATATAATTCGGCTGACTAAGTCAGTTATGGGAAAAGATGGACGATGATTTTCCTTTTTCACCACAGTAGCTGCATAAAACGGAATATCAAAATTGATGAGCAACGCACTTCCACAAGAAGCCATAATACGAAAGAACAATGTTAAGAGTTGCAATCAAACGATCAGCTCAAGTGTTGGGGGGTGGCGTGGCTCTAGGCGCCACGGGTGTGGCAGTCTACACCTCTACAGAACAGGGGCAAGGAATGAAACGGGAAATCAAGTTTTGGAATGGTGTGGCTCCCGTGGTCTTTGATTATTACTGGTATCTTGCTGGCAGCAGTCCACGCGTCAGATACGAAAAGTACTTGGCGGAAAAATCTGGTGAAGATGAGAAAACAGTCAAAGAAAAGCGGCGACAAAAAGTGAAGGAACTGCACGAACAGCATTCGCCCGGAATTCTCAACGTGCTGTTGGAACTAAAAGGCCTGTACATTAAACTGGGACAGGTTCTGTCGGTAACGACCCTGCCTGTACCAGACTCTTACCGAGAAAAATTTCGTTCTTTACAGTCGGATGTTCCCGGTTGGGAGGCCTTCGACGAAACAGTTAAGCCAGTCTTGGAGAGAGAGCTCGGACGACCGGTGGAGGAAATATTTTCTTGGATCGATCCTGTACCATGTGGAGCGGCGTCTATTGGGCAAGCCCATAAGGCAGTACTTAAATCAAGAGATGAAGCAGGAAACGAAAAGAAGGAAGAAGTAGTAATTAAGGTGCAATATCCGAACGCGGCATGGCAAATTCCAGCTGACATTCAATGTGTCGGTGATTTTCTCAAGATTTGTGTCTTTTTCGGAGTCGTGGACGAAAACGCTGCAAATTTAAGTTTTAACGAATTTAGTCGACAATTCATTGCGGAATTGGATTATGATCAAGAACGACGGAATTTGGAGGATATTTACAGTTCTACCCTGGATCCAACGTCTCCCTACCAGCGCCGAGGTGTCGTGGTGCCACATGTTTACAAGGATTATTGCACCTCCAAAATTATTACCATGTCCTATTTACCCGGTCCCAAATTGGAAGAGGAAGCTCGTCGTCAATTGGAAGCGCTCGGTATCGACACAAAGAAGGGACTTCGGGGCCTTGTCAAACCCCCCATTAAAGACGCTACGAACGACGAAAATTTACCTTCAGGACAACCGGTTGCAGCCGAGCTCGTGACAAAAGACGACAAGTCATTCAATCAATCCAATTCAAATTCTTCGAGCTTGACAGAAAAGTTGGCAAAAGTGGGTAGAAAAGTGATCAGTGTTGACTCCCTGTTCGGAACTGTCCGAATGGCACAGAGAATACGATTGTGGTGGACCGCCGCAACGGTCACGTTGATTGAATTCCTGTCATCGACTCCATTGGCCGGATCGCTCGTACCTGCAACCGTCACGACGTGGGCCACGAAACACAGCTCTGCTGCACAACAGGGCAAGCGATTAAAATTGACCAAGGACTGGATTGATGCCTTGTTCGACGTGCATGGTCATCAGATTTTCAATTTGGGTTGTTTCAATGCTGATGCTCATCCAGGAAATATCCTCGTAATCGACGAAGATTCGGAGCATCCCAAACTGGGTTTGATTGATTTTGGTCAGTGCAAGCGACTCAATCCAAAAGAGCAATATCAGATTGCTAAACTCCTTGTGAGCGTAGCCAACAAGGAGTCTGACGAAGTCATAGCTGGGGCCTTTCGGGATTTGGGAGTGCAAACCAAGAACGATTCCACCGAATATCTGGCCAAGTTTGCCATATTGATGTTTGGTCCATTGGAGAGCTATCATCTGGATCATTCCTGGCACAAGGAACTCCACAAGCAAGATCAAGTCAGCTACTTTCCCAGTCAGCTTAGCATGGTCTACCGAACGAGTATGCTGCTGAGAGGTCTGGCCGTTTCCTTGCAGTTTAATGTTTCTGTGGGTGAACTTTGGAAGGAACACGCCGAAGAAGCCAT
>Ga0100402_1007096_pt1 | contig 10912 bp, 8 predicted proteins | sample CryGeyme20150102_FD_80419 | JGI IMG/M metagenome (GOLD analysis project Ga0100402, IMG submission 80419) | Groundwater microbial communities from Crystal Geyser aquifers in Utah, USA - Crystal Geyser metaG 2015-0102 | ecosystem: Environmental > Aquatic > Deep subsurface > Groundwater | place...
AAAAAAAGTTTTTTTTACACGACTATCATTGATACAAGAGAGTAGAGTAGCACTATATTCTGTATAATTTCTCATAATTTTTAGTAGGTTTGTTCAAAAATACACTTTTCCTAAGTCTCCAAAAGATAAATATAGAACTTTTTTATGTAAATTTGTTTAGATAAGTAGTTGGACAAAATAAAAACGACTTGAACTTATTGGTAAATGATTTTTATGATCTATATGATGAATGAAGATAAATACAAAGAAAACTGAATGCGCATAAAAAATAATAATTAGTAATTGTAATTTTATTTATCTTGTGTTTTATCTTAAAAATTACTCGCTAATCAGTTATATGTATTATTAATTTTGTACGACTACTTAGTAAACCATTTTTTAACCTAAAAATACAATCCCTAATGAATAGAGTAAAAGTAGATTTACCAGACCAGTTTTTATTTAAAACAGAAATTCCTGTCCGAATTACAGACCTCAACTACGGTGGACACGTCGGAAACGATGCCATGCTAAGTCTTGTACACGAAGCTAGAGTTCAGTTTTTTATGAGTGAAGGTTTTAAAAGCGAACTTGATATTATGGGTTTTGGAGTTATTATGGCAGATGTAGCAATGCAGTTTAAAGGAGAAGGATTTTATGGAAATATTTTTGAGGTTTATGTAACCGTTGGAAGTCTTTCTTCTTCTGGTTTTGATTTATATTACAAATTTATTGACCAAGATTCAAGAAGAGAAATTTTGAAAGTAAAAACAGGAATGGTTCTCTTCGATTATAAAAACAGAAAAATTGCAGCTCTACCCGATGAACTCAAAAAACGTTGGCAACTTCCACACCCAGAAAGTCGTGTTATAAGCAATGAATAACTTTGATAATTGGTAATGGTAAATTATAAATGGCTAATGAATTTCAATTATTCAATTTGAATTAGTAGTAGAAATTTAAAACAAACTCATTATTTAATATGAAAACTTATTTTTTTTTAAATTATTTTTTCTCATTTGGAATAATGAGTTTGTTTTGTTTTGCTTGTGGTTCTGAAACCCAAAAAGATACAGATCAAGAAACAGAAATAGCTGATTTTTCGCCTGCTCTGCATTTTGAACAGCTAGAAAAACAAAATAGAGAAGCTGCTGATAGTTTGGAGGCTTTATACGATATGCACTACCGAGCCTTAGAAGGAGATTCTACCATGAAACGTAAGGGAAATCTACTCCGTCAGCGCACCGAAACTATTTTGCAACACATAGACAAAACCTATTACGACCTTGCAAAATTTTTAGACAATATTCCTGCTGATAAAAACTATAAAGAAGCTACTATTTTATTTTTTATAGGGAAAAACAAAAAAGGAAGAGGCTATAAATTAGAAGAAAGTCTGAAGGAATACGTAACAGAAATAAACAAAATTGATGAGAGTTGGGATTTTACTTCGCCTTTTGTTTCTCAAAATGATGTAGAATTATTGCACGACAAAAATACCGATTCGGTCGAAGCTCATTTTCAAAAAACTTTTCCAGAGGCAGCTTTTGCTTTTCTTAGCGCACTCAAAAAAGAAGTCATTTTGATAGAATTACAAGCCATTGATGAACTAGCTAAAAGAAATAGATAATTTTTGAATAAAAAATCAAAAACTCCTGTAAAAACAATCCATTTTATAGAAGTTTTTTTGTGCCTTTTTGAGTAGTGTATTTTGCATCTATTTCAAGATTAGATTTTCATTCGTCGCACTATATTGTTGTTGGGCGCAGATATAGCGCAGCTTACGACATTTTTGTAGAATGAATACTATGTTTTATAAATTTGATTCAAGTTGAGGTAGCACAATAGGTTTAGTAGATGTTCAATAATTAAAACTACTGTACCCTACTATTTTTATTTTGGCTCTTAACAGGTTTTGGACTGATAGTAATAAAAACTTGATTTATTCATTTATTAGCAAAATATTAGTTCGTTTTTTCCATAGCGCAGGGTTTGCAAACCCTGCGCTATGGAAAAAACAACACTTTTACAGGATAAAATTTGGTAAGTACAAAACTTGTTTATTACCAGTCCAATATTAGATAAGAGCCTTTTTTTTATTCATTCGTAAACGAATTAGAATTATAGAATAATGTAACCCAAATTTTAAATCTTTTCACAATTTTTTATTTTTTTCTTTGTCAAAAAAAGTGTTAAAACTGTACGAAGAATTTTTGAAATTATAAACAGCCTACCCTTAGGGTTTCGGTTACAAGTCGAATAAAAAAAAGAACCCTCAAAATTATTATCAATTTTGAGTGTTCTTTTGGTATAAATATCTTTTTCAAAAAATGATTTGGCTTATTTACGAATACCTAATTCTTTGATGATAGCACGGTAACGCAAAATATCAGTTTTGATAAGATAATCTAACAAACTACGACGCTTACCTACCAATTTCAAAAGACCCAAACGACTTGCGTGGTCTTTTTTGTGTACTTTTAAGTGTTCTGTAAGGTAGTTGATACGGTGTGTAAAAAGAGCGATTTGAGATTCTGCTGAACCTGTATCTTTTTTACTTTTAGAAAGACTATTTTTTTCAAAAATTTCTTCTTTTGCTGCTGGGTCTAAATATGCAACTCTTGCCATTTCTTATTAGTTGTTTTTGTACAATGTGTACGGTTTGATTAAATGCTAAGGTCAATTCTTTATCACACCATTCAGTCTTAGATTTATGTTTTGTGATTTAAAAGCAAATTATTCATTCACTTTTAATTAAATCCAACCTCGGCAATCATCTTGATAGATGAACTGAATGGAACGCAAAAGTACGACGTTTTTTTTAGAATTGCAATTATTAGATAACTCTGTACCCTACTTTTTTTAACCACAGAGTCATAGAACACAGAGAATGAAAAATACAAATAATTGCAACTTAAATTTGATTTATTCAACTAAGTTTTATCAATTATTCAAGTGAAAAAATCTAAATCATAGTTATTTATATTTTTAACCCCTGTTTTTTTGGGTAAAAATTAGCTATAAAAAATAGTAGGGCGCATCTCAAAATATCGTTTTTAGTAGGGAAAAGGCTTGCCATTTCCCTACAACTATAAAATTAATAAAGCGACATCTTGAGATGCACCCAAATAGTAGGGTACAGTAATTAGATAGTTAAAGTTTATAAGCAACTGCAACCATCAAACCCAGACTTTTCTTTCTAAATCTATCATTCATTGTCAAAAGCAAGTTTATTATCAGTTGTATATTCTGAAAACAAAAAGCTGCCGTTTCTAAAAATAACAGTTTTTTGTGAGTAAATCCTTAAAACAAATCCTTCCCAATATCTTTTCTATAATATTTTCCTTCAAAAGTAACCAATTCGGCTGCATGATTTGATGCTGCAAGAGCTTCCTGAGCTGTATCTGCAAGGGCTGTAAGAGCCATTACTCGTCCTCCATTGGTAAGTGTTCGGCTGTCGTCGTCGATTGTGCCTGCGTGGAAAGCAATTACATTTTTTGGAAGACTTCCGTGTCCTTTTATTACTTTTCCTGTTTGGTAGCTTTCTGGATAACCACCCGAAACAAGCATAATTGTAGTGGCTGCTTTTTTAGAAACTTTGATGGTGTGTTTGCCTAATTCTTTTTTTGAAGTAGCATCTAATAAAACCAAAAAATCAGATGCTATGCGTGGCAAAACGACTTCCGTTTCTGGGTCGCCCATTCTGACGTTGTATTCCAAAACATACGCCTTATCTTTTACGACCATAAGTCCAATAAAAATAAAACCACAATAGTCTATATTTTCATCTTGCAATCCTTTCAAAGTTGGTTTTACGATGTTTTCTTCTGCATTTTTGATAAATTCTTCTGTCACAAAAGGAACTGGCGAAACTGCTCCCATTCCACCTGTGTTTAGTCCTGTGTTTCCTTCTCCAATTTGTTTGTAATCTTTTGCTTCAGGCAACAAGACATAATCTTTTCCATCTGTCAAGACAAAAATAGAAACTTCAATTCCATCTAAAAACTCTTCAATGACTACTTTACTACTCGCTTCTCCAAATTTTTCATCTAAGAGCATTTCATCAAGCGTTTTGGTAGCTTCTTCTTTTGAGTGAGCAATCACAACACCTTTTCCTGCTGCAAGTCCGTCGGCTTTCAAGACCACAGGAAGCGATAAAGTGTCTATATATTTTTTTGCTTTTTGGATAGACTCTTTTGTGAAAGTTTCAGATTTGGCAGTCAGAATATTGTTTTTATTCATAAAGTTTTTGGCAAAATCTTTACTTCCTTCTAGTTGTGCGCCTTGTTTGTCTGTACCAATAATTCGAATATTTTTGAGTGAATTATCATTTTTAAAATAATCTACAATTCCTTTTACGAGCGGTTCTTCATTTCCTACCAAAACTAAATCAATATCACTATCTCTACAAAATCTACCTATTTTTTCAAAATCAGTAGGTTTGATAGCTACATTTGTTCCTATTCGTGCTGTTCCTGCATTTCCAGAAGCAATATAAAGATTATCACAAATCGGACTTTGAGCAATTTTCCAAGCAAAGGCGTGTTCTCTTCCTCCTGAACCAATAATTAAGACGTTCATAAAAAAATGGGTTTTGTAGTGTTTTCTTGTTATTTAGTTGATGAAACAAAACTACAAAAAATAGCCTTTATAACCTGCTAGAATGTGATTATAATTTCACTCCCATAATCGTAATATCATCACGCTGTTTTTGTTTTCCTTGATGCATATCCAAAATTTCTTCTAGTTTAGTTTTTTGTTCTGAAAGAGGAAGGGTATGCAATTTTTCAAGAAAGCTTTTGAGCTTTAGAGAACCTATTTTTTGTTGATTTCGTCCATTTTGGTCTGCAAAACCATCAGAGGTGAGATAGATTTTGTCTCCTTTTGTAAGAATAATTTTTTCTTCTTGAAATTCTATATCTGTTCTTTCTTTTTTCTTTGTAATTCCTCCTACCGACATTTTATTGCCTCTTAATTCTTCAAAAACATCGTCTTTTATATAATAAAGAGGACGTTTGGCACCTGAAAAAGTAACTTCAAATTGTTTTTTTCCAGTAGAATGATGAATAGAATCCACTTTTTTGACAGCACACAAAGCCACGTCCATTCCGTCCATGTTATTGGATTGTTTTTGTCGTAATGCTTCCTGCAAACGCCCATCAAGTCGTTGTAATATTTGTGCAGGTTTGGTAGTAAGTTCTTTTGAGACTATTTCATTCAGAATAGCAAAACCAATTAAAGAAATAAACGCCCCCGGAACTCCGTGTCCTGTACAATCTAAAACTGCAATCAAAATAATTTCTTCTTTTGTGATTGGGTCTTGAGTTTCATAAACCCAATAAAAATCTCCACTTACAATATCACGAGGACGAAAAAGAACAAAAGAATCTTCAAAATGTGTTTGAACACGTTGCTTCATAGGCAAAATTGCCTTCTGAATGGTCTTGGCATAACGAACACTATCTGTAAACTGTGTATTGGCTGTTTTGAGTTGTGTATTCTGCTTTTCTATGTAATCTCGCTGTGAAATAATTTCTTCTTGTTGTTGGTGTAACTCTTCATTTTGAACTAAGATTTCCTCTTTTTTCATAGATATTTCTTTTGTTCTTTCTAGTACTTTTTGTTCTAATAGTCTATTTTGATTTTCTAATATTCTAGCATTTTCTTTTTCTAATTGTTTCATTCTGTATCCTAAACCCAATGAAAAAATCAAAATTTCTAAAACGCCTCCCACTTGAGAGAATAAATAGATATTACCTAGAGCATTTCCAAAAATTCCTTGTAGGAGAGTTACGAGGAAAACAGAACCTACCAAAACAAAAGAACCCACCAAAAAATATTTTACTAACGTTTCTGACCAATATTTACGAGCCAAACTGCCAAGAAAAACAAGCATAAAAAGCGTTTCAGAACCAATTGCAAGTACAGCAATACGGATGTATAAATAATGATTTTCCAAGCCATAAGCAATAATAGTATATGGAATAGTCATTAGGGAGCAAAAGAGAGCCAAACCATAAAAAAGGCGTTGCCAAAATTTGCTAATGGTGCGTTTTGGAAGAAAAGTTAGAATAAAAAGACAAAAACCTGTGCCTGTAACTCCAAGACTAACAATTCTAAAGAAAAGAGAAAAATGAGGAGTTTCAGGTATAAAATAATCTACTAAGATACCTGCGTGTTGAAGAGCAAAAAACGCAAATCCAAAAATATAAGTGGCATAAGCTAAATACACTTTTTCTTTAGTTGCTATAAAAAGACCCAAATTGTAGAGCAAAATAATCCACATCATGCCTTGAATTAACACTTGAATTAGAAGAGCTTCTTTGCGTTTTTCGATGTGTATAGTAAATTCTGTTTCGTTCAAAACTTCCATTTTTGTAGAAATGGGCATCTTATAACTACTAATAATCTCTATATAAAAAGGCTGATTATAAATAAGAACTTCAAAGGCATTTGTAGCTGTTGTCAGAGGGAGTTGTTTCTGACTTTTTGCTACTAAATTTCCAAATAGATAAATTTTATTATTGTAATAAATTTTGATAGAATCTATATGTTTATCAAAAGCAATAAATTTTTTGTTTGGGTCTGTAACAGTTACTTTTAATAAAACTTGGTCTTGATATTTTTCTGCATTTAATTCTGCTAGAGTAATTTCTTCAAAACAATTTTGATTTAATTTACTAACATCATCATTGAGAGAAAGAATGGTATTCTCTTCACAAATTTCCACAGAAAAACTAGGGTCTATATTTGCAGTTTCATTTTGTGCAAAGCTAGAAGCTAAAAATAAGCTATTACAAAGAAAATAAATTAACAAAACGCTCAAGAATTGTTTTGTGAAAATGGTCGTAGGCAAAATATAGAAAATGGTTTTCTGAAAACTGTGTTTAATAGCTTGAATATACAAATAATTTGACAAAAAACAAGTTGTATGTTTTTGAAATTTAAAGTTTTAAGCCCATAATTGTAATATCATCTCGTTGTTTTTGTTTTCCTTGATGATTGTCTAAAGTTTCTTCGAACTTCTGCTTTTGTTCTGCAAAAGGAAGATGATTAAATTCTTTAAAACATTCTTTTAATTTTGATGAGCCTATTTTACGATTATTTTCCCCATTTTGGTCTATAAATCCATCAGAAGTGAGGTAGATTTTATCATTTTTGGATAGAATAATGGTTTGTTCCTCAAAGTTATATTTGTCTGCAATTCTCTTTTTTGTAATTCCTCCAATAGAAAGTTTGCTTCCTCGTATTTCATGTAGTTCATTATTTTTGATAAAATATATAGGGCGTTTTGCTCCAGCAAATTTAATTTCAAAATCAGCTAGTTTGTAAGAATTTGTTTTTTTGATAGCACATAAAGCGACATCCATTCCGTCTGAATTGAGTTCTTGTTTTTGTCGTAATGACTCTTGAATGCGCTCATCTAATCGTTTCAAAATTTGGGCAGGAGAAGTAATATTTTCTTTTGCTACAATTTCATTCAAAAGCGCAAAACCAATTAGCGAAATAAATGCCCCCGGAACGCCATGACCTGTACAATCCAAAACGGCAATTAAAGTAGTGTTTTCTCTAGTTTGTGCATCTTGAGTTTCATAAATCCAATAAAAATCTCCACTGACAATATCACGAGGACGAAAAAGAACAAATGAATCTTCAAAATGCTGCTGAAAACGCTGTTTCATAGGCAAAATAGCCTTTTGAATCGTTTTGGCATACCGAATACTGTCTGTAAAATGTGTGTTGCTTGTTTTGAGTTGTTTGTTTTGCGTATCTATATAATCTCGCTGAGAAATAATTTCTTCTTGTTGTTGATGTAGCTCTTCATTTTGGACTAAAATTTCTTCTTTTTGTTTGCTTATTTCTTTTGTCCGTTGCATTACTTTGTATTCTAGCGTTCGATTTTGTTCTTCTAATATTCTAGCATTTTCTTTTTCTAGGTTTTTCATTCTATGTCCTAATCCTAAAGAAAAAATCAGAATCTCTAAAACGCCACCTGCTTCTACAATTATTCCTACATTATTTATCTCTAGGGCTTGTAAAATATTGAAAATAAATGCTCCAAGTACAAGAACTAGAGAAGCGATTAAATAATATTTTGTCATTGTATCCGACCATCTTTTTATAGATAAATAAATGAAAAAAGCAATTAATCCTACCATCATCGCAGCATGTGCAATTTTAGAAAGTAGTGTATAAAGTTTGAGGTTGTTTGTGCCGTACATTACACCAATATAAACGAAGGTCATTATTGAAACAAAAACAATAAAACCTTTAAAAAATTGTCTCCAAAAACGACCAAATACTTCTTTTGGTAAAAATTCTAAGGTAAAATAAGCATGTCCTAAAAAGGCAGCAGCCAAACCAAAAATACGAGCTAGACTAGAAAAATAAGGGTGATTTGGGATAATATAATCAGAGAAAAAACCAGAGTTTTGAGCATTAAATATAGAAAATCCAAAGATATAAATGGCATAAGCTACATAAACTTGCTCAATCGTTGAGGCAAAAAGAAATAAATTATAAAGCAGAATAATCCATAACATGCCTTGAAAAACGGCTTGAATAATGGTTTCTTTATGGTGTGAATAAACTAGACTTTGCTCATATTCTTTTCCGGTCAATACGTCCAAACTTGTAGTAAGAGGAAGTTGTTGGCTACTGACAAGTTCTACATAAAAAGGCTCATTGTACGGATAATAATCAGAAATTTGAATAGCATTTATTTCAATACTTTCAAAAAGTTGTTTTTCAGAACGAGGAACTAAATGTCCAGAAAGTAGAATTTTATTTTCTGATTGAAGTGCATTTGGAAAATAGACTTTAACAGAATCAATTTTTTTATTAAAAATGATAAATTCTTTGTTTTTATCTGTAACGGTTATTTTTAAAAAAATACGTTCTTGATAAATTTCTTCATTGAGTTTTGAAATGGTAATAGGCTTGAAGTAAGAATTATCTCTTTTACTTTTTTCTAAAGAAATAGATTTATCTTGACAAATTTCTAAAAATACAACAGCACTCAAACCTTCATTTTGTTGTGCAATAGAAGGATTGATAAATAATAAATTCAGTAAAAAAAGGCTACACAAAATGCTAAAAAAGCATTTTAAAGGAGTAAAAATTGGCAAAATGAAAGAGTAATTTTTTTGTATTTGTGTTTTGGTAACAGAAATATACAAAAAACTGCAAACAAAAAAGACTTCTTTTTCTAAAAATGTAAAGAAATCTTTTGTTTTTTATTAAAAATTCAAAATTTTATATGTTAGTCTGCCAGTATGCTATTATAAAGGTTGATAATATGGACTTATCATAAAATAAACTGTAACTCCTGTAATGGCAACATACGTCCAGATAGGAAATGTCCATTTTACCATTTTTTTGTGTTTTTCAATTTGTCCTGTCCAAGCAAAATAAATTGCCCACAAAACCAAAGGAACAACTACAATGGAAAGTAAAATGTGTGAGCCTAATAAAAAGTAGTAAAAACCTTTAACAATACCCTCTCCACCAAAAATAGTATGAGGAACAGAAGCGTGATAAATTACATAAGAAACTAAAAATAAAGACGACAAAGTAAAAGCTGTCATCATAAGACCTCTATGTAATTTAATGTTTTTACTTTTAACAGCAAAAAAACCAGCAATTAAACAAAGTGAAGTAAGCGAATTAAAAACAGCATTTATATGAGGCAAAATGCGAGTATTAAAGCCAAAGTCAATTTTAGTTTCTATACTAGGAGAAAGTAAAATAGCTACTACTAAAGGAATAGCAATGGATAAAACACGAATTGTCCATTTAATAGTTGGGTTTGTAGTAGGTTGGTTGTTTGAAGGAATAGATTGTGTATTCATTTTTTTAGGAGTTTAATTTTAGTCTCGTTCAAGCATTATGCTTGGACGCTCTTTTTAGTAAGCAGATGCTTAAGAAAGGATAAGCACAAGATAGAAGAATCTTGCGCCAGAATTTTACTGTTTATCTTCTAGCTGAAGAACTTGTATTTCGTGGATAAGTCTATCTACATCGACCAATTCAGTTCCTTTGTAGTAACCTCTAATTTGTCCTTTTCTATCGACCAAAACAAAACGTTCTGAATGGTCAATATTGACATATGTATCCTTCTTTTCAGCAGGTAAAAAGTAGCTACATTTTGCTTGTTGGAAAATCTCTTCTTCTGTTCCTGTCAAGAAATACCATTTTGAATTATCTGCGCCATATTTTTCTGCATATGCTTTCAAAATTTCTTGTGTGTCGTAGGTTGGGTCAATGCTGTACGAAACTATTTTTACGTCTTTATCGTCTTTGAATGCCTCCTGTACACGTATCATTTCGGAAGCCATTTTCGGACAAATATTCTGCGTACAACGAGTAAGAATAAAATTGGCTACATAAATATTTCCTCTCAAGTCGTCTTGAGTAATTGTTTCTCCAAGCTGATTGGTGAGAGAAAAAGGAATAGTTCGGTGCGTGGAATCTTGAAAGTTAGGTGTACAGCCCGAGGATTCTATAAAAGTAGGGTCAAAGTCAGGTAAGCGCAAACTGTACATAATAGGAAGCGTTTTGTGCTTCGTTTCGCCTGTCCAAAGAAAGGCAATAAATAAGGCAGGAAGAACTAAAATGACAAGTAAAATGCCTAAGTTTTTATAATTTTTTGGTTCTGACATAACTATTTTTCTATTATTATATTGCTTGTGAGGACACAAGCAATGGTGGAATTATTCCATAAATAATTCTTATAAGTTAAAAATTATAACCGTTGCTCGTGTCCTCACAAGCGACTTATTAAATATACTAATCTTTTGCAAAACAAAAATGTTTCTTATAGTTCTGCTAGGGTAAACGCACGAAAAAAAAATTGTACTCGTTTAAAGCAAATCAAGCTAGTTTTTAACTTTGTAAATTGAATTTACTCTGATAATTAAAGTCTGTTTAAACA
>Ga0100402_1007099_pt1 | contig 10911 bp, 7 predicted proteins | sample CryGeyme20150102_FD_80419 | JGI IMG/M metagenome (GOLD analysis project Ga0100402, IMG submission 80419) | Groundwater microbial communities from Crystal Geyser aquifers in Utah, USA - Crystal Geyser metaG 2015-0102 | ecosystem: Environmental > Aquatic > Deep subsurface > Groundwater | place...
ACCCGGGCGCCTCGGAACGGAGAAAAGGTCGGCCCTAGTAAATTGCCGAGTTTCTCCAAACCACCCTACCTAGCCGAACGTAGCCCTAGAGAGCTGGCATAGTCGAGAGAACGCGGTAGCGTTAACTCGAGTGACTGTACCCAGACAAGAATCTTGAACCCTATTTTGTCAAGTGACCCAGACGGATATAAAAAACGTGCGTTGACATCTCCTACTAGTCTAGAGTAGCTACTCTACTAGCTATTAGACCTACCCTACGGTAGCTGAGAAAAAGGCCTCATTTCATAATGTTGGAAATCTTCACATCAACTTCAAGACTTCAAGAAGCTGACAATGGAAGACGCATAATATTATCTGCCTGTGCACCCTTAATCCCAATTTAATAAATCGGAATTTACAAGATACGAATAGTAACCATGACGACTTTTTGTTTTTGTGCAAGTAGGCGTACTAGAAGTAATTTCATCACGAGGTCACAACAAACACAGCAACAACTACAATGGCAATGGCAATGGCCACTGCAACTGCAACGGATCCATTATCCAAAACAACAACTACGACAGCAGCAACAACGACAACGTTACACAAATATCAGCACTATCAACCGGCATCCGACGATTATTACTTTTTGTCGTTTCCATAAAACTTCCGCCACCAAACGAAACAATCAACGACAGAAAAATATTTCTACAGAGACAACGAAAACGATGACATTGAAAACGTTGAAGCCAAATACAAAAGCATCGAAAGGAAAGGCAATGAATAAAAAATCATCAAGAAATACTGCTGCTGTTGCTGCTGTTGATGCAGGTCATATCGATGACAAAGCCGACGACGTCAATGGTGTTGTTGCGGCAAACGAATGCAAAACACCGGCCAATTCGCAGTGGATCAGTGCACCATCGAATCTTGGTCGCAACGATGATGCCTTGGCACGATATCCCAATATAACAACCGCTGGTGGTATGTTACGTGGATTGGACTACGCTGGAACAGTAACGTTTGCCATTACGGGCAGTATTACGGCAGCACAAAGTGGTTTAGACGTGTTTGGTTGTACGCTCGTAGCCGTAGTAACAGCCGTGGGTGGTGGTACTATACGCGATGCTATAGTGCTATCGAAACGACCGTTTTGGACGACCGAAACAGAATACTTGTGGATGACATGTTTGGCAGGATGTTTGACCTTTTATCTCTGGCCACACCTGGAAACATGGCGACAGCAGCAGCAACAGCAAGATCAAGATCAAGAACCAGCAACAAAACCACCACAAGAACAATTAGTAATACTCTACGACAAAATTGATGGAATGCTGGATACCTTGGACGCAATTGGACTTTCTGCCTTTGCTATTGTTGGAGCTCAAAATGGAATCCGTGCCGGAATGCCCATGATCGTTTCTGCCATTTGTGGTATGACGACATCCACCTTTGGAGGTTTGATGCGCGATGTTGTTTGCGATCGTCCCGTTCGTATTGTTCATTCGTACAGTGAAATGTATGCTTTGCCAGCTCTGGCGGGAACCGTCATTTATCTCGTGGCCAAGGCACGACAAGCATCTCCCAGTGTCCGCATAGGATGTGCTCTTGCAACCTGCATGGGTAGTCGATTTGTAGCCGTAAACTACGATGTCCGTGTACACACCTGGGATACTCTGCACGATGGTCGGGGAATCGCTGTGCGAAGACAGTCCAAAACACCACATTAAGTAAGGCAGCGTATCTATTACTGACTAAAAATAAAGCACAAAAAGCTGAAGATAGCACTACTCGCTAGTAGTAGTCCGCTAGTAGTAGCTAGTCTAGTACTCTACTACTAGCTAGTAGTAGTAGCTAGTAGTAGTAGTAACTGTCACAATATTTGCATGTAGTAGTGGAGCTTTATAACTAACGCTAAACCAGCAGTACCCCTAGCATCGTCCGAATCTCTGAAAATAAAAGATCTTTTCTTAGCACTGTCATTGATGTTGCTGGGGTGTAAAAAAGAGAAGTATCTTTTAAATGCGAAGACGAAAGGATATTAATCATTGAAACTGGAGAGACGCAGAGACGATAAGTGCCAATGATCTTCACCACTCATCAAAACGATGACTACAACAAACAACAATATTATTATTATGCACCATCCAAAGTCTTGGACCTTACAGTTGGTCAGCCTTCTGATTATTTCTTTTCTTGTTGCTGCCAAAGCTTCAGCTTTTACAACCGCTAGCACTAGCACCAGCACTAGCATTTCTTCTGCTACTACTAAAGCGTCGTTGTTCAAGACTCCTTCTTTGACGGTTCCTCGTATTGACACTAACACGAACACTCTCCATAAAAATAGCATTGTAACGACACGCAACATGTCCACTGCTCTCAAGACCACAGGAGGAGGAGAAGCTCCTGCTGCTGCCGCCGCTGCTGCTCCGAAACGTGTTCGCATTGCAGCCTTTGATTCTATGCGCTTCTTTTTGATTGCCTTTATTTGCATTGGTCATTTCATCCGATTCGCCGAACCTTCCTCGACACTGGTACTCAATTTCTTTTCCCAGGTCAATGTCGTGGTGGGAGCCTTTTTTGTCCTAAGCGGTTACGTTACAGCCTACACGTCCACCACGGTCGGAGCCTACGAAGCCAGCCCCAAGTTGAAACCGGCCCCGGCATGGATTTTAAGTCGCGTTTTTGGATACTTTCCCCTGCACGTTATTGTGCTGCTGCTCTTCAGTCCCGTATTTTTGTACGCCGATGTCACCTACAACGGATGGTTCCAGTCTGCCATCCACGGAATCATGTCCCTCACCATGACCCAGGCCTGGTTTCCCATGAATGCCGAAATTTGGAATGCTCCGTCGTGGTTCTTGAGTGCCCTCACCTTTGCGACAGCTACTATGCCCTTTGCCCTGCCAAGCATTGCCAAAATGACACCACTTCAACTCAAGCGAACCATGCTGTACTTGGTCGGAGCGTCTCTGTTGCCCAAATTGGGATACAGTTACGATCACAATGTTTGGGGTGTCATGGAAGGCATTACCGCTCCCAACGCGTTTCCCAATCTCGCCATTTTCAATAACCAGCGCTTCAATCCCTTTTTTGCAACTCTCGAGGTCCTGTTGGGGGCCACGGCCTGTCGATTGGTCATGTTGGACGGCGTGGACGATAAAGACAAGGGTGCTCCCAAAACTACTCCTCTCAGCACGCTAGGACCACTCGTGGGAATGCTGGGCATTATGATCTTACGATCCATGGACATTCTCAAGCTCAACGATATGCTAACACGAACGCTCCTGTTCTTGCCTCTCTTTTTGAGGTTTATGATGGCTGCTCATCGCGTAGCGGTCGCCGAAGCCAACGGTACTTCGACCGATTCCAAGGATCCTACTGTAGCCATTTTGTCGTCCAAGTTCTTGACCACTCTCGGTGGATTAGGATTTCCCATTTTTCTGGTACACGGGCCTCTGGGACAAGTATTTTACAAGAAAATTATTGCCACCAAACTATTTGGAGGAACCATGAACAAATTGTACGGAGCACCCTTCTTTTACGTGTACTTGGGGACCGTGGTTGTCACCGCTGCCGTGTTGAAGAAATTGGTAGTGGATAACAAGACCATTGGCAATTTTAGCAAAGAAACTGCTGTCAAGTGGTCCAAGGGATTATAAGCAAATAGGCAGGCAGGCGGTAATCAGTAGGGATACGTGAATGACAAGCCGAGGCAAAATACACATACGACCAGAAAGAAATTTATGTAGAATGAAGTAGAGTGAATGTAAAGAGAAATATATAGCACTGTATAAGTTCACAACACACGCGCTGCCTTTCCCCGCCGCTTGCCCAGAGTGTCGCTACTACTGAACCTATTCATTAGTCCTTCGTTAGCTTTTGAGCACGGGAAGGATTATCATTGTACGTGGAGGCGATTTCACGAGGCTTTTTGGGAGGATAGACGTAGCTTCGTGGTTTCTGTTTTATCAAGGAAATTATTCGACCTTGCGAATCTCGAAAGGTAGGAATCTGATTCAGCGGTGGAGGCTTGTAGGCACTGGGACGAGGTCCACGACGGGCAACAAAATTTTGAAACACGGCACCTTCACTGGCCGATACTGGTTTTTCTCCCGAAATGCCGGTAGTAATTGTAGCAGTTGAAGAAGAAGCACCACTCTTAGTTTCTTTGCTGCTGCGCTTTTTGAATTTTGCTGCATATTTTCGGTTCATTTTACCCCACTTGGTCTTAGGCTCCGGAAAATCGCCTGGCATTTCTCCTTTGTGGTACTTTTTGTCCTTCTTTTTATCGGTAGCTCGTTCCGATACGGTGGACTCATGCGACTTTTGCGACTTGAGAACTTTCGACAATCCATCTTCTACTACTGCCTGGGCTGTTTTTGATTTGGGCGATTTGCTTGTTATTGGTACTCCCTTGACTCCTTTACTACTAGTCTTGGCAGATTTGTTTTGTTTTTTTGCTGTTCTTTCCTCGAACTCCAGCATGGATAGCTCATCGGGCTTGTTTTTGCTCTCTTTGCCCTTGCTTTTTTGATTGAACTCAGCTGTTTCCTTTTTTAGTCCTTTTGCCGTTCTTTCTCCTAGTTTCTTAGTCTTACCAACTTTTGCTCCTCCTTTTGGCATCATGTACTCTGTATTCTTAATATCAGTATTAGAAATGTTCAGTTCGTTATTGTTTTGAAGCTCAACTAGCAAGATATCACCATCGTGTTCATCTTCGTTCCGGTTTTGGGGGCTTTCGTCGCCGCCGCCACCGCTTTCGTTGTTTTCTTGTTTTCTCCCAGCATTATAGTATGCTCGTTTGTCATAACTCTTGTTCTCCTTGGCTGTTTTTTTTGACCCAGACTTGCCATCTGCGGTGTATGATTTTGAAACTAAGGGAGTCTCGTCCCAACTATTATACTCTTCCCAACTATTATACTCTTCCCAACTATTGTACTCTTCCCGACTGTTCGTGACTTGATTTTCGCTGCCCTTCTTTCGACTATCATTTCCGTAGTGATATTGTTTGTTGGTTTGCTGTTCGCTGTCTTTTTCTTCATTCTCATAAGCATCTCTACCCAGTGTATATGGATTAACCACTTGAAACGATTCGGGAGGACGATGGTAGGCCGGAATGTCATCATTCGCGTCCGTTTCTAGGATAACAATATTGGAGTCTATATCTCCAAATTGACGCGTTTCAGAGGATATGACATTGCTGCTGCTGCTGCTGCTTAACTTGTTGGAAGAATGTTCACGGGGATCTCCTTGTGTTTGGCTACGCTTCAACATTCTCCGTTTGGTATTGCTGCTGATATCCTTTCCCCGCAAGTGACGTCGATTTTGTCTGATTCGCTGCTTCCCCTGTGGTACTACCGAGACAGATGCTCCTGATGCTGCCCTCGATACTGATGTTGGGGACAGTCCATCCAGGTATTTCCGTTTCATGAACATGTTAGTGCTACTCGACCTAATACTTAAAATAGCATCATGGTTATCCCTAGTCTGAGTAGCTGCTACCAATAGTACGTGGCTACAACTTCCAAGGCAGCAACACCATAGCATCAGGATGAGTCGTTTACCAGCCATGGCGTTCGGAGTTCGGAGATGGAGACACACACACACAATGAACGGTTTCTTATAGAAATGTTGTTGGAGATGTCTATTATTTTTAGTACGTCTCTATTGTCTTTTCTCCCTGTCACAACTGGGTGTTGTTTTACTTGCTGTAATGAATCAATGTTGTTGTTGTTTGTTGTAATGTTGTAATGAATCAATATTGTTGTTGTAATTGTTTACTTTCTTTTCTCTTGGTTTTCTTGATAATAAAAATGTGAGCAAAGGCGCGTTGAGCTGTCTAATTACCGAAATCATTTAAATGGATCAATTGGAAGTGGTATGCGCGGTGCATCTATTCAAGTATCCTCCCGTCAAAACCGAAACCATTCTGAATTCCAATAATACTGGTAATAAGTGCCTGCAATATCATGGCTTTAACTTAATAATAATATTAGAAGAAATAGTATTGTGTGCGATGAGGCATGCCACAGAGTCAGATAGGAAGCTAAAACAATTTGCATTTGATATTTTTTTATTCGGAGTATGAAACACAAGAGCCTTGCTTCTTTCAATTATTGATGCCGACTTGCAGAACCGTACTACCGTAGTACCTACTACGTACATACCTTCTGGTTATTTTCTTGCTACTTTCGAAAGTTGTTTGCTCGTGCCGCAAACGATCCGGTGTCTTGCTCGCCGTGCTTATTGCCGTGCTTGGGTTGGCACAGATGTGATGATACATACTAGCTAGAGTGGCTGTAGACCACAAATTTGAACAGGTTCAAAAATATTACTCCGGGTACTACACTACTAGTAGAGACTACTACTACTAGTAGTTGTTGTAGTTGTAGTAGTCTAGTTGTAGGTATAAGCCGGAGTTGATATTCGCCAATGCTTTCCAGAAATGAGGAACAAGCAAACTATTTGAGAGCTCGGCCTACGCTGCTCTTCGAGGCAGAGAGCCGCGCATATTATTATTTTCAGTATGTTAATACTGTACTGTGCATCTCAAAGAATCCGACCCTAGTACTTTACAGTAGTACTACTTTAGAGTAGGTAGTTGTACTGTATTAATTTCCCGGAAGGGTCGTTTTGTCAAAAATAATTCTCCAGATGTGTATTCCGTATTACCAGGTAGTAGTACCTGGTACCAACTACTAGCACCTGGTAGTACTGGTAAAAGTACTAGTACTGTACTTTCAATTAGACCCTACTACTATCAGTCTAGTATCATCCTTCAACGCGAGGTCGTTGACTTCATTGTTCTTCCTTGTCACATTGAAGACTAGCTACTAGTAGTAGTAGACTACTGGTACTTGTAGTACTAGCATAGTAGTGACGGTGGCTTCTAGACCACTACTATCTAGTAGTAGTAGACTCTAGTAGTATCAGTACTACACTTTCGCTTTCCGGTGAACATCCAGTTTTGCTTATTCCAACGTGAATCACATTGAGTGGTACAAGTATTACCTACGACTGTACTACCTAATACCTGGTATAAGTCAACCAATACCATTTTCATAAAATTCAACAACACCACTACTACTACTAGACTACTACTAGACTACTATTGAGAACAAGTAGCAGTAACAAGAGTACGAACAATCACAATCACACTCACATTATATCTAATACTCGAGCAATACTGTAAATACTAACACTAATAATAACCATGGCAACTCGAACTCGCATCATCCGTCGCGTGGGGAGCCACGACGGTTGTTGTGACGGTAGTGATGATCATAAGAACTGTGGCGGTGCTTGTAGCAACAGCAGTAGCAGCAGTAAGCCCTACAACAAGGAGAAAAAGACGTTCAAATTTAATGCACAAGGTTTCGTAACACAGCAGGTGGGCAAGCTACTTCAAGAGTATGCCATTGGTGATATGTTGGGATCAGGTGGATTTGGTGAAGTCTACCTAGGCACGCACAAGACGACGGGGACCGAACGTGCCATCAAGGTAATTAATAAATCACCAACGGACGACAACGTTAACAAGGCCGTCTTGCACGAATTCAATGTGGTGCGAAAATTGGATCGTAAGTAGTTGACGATATTATGCATTATGTATAGCAGTAGTTGCTGGCTTCTGGCTTGAATGGATGGATGGGTGAGCCATGATTTAAAATTTAAACAACACTATGCGCTTATCTAACGCTACACACTCTTTTTACGACACCACCTGCAGATCCCAACATTTTGAAAATGTACAATCTCTATCAAGACAGAAGTCACTTTTACATTGGTACGGACTTCTTTAATTTCGTTTGATTGTTCCAAGGATCTGTCTCCTGTTTCTGTCCCGCCTCTTGTTTCTTTGCTGCGGTTTCTCATACTTCCATCTCATTCACACTTTGTTGTTCTTTGTTTTATGGTTTGGTTGTTGTTATCATTATCACACAGTAACGGATATTTACAAAGGAGGAGAATTATTTGACGAAATTATCAAACGCACCAAGTTCACCGAAACAGATGCCGCTGACTTGATGAATAACTTGTTGAGCTGTGTCAACTACTGTCACAAACAAGGTCTCGTTCACAGGGACCTCAAACCAGAAAATATCCTTCTCGGTAAGACTTGCAATTGTACAACGAACAACATATGCATTACCATTACCTCTTTTCTGTGAAATACGTTGCTCATGCCTTTTGCTCTCCTGAACCAAAAACACACGCACCAATCCACGATCCATGTCAGAGGAAAATATGGAAATGGATGATATGAAGGTCATTGATTTTGGTCTCGCCGCACCCTACAATGGCGAAAAATTACGTGAAAGCGTAGGAACAATCTACTACATGGCTCCGGAGATTTTTCACAAGAGTTACGATGCCAAAGCCGATATTTGGGCATGTGGGGTTATTTGCTTTGTTCTGCTTTCGGGATATCCCCCGTTTGATGGAGAAACGGACGATGATATCGAACGGGCTATACGGAGGGGCGATTACAGTTTCAAAGGACGGGTCTGGAACAGTGTTTCGGACGAAGCCCTCGATTTCATCGCCGATTTGTTAACGTACGATCCAGAAGAACGACCAACCGCGGAAATGGCACTGCAGCATCCGTGGTTGCAAAACAGTCGCAAGACGACATCGGGAAACTTTCGACAACGAGCCTCGGATTCTACTCGAGCCTATCTGGTACGTTTACCCATTAGCAGCAGCAATACATTTTGGCAATTCACATGTACGCTTGCACACTGATTTTTCATAAATCGAAATTGTTTCCTAACAGTACTCTTGATTGTCACATGCTTGTTGAAATTATTCATAAAAAAACGCAAAAACCAACAATTCCATGCAGAATAATTTGAAGAGTTTCAATTCAACGTCCAAGCTGAAACAGGCAACGTGTGCTTTTATTGCTTCGCAGCTCCTTCTTAAAAAGGAAAAGGAAGATATTGATGAAGTCTTTCGTGCATTGGATACAAGTTGCGATGGAAAAATTACCAAAGATGAAATGGCGAACGGTTTTTTTGATTTTTACGGTAAACGACTGACAGAAGAAGAACTGGACCGAATGTTTGAACATATCAATCACTCTGCAACCGGAGCTATCAGCTATTCCGAATTCGTAGTGGCGGCAATGCTGGAGAAGAACCTGCTGGACGACAGCCGTCTAAAGGCAGCTTTCAACATGTTTGATTCGGATGGAGATGGTGTCATTTCCTTGGAGAATTTCAAGCAGGTCTTGTCTTTCTTCAAGGACGAAACCGAAGATGATGAGGCTGTTGATGAATACATTATCGAAAACATTATCAAGCAGGCGGATGCAGATGGCGACGGCAAGATTTCGTACTTGGATTTCCAGAAGATGATGATTGAAACAGTCGCTGAAAGCGCTCCAATCCCTACAGGTCCTCCCGCTCCATCTACACCCGAGAAGAAGGATAAGCCAGGTCACATTCGACATCGATCTGCAATCATGGGCGTTGAGGGGGCAGATGCTTGCATGTCAATTTTTGCCGAAGCTGCGCTTTCGGATTCGAAGAAGCGTAAACACCGTCGAAATCTCTCCCAGCTCTCTTTCTTTTCAAACAATATACCAGAGTAGCTTTTTCCGGTCCATTTTCGCGCTCACTGTCCCCCAAAAAACTCAAGTTTGTTGCATGTAAAATAAAGAATAAAATCCTTCATTATTTCCTTGTTTACAAATGCATATTATTACTTGGAGTATTAAAAAAAAATAGAATGTCTAATTAACGGGGATCACAACAGTGCCCCCCCACCAGCGGGGTGCCACGGTTACTTGAGGGCAACCATTGGCACCCGCAGTGGAGTATCAGTGTTGATCACAACCAGACCACCTCCCTGATTTCCAAGGAGAGGATCTACTAGTATATCTATTGCTTGGGTGCAAAACACCCACTGCGGTCCATTCCATGTGTCAGGCAAAACCCAGGGGGAAAAATCCTAACACGCATTCCTGTGCTTGCAGCACCCATCCATGCATTATCATATTCTGTTGCTCTCGCGCTTTAATACTACTGCCACACCATTCTGTCATCTACTTCCCGGCATAGCTTCCTGTGTCCCATGATCACTGCTGGAGGAGGCTGGAGGTTGGAGGGTAGGTCCAACAGTGCCCTGGGACGACTCTGCTTGTTTATTCTAATTCATTAGCTGGTCATGCTGTTACTGTTGGTTATGTCCGTGTCTTCTTATTGTCATTGTCTAACCGCATTACTGAAATTGCTCTGTAGAAATTGTACCAGAGTCTACAGGAGTCCAGCTTTCATGTCGCTCATGCTGAATCCTCGTCGTTTTATCATCTTGCTGTCTTGTTACCTTCTTAACTTCTTATCACCATCTTATATATCTGCTTATTTTCTTATCTTGTTGTCTTATCTACTAGTTTTTGGTGGATCGATTATCCTTTTCTGTTTACCTTCTTTTTCTCTCTAGAGACTCGCCGAAGCTGCCCTATTTCTGTGTTAATGATGGCTACTACTGAATAAGAGTGGTACTCGAGTATTCTAAAGAAGAATTGATAACCAGAATATCTTATTTCAGAATTTCAGCGCCATTGCGAAAAGGAAATGCAGTCATCTTTGTTTCAGTGAGGAAACACTCCCCAGAAAGACTGCTTTACTGGGAATACGCCTGGTGGACACATCATGGACTCTCACTCGTGCTTCTTTAAAAAATCCTTTGCCCCACAGGACCTACTTGATTATTTTGGTTGACTTGGTCGCATTCCCGCTCTAAAGTTTGTCTTCCGAGTACTGTACTACTTTAGCTACGACTCGTCCCCCTATGGTAGTAGGGCTGCGTTTCCGATTCGTGTGTTTGCAGGGGGTATTTGCCCCCTGCACTTCCAGGGGGTATTTACCCCCTGTGCCGAATTTTTTTACTATGTGCTACTACTAGTAGAAGTACAACTAGCTA
>Ga0100402_1007111_pt1 | contig 10896 bp, 12 predicted proteins | sample CryGeyme20150102_FD_80419 | JGI IMG/M metagenome (GOLD analysis project Ga0100402, IMG submission 80419) | Groundwater microbial communities from Crystal Geyser aquifers in Utah, USA - Crystal Geyser metaG 2015-0102 | ecosystem: Environmental > Aquatic > Deep subsurface > Groundwater | place...
TACAACGACATCAAGGAGTGTCTGTTCCAAGGTGACAGTCACATCTTTGCCTGCAAGGAAGAAATCAACTAACTACGATTCTGTGAATCAAATCCAACCGAATACGTCAAATTTTTGAGAGCATCAACTCCTCACCAGCGTTTACCTAAAGTCTACGATTTTCACAAGAATGTTTCTCCATTCGATTACAATTGATCTAAAAACTAATACAAAGCATATCCCTATCAAACATTTGGTCATATATGTCATATCTATATCACAAAGAAGGTCACTCGTTGGCCTATTATGCCTTTTTATCCTAAGGAAGGACGTCATTAGTGACTTGGCTCATCCATTTGTAGACTAACTCGTTTTATTTTTCAATTTATTACATCATTTATTTCTATTAGGTTGGATGTTCTTGATGTTTGCTGGGACTTTCGCTTTGCATTCGGGCGTTTATTGCTTAAGTTTAATCGAAGAAAGATTTGAATAGAGTTGATAATTTGCTGATGCTGTAGAAAGGTTTAGTCACCTCATGGACTACTCTGACCTTTTCCTCACCTTATATCTTTTATTGTTGGCTCATGTACTCAGTTAGCCAAGATTTAAGCTCTCCTTCTGATTGGTTTTTCTTGAGCCAAGCTCCAAATCCAGTATCTTCTTCTAAATTTTCTTTTAGCTTTATTGCAATATTGGTCAATAGACCACTGAAGCCACAGCTATTCTTTCCTTAACCTTTTTTGATCCTTGCCAGCTCTTTCAATTTATCAGTTAGATAGCTCTTATTGAGAGCAATGAACACTGCTTAAGTATTGGAGGTAACAGCAGCTTTCATGATCTTTTCGATCTCGATGAGAGCCAGGCTATGCCATTGATATTTGGTTATATATTCGAGCAAAATTGGAAAGACATTGTATGTCGATGTCGATATTTGCTTGGCGATGGCATCAGCTCCATGGGCTATGATGTAGTAAAGTGCTTGGAGGTACTTGTATCGTTTGGATGTTAGTTTAGCCTTGACATTAGGCTAACTACCCCCTCGACCTTGTGCTAGTTCTTGTTGGATTTTTTTATACAAAGCTGCTATCAAAAATGGTGCATCTTTCTGATAAACCGACACTTGTTTGCAGACAGCGATAAGCATGACCTCTTGCTGATACAAGTTATTCTACATTGTCCAAAAAGTACCTGATCGATCACTGCTTCGACCAACCGAAACAGAGTACCAGAAAATCTTCCTAATTCTTTATGTTTTAGTGTCCATAAACGATTGATAGATTCGACAAGCATCCAATTTATGCTGTATAGTTAGTCTTAGCTTCTTTTGTTTTCGATGTATTGATTGACAATTTCACTGAATAGAGTTATCCGAGCTCCTATTTGTACATTCAGAAGAGCATCCTCTACGATGATGATGCGGATTATCAGTTCTACTATGGAGTGTGATTAGACAAAGTTCAGCATTTTTTCTGGTTGTGAGCGCAAGATGAATTCGAGTACCCTGGAAGGGTTAGCCGGAAAGAGATTCATCAGTATTTTGGCAACATAGCCTGAAATGACGTAATTTGGTTAGCTATCGAAGTACTTAAGAAGTCTTCCGAGGACAGGAGCCCCCTTTTATTCAGGGTCTTCGAGGAAGAGTAATTCATAAACTTTAGGTATCATGGTGGAGAGCATGTCTGCAGCTATCATAGGTATCTTGTAGCTTCGCATTTTGTCATTGGGAGGGCCTGGGACGATCAGAAGGTTGATTATTTAAATCATGGTTTAGGGTGTCAACATGGAAAGGAAGGCTGGATTGCTGGTCTTAAACCATTAGAGAGCTATATCTTCTTGAAGCACCTCATAAATTGATAATTTTCGTTGTTAGAGCTTCTTCTCTAGCTTGACTGCTCTGTCCTTTTCGGTCATTATAAATAATATCTCTAGGCCAATACCTTTAAATATCATCAAACACTAATCCCATATCTTTTTCATACCATCATTTCATCAGCTCAGCCAACTCCCTCACACTAATAGTGCCTGTTTTATCAGTATCGATCAGTTTAAATACTTCGTGGACCTCTTCAAAGGAAATATTGAAGCTTAATTTGTTGTTGAGCAGTTCGTCGAATTATTTCATGTTTATCTGTCCATCGTTATCTTTGTCGGCAATTTTGATAAATGTAGTTGGTGACACTGAGCTCCATTTAAGATATTCTACAAATTGGCTCATGTTTCTTTTGGCACGTTCAGTAGAGACACTTTGTTCATTGGGATTGGGAAGTTTGTTCATGAGCATTTAGAGGAACTCATTTTTGGAGATAAGGCCGTTGCTGTCGGCATCGAATAGTTGGAAAAACTTCACTCGTTAGAATTTTTTGTAGCAAGGGGCGATAGATTTTAGAAAAATTGAGAACTCAGAGTAGTCAATGTATCCACTTTTGTTACTATCAATTTTTTGGAATAGAACTTCAGGATGTTCTTTTCTAGCTTTGATGATCGCAGCCAATTAATCAATTTTTCTGGAGAGCACATCTTCACTTTCTCTGAAATCCACATAGAATAATTTTTCCTCCAAAACAGTGCTTTCAACATATCCTTTTCGCTCTTTGTCAAGATATTTGAATAGCATATTGACTTCATGGGTCGTTATGGCGGGATTGATCTCTCTGATTAATTTGCATAGCGAAGATTAGCTGACACTCATTCCATGGTAGGGTCTTAAAATTTAGTTGATATTCAAATTTCTCCTTTGAATTTCTTCCTGGATCCTCAAGAGGATTTTTTTGACATAGTTATCAACTTAAATAGAAGGAGTTCCACTTCCATGATCTTTGTTCCTGACAAGAGGATGTTTAAAAACCTCCTGCCAACTCATCCTATTATCTTAATTGTGAACCAAACTTCTCTTGATAAAATCTTTTGTATTGGTTCCTATATTGGCGTTGTATGGAAATTTCAAAGGTGTATGCAGTAAGGCGTTCAGATATTAGTTCATACTTCTGCATGGCCAAGGTGGGTAACCGAAAATCATCTCAAACAGCATCAGACCCAAACTCCATATATCAGATTTGGCAGTATATGGTTGACTTCTAAGAAGTTGAGGAGCCATGTAGATGGGAGTACCACAAATATCAGTCAATTTTTTCCTACCCAGGATGTCAGCTTTACATGCAAATCCAAAATCAGCAATTTTGTAACGATGATTCTTCACCAGTACGTTAGCAGGTTTTATATCTCTATGGATATATCCTTTGTTGACAAGCACCTAAAACCCTAGCAAAATATCTTCAAATACATTAATACATTCCTGCTCTGTAAATTTGTGATCACATATTTCTTTGCGAAGATCTGAGTCACAAAGTTACAAGATAATATAGGTGAATTGAGGACCTATCTCGTAGGTGAGCATTTTGACGGTGTGATCGGAATTGACATCTGAAGTGATGGCGATTTAGCCCTTAAGTGATTTCATAAGGACAGGATCTTTATTGAAGCAGTCCATGTTCATCTGTTTTATGGCATAAAAGGAGTTATCTTTGAAGTTTCTGACTTTGAATACCTTACCGTAGCTACCTTCGCCAAGGAAGATCCTTTAGTTCCAGTCGTAGTCATTACAGAAGGGAAAATCGTCCTGCTACATAAGATTTCAATAATTTATTGTAATAATTACATCAAATCAACCTGCATCTTTCCAATGGGTAAAAAAACAAGGAATTTCTTATTTTATTATTTCAATTATTTCCTCATTATATACAACTTTGATGGCCCGAAGTGTATTAATTGTAAATTTGATTACATGAATCTTGACATATTCGAATCCACCCGTCATTGGAGTTACACCAAAGAAGACGAACTTGCATAAATCAAGTTCGGAGATCTTGCGGATCAAGCAAGATAAGAGCTCCCTAAATAATTCTTTGACAGTAAGTTCTTCTACATTCAGGACATGCACCAGAGTTTTTATCGGGGATGAGAAAGACAGAAATATACTCAGTTTTGAAGACTTTACCGAAAGGAGTCCTCCACAATGTTTTTTTCGATTGCTGTGAAGACAAATAATTTGTAAAATATATCTGACATAGTATCGGAACGTTATTGCCAAACATGCGAATGTATACGTAACTGCTGGCTATGATTCATTCAAAATTGCCACAAAGGAAGAAGCCAAGCAAAACGGTTGGAAATCTATGTAAGAGGCTAGGAAATAATTTAAGAGTGAAGATGAGTTTATTGAGAAATTATTTGGAATCACTACTTTCAATCACGAAGAAACTGTCTATACCTTCATCAACGAGGATTCTAATGCTTGGAAAATATTCGAAAAGAAAATGATCAACACCGACACTCTAATATACTCAAAAGATATCTTTGTTAAGTATGTTGAACATGTCCTCAAAAAATTCATCAATAATGGTTATCAGAGAGTTGAGTTTAGGGCTCAGCTCGTCAAATTACAGGAGCATGATGAGAATGGGAAATTAGTTAGAGAGATAGATGAGGAATAATATGGAAAATATTTTGATCTTGCTGCAGATAAGGTTGAAAAAGATAATCCTGGGTTTTCAGTGGGAATGATTTTTGGCATTAAAAAGTCGCTTCCAGATTAAGAAATTCTTGCCAAATTGGAGAAAATATTCCAGTATTAATGGGATAGAATTGTCGGTCTTGACTTCTTTTTGGAAGAAGATATTTATGGAAATTTGAGCAGATACAATAAGTTAGTTGACGAAGTTGCTGCTAAGTACCCTGACGTGAGATTATGGAAATGCTACCACGCAGGTGAGACCAAAAATCCAAATTCAACAAACATCTAAGAAGCTGTCAATGCTGGTAGTGTCAGAATTGGTCATGGATTGAACGTTTTGCAAAGAGTATAGTTCTTACCTTATTGTAAACATGTCTGCTTCGAAAAATGTCCTCTATCTAACTTGATGCTTGGATATACTGGTGACCCTAGAGAATCATCAGGCCCCGTTTTGCTTGGTTTGGGATATGCTGTTACAGTAAATATGGGTGACTCTGGAAAACTTGGAGCTTAAGACTCAACAGGAGATTTTTTTGTGGCTTCTATTTCCTACGACTGGACTTTCAAAAATTTCAAGCTGATCGTACAACATTCTCTCAATCACTGTTTGGTCAGAGAAAAAGAGAGAAGGAAAATACAAAAATAATTCAACAAGCGATGGGACAAATGGGTCTGCAAATTTTTATCGAAATAAAAACATAATCCAGATCTAACTGCCCCCAAGGGTCTCGATATTTTCACTGGAGCGAACAATTGGACCTGGACTGAGAAAGATGAGTAAGCCTATGAAGCCTTCGGTCGACTCAGAAAATAATAAATTGCCAACCTTCCAAGTAAATTCTTCAGAAGTATTCATCTTTTTATTAAGGATCTACTCTTTCTCATTTCGAGCACATCAAAAGTGGTGATCTATATCCTTTACTCAAATAAATGCCAAAAGGGTGTCTGCATCATCTTCACATCGACTGCACAGAAGATGAAGATTTCGTAGCTATTATTTTATTCAGTACAAGGAGCACATTATAACTGATCCGATTATCTATCTCGACAAGGAAAAGAAACATTTCATGATTGGAACTGCTGAGGAGGCCAAAGAAAAATAATGGGTCAGTTGGAAACAATTAGCTCAGGAGATTCCTGACGAGCATAAATTTTTGAAATTTGTTGCTAACATTACTATGCTCAATAAAGAATAAATTATAAAATTTGGAGGCAAGCAATCTGATTTCTGGGGTATTTTCTAATAAAAAATTTCAAATTTCTTCCCTTTAGTCTTCACTCTTCACATATTCAAAAAATACATCAAACATGTTCTTCTCAAATACATCAGAAATGGATATGACAGAGTCTAATTCAGAGCTTTGCTTTGTCAATTGACATAATATGACGAGAATGGTAAGTTTGTTAAAGTACATGATGAAAAGACATATATGGATGCTTTTGATGAGATGTACTTTGAGGTCAAAAAAATGCATCCGTAGTTCAGCTCAGGTCTGATCTTTTTCGGCCTTAAAATGGACTCATAATAGGTCAATTTCAACAGATTGGATAAAGTTTGCTCCTATGAATGGCCTAGAACAATCGGTATTGACTTCGTCCAGCAAGAAGATCCCTATGGCTCAATGTAGCCCTACATTCGAGTGGGAGACAGAATAGTCAAGAAATATGCACATCTCGACATCAAAAAAGTGTACCATGCAGGTGAAACAAAAGATCACACCAACAATAACGTTTAGTTATCAGTTCGATCAGGTAGCGTTAGAATAGGTCATGGTTTGAATATCGTCAAAAAGATTCACTACTTGCAGAATTGCAAGCATATTTGTTTTGAACTGAATCCTATGTCTAATTTGTTAACAGGTGGAATGACAGATATCAGAATGTCGACGGCACCTCTTTTGCTTGGACTTGGCTATGCTGTATCGATCAGCCCTGACGATCCTGGAAAATTCGGCTATGAAGACACAACAGTTGATATGTACTACTCAGCTGTTAGTTTCAACTGGACCCTCAAACATTTCAAATTGATCGCCTTCCATGCTATCAACCACGCCATTGTCACCAATGGATAACGACTCAATATGCTTGACAGTTTCAACAAGAAGTGGGACCAATGGATCGAAAAAATGATCCAAAGTACAAAGAACGGTAAAATTGAATGGCCCAAACGAGCACCATCAAACGAGTTAACTAAATAAGACTAGCCCTCTTAAAAGAAACAAAACTGATCCATCAAACACCTAAAATTCACATACAAATAATCCATATCAATTCGTCTTATTTTCATCCTCATTCCCCTATTTTTTTATTTTCTCGTTGATAAAGCGTTAGATCTCTTCTTAACTTTTGATGACAACCACATAATATCCCTTATTTTTCCAATATTTTTCAGCTTTCATCTGCAATCCTTTTTGTATCTGATTCAAAAAGTTGTCCTTATCATCGGTGTATCTAAACAGGACGATAATATTCTGGTTTTTTGTGATGCGGAGGTCAGCCAAAAAGGGGTACTCGAAATAGTTGATAGTTATTTTTATTTTTTATTCTTTGTTGTATTTGTAGTATGTTTCGATGTCCATTTTAAGGGTTTATTTCTATCTTTGATAGCGCTTGCTGGCATAGAATTAATGACTTTGACTTAAATAAGCCCCTATATTTTTGATGCCATATAGATCGTTGTAATATGACAAAAATACTTTATTGTAGTCAACATATTCCAATCCTTCCTGGTACTCTACTCTGAATGGCTGAGGATTATCCATTATTTTAATGAACTGCTACACAAACAAATTCTTGAGTACTTGGATATCCCGTTCCAAGGTCCCTTTTTGTTATGGTTCCATAAATCTTTCTAACTTCATTAAAGAGTTGAAAACTGTCGGGTAGGCGATATTTTGTTTGATGTTGTTATAAAATGATGGATTTTGGATGGTTTTAGACACAAACTCGGCCAAAAATTATTTAGCTTACTAATTTCGATCTAACTTACACAAGTGATTGAATTAATGAATAGCTAGTTAGAGAGTACTGGCCAAGCGAGCATGATGATTCTGACGCCAATGTGATTCATGTTCAAAGCTCAAACTTTCCAACTTCATTTAGATTTCATGGGTGAGAGTTGATAAATGTTTGGAGATCTGCTTGACTGATAGATTGTCTGCTATTCTACTGATCTTAACTCGATCGCTTTTGAAATGACTGCAATTGAAGACACCTTTTTTTTTGAAAAATATGCCACCACCAAATGTAGTAGTAAGGAAGAAATAATCAGTTCTGCCAAAGCTGGCATCAACAAAATTCCAGACATTTTTGGTAAATAGTTAAGAGGTGTATTGATGGGCTATCATTTCATCATATTTTGACATTTTGTCAACGATGCTCAGGTATGTTAGGAATTTTGATGCTAGATGGAATTCACGCAACTGAAGGTGCAGTTTTTGGATGATGACCTCATTTTTTTACAGTTTTTTCTTGGATTATAGCAGATGATTCATCAGTTTTTCCCCAAAGATTTGAGACCTGAAGCCATATTTTTAAGCCAAGGTACAATGAGCATCCATTCTGTCAAGTTTGCTACTAGGATACAATGCCATAACTTTTTCAAGCAACTTCAAGATCTAATGAACCTCTTTAGTATCTTCATGAGTGCACATGATAATCAAAACTTCAAAAATTCCTCTGACCCTCTTGATTTCCAAAGTGTTAATTCCATTCAAGTAAATATTCAACATTTTTTGCACTCTATAATATCAACTTAACTACATGTTCAAATATATCTTCTTAGCTTGGAGATAATGCTAATTGTTGAGGAATTGGGTGATCAGATAGATTTGGATCAATTGTCGATCGTTATGCAATTCAGTTTTGAATCTACAGTAGAAAAAGGTGTACATTTATTAGTTTTAGAGCATTTTAAAATATTTGAGGACGAGGGAGTTGTATAAAGTAGTAAATATTTTGGTGTAGTTTTATTGGATTGAGGGGAAATCTTTGAATTTTTACAAATGGACGATATTTTTTATTTTGAGTATGACCTACTCTAAACTAGAAACGAATTGATAATTTTTATCCACAATGTTGTCAATAACTAAATTGAGAAAATCTTCACTGTAATATCCCTTACACAAGACAAATTCAACACCACTTAAATAATCGATTTTATTCAAACTACGATACTCCTCCTCTATTTCTTTACTTCTTCCCATGTAATATCTCTCGATGTTATCAGCAGTTATTTCCTTCTACTCAATAACTATCTTCTAACCTTGTTCGACTGATCTCTTTAAATTGTTTAGTTGATTGATTTGTTTGATTTTTTCGATTGACCTTTCCTTGGAAAAAAGAATGCTTTTTATTAGAAAAGTAGAAAGTAGGGTGCGCATGTATTCGTTGTATATGTAGACAATTGAGTGGCTTATTTTGGATGTTTTTAACATCATGGTTGGTTTCATCATCACCATTAGTGACCTTCTAATGCCTAATTATTTCTTTGTTTGATTTCTACTGTTTATGGCCAGACTCAGCTTGAAAATCTAAACTATTTAATAAAGTACGAGATCGGTGAAGACACTCATGCTGTCAATAGAAAGATCACCTCGATCTGTCAAGGCATACAGACATTCGATATGCGACTCCAATACTTTTTCATGTTCGAGTGCATGATTGTTAGCCATGATACGAGCTATTGAGCGAGCTCTCATGGTGTTAAGCAAATATGGCGTTGGTATTTTGGGAGTGAAATCAATGCTATTTTGTAGTAGAAGTTGATATGGTTTCTTTTGGTCTGCTTCTTGAAATTGTCGTTCTGGTCTGTTAGAGAACACTGAGGAGGAAAAGTAGATTGGTCTTATTAAAAAGAAGGTTCGGCTGAGGATGACTTTTAGCATACCTTTAATATTATAATCAACAATCACTCCACCACCAAGTCTGATGGTATGGACACAGTTCACCAAATAGTGAGAAGAGTGAGATGGTTAAGGATACTTTTTGCAAAAGATATTTTTTGATGATTTTGGGTCTCAATTATAATACAATCAACAAGGATGTCAAAAGGTAAAGGAAAGGTGCCAAATGCTTATGAAGTCAACCCGATGCTTATGGAGCAGATGGATCAGATTACTCCTGAAAATTTTGTTCAGTTTATGATGGGCAACCCGGAAATAGTAGGTGAAAAGTTCAGAAAAACATACTGGAAGAACTTCAAAACTCTTGGAATTTTCACTGGACTCTGCACAATCGGAGGATTCGCCTCTAACATCGCAGTCACTCGCTTTCTTCCTAACTTCCTCATACTGCCAAAAATAGTCAAGATTCCTCTTAGATTAGCCATCTTCGCCCTTCCTTTCGCAGTATGCTATCCTAAGCTAGCTCATCACTACGAGTTAGGCAACGAGATGGTGGAGGATCAATTTTTGAAGATTCAGAGATTCAGAAGAACCGGCAATATTGAGGAGTACTTTGCTGACTCTAAGTGATTATTTGACATTCGTATTATTCGCTATCATTGACATTTATTAAGTCAGCTATTAATAATCAAACATGGAAGATAGTCAAACTCCTCAAAACTAATCCCCCAACTCTATTCTTCCAATCTGGAAGACATATCCTATCGATATTCACAATCCAAACGACCCATCGATATCCTCATGTCAACTGGTGGCAGTCTACAAAAACAAAATAATTGTCTACGGAAACGATACATGGCAGTAAAATGACGATTCGAATATTTTTTTGCATCTCTATTGCATATAGCAAAAGCAGTGGATGAAGAACAAAATCAGGAGTCAAAATGAGAATATCAAACATTTTAGAGGTATGTATGGAGCGATGGTGGGATCCAGATATTTTGTCTTTGGGCAGCAAAACAAAAATAAAGATGAATTGGCAGGATGGAGAATTAATATGGAGGCATCATAGTGGTTGGAAATCGATCAGAAGGGACAAATTCCTCCTCTCACAGAAGGCGGTTCATTAGTGCACTACTAAAAACATTGGCTTGTCTATCTTCCCGGTCACCAAAACGGCTCTTTTGACAATTAGCTTTATCTCTACAACGTAGATACAAAATACTGGTACATTTGCTAAGGAAACTACAGGTACAGTTTAAGAGCAAGATATCAGACCTCTATGGCGGTTATCGGAGATAAGATATATTTATATGGCGGCTACGGACAGGGAATTGATGGAGTAGAGGTACTAGACGATTTTTGGGAGGTGAAGATCAGAGTTCCACATAAAGGTAATCCTCCAAGTGCAAGTGCATTGAGGATAAATAGTTTAGCGAGGCCTGAGGGTCGGGCTGAGCATATGTTGGTAGTAAACAATCGAGATCTTTGTTTGGTTGGAGGAAGAAATTAAAAAGGATTTTAGAAGTCGATTTGGAATTTTAATATAATTGATCAAGA
>Ga0100402_1007120_pt1 | contig 10885 bp, 11 predicted proteins | sample CryGeyme20150102_FD_80419 | JGI IMG/M metagenome (GOLD analysis project Ga0100402, IMG submission 80419) | Groundwater microbial communities from Crystal Geyser aquifers in Utah, USA - Crystal Geyser metaG 2015-0102 | ecosystem: Environmental > Aquatic > Deep subsurface > Groundwater | place...
AATAAAGTTACGCTACTCTGTAGCTTTTGAAATTTATTTTTTATTATCATTCTACAAAGGTTACGCAACTTTGTTGCTAGGAAAGGACTATTTTAGATTTTATAAATGTCACTCATGTTATAACCTAAAAAACAACTACATGAAAGTTCAATTTAACACAGACAGCACTATTGATGGAGATGCAAGAACTCAAGATTTTTTTTCTGACTTAATATCAAAAAAGCTAGATAGATATGATGAGCATATTACTAGGGTAGAAGTTCATATTTCTGATGAAAATGGAAAAAAAGGAGGCCCTGATGACAAAAAATGTTTGTTAGAAGCAAGATTAGAAGGCAGACAGCCTATTGCCGTTTCAGCGCAAGAAGACACCATCGAAAAAGCCGTATCAGCAGCTATTGAGAAAGCAAAAGCTGCTTTAGATAGTTTCTTAGGGAAACTACAGAATCGTTAAGGAAAAAGAAAGTTAAATGACAAAAAAGCCTTTCAATTTATTTTGAAAGGCTTTTTTTGGTGTAAATACAATAATTTCTAAAACTCCAAAATAAATCCAATCGTTGGCAAAACACTTGGTTCGCTATCCTCTAAAATAGTTGGAATTGCGTTTGAGCCGTCGTTATTTATAGGCTGTCCGTCTGTGGTTTGGAAACCCAAATTATCAGCCGTTCTTGCAAACGTATAACGAGGAAATTGTGGCGAAGCCTGTAGAAGCGCATTCTGAATATCAATATATAAATCTAACGTGATTTTTTTGAAATTTATTTTTTTATCCAAACGAAAATCAAGCTGACTAAAATTACCCAAACGCTGAGAGTTTAGGCGAGAGTTGTCTAATACTCCGTTTCCTGTTGTCAAATAATTGCGTTGAGAAGCCAACAAATCAAAAGGCGTATAAGGAGAACCTGCTGCAAAACGATAACGCAAACCCATTTCCCAACCTTTACCAAATTTTCTACCCAAAATACCCGAAATCAAATGTCCATTATCCCACGCAGAAGAAATAAGCCGCCCATCTGTTCCTGCAAATTCACTTCTAACAAAGGTATAAGAAAAGACAGCAAAAATTTTACTGATTAGTTTTTGTTGGAATAAAAATTCAAATCCATACGCTCTTCCCTCTCCAATACTTGCAACAGCTTCATTTCCGATTGCGCCAAAACCTCCACCTTGATTGGCAAGTGAAACTCCATCACGAATCGAAACAGGATAATTTGCATAATTTTTATAAAAACCTTCTACTGTAAAGCGTGTACTTGCTCGTGGCAAAAATTCCGTTCCCAAAACATAGTGTGTAGAAGAAATATATTTGTTTGACTTATTGACAAAATCGCCATTTTCATTCTGAAAACCCAAAACAGTATAAATCGGAAGTTTGAAATAACGCCCCACAGAACCATTAATTGACCATTCATCATTCAAATAATAGGAAGCCGAAAGACGAGGCGACAAAGTTTCAAGAGGATTATTTCCAGTATCCATAAACGTATTCATATCAGTACGAACACCAAAAGACAAACCTAACTTGTTATTCAAAACCGTTTTGGAGACCTGTCCGAAAGCTCCATATCTAAAGAAATCAATCGCAGAATTATAATTGAGTAAAACTTTTGGCTGAATGATATTTCCAGTAGAATCACGTATTTCTCTTCTCAAACGATTAAAAATATCATTATTAAATTTCATGTATTGACCGACTAAACCATAAGCGTATTTCCATCCATTTTTTGACTTATTTACATCAATACGCAATTTATTTTCTATTTCTTGAGATTCTAAAAGTAGCGTTCTAAACTCTTCACTTTCTTGTCGGTCTTCGAATTGGTCAAGACGATTATCAAACATATTTCTACTCAAAGCAACATTTACATAACCATCTTTTACCAATCTTTTGAGCGCAAAACCTGTCGTATAATTCCATTGATTGATACTTGGACTAGAACGCAAAATATATTCACTTTCAGGAGTAGATTCTTCAGGAGCTTCAAAACTAAAATCATCAATCGCACCCACTCCAATAGCTGTAAGGGTAGTTTTTTCGTTGAATTTGTGTGTTACTTTATACTGAAAATCCCAATAATTAGGACGAATAGGAAGGTCAATAAGAGCAAACAAAAATTGTAAATACGAACGACGAGCAGACAAAAGCATAGTCGTTTTTTTACCTAAAGGAGCTTCAAAAGTAGCTGCTAGTTCAGTTCCAGAAAGACGAATATTTCCTTGCAAACGCTCCGAATTTCCTTCTTTTTGTTTGAATGTAAAAACAGAAGCCAACGCATTGTCATAACGAGCCTCAAAAGCCGACGAACTAAGTGTTACATCTTCAATAAAAGAAACATTCAAAATTCCAGTTGGGCCTCCTGCACTTCCCTGCGTTGCAAAGTGATTAATAACAGGAATTTCGATGCCGTCTAAATAATACACATTTTCGTTTGGCGCACCACCACGAATAATAATATCATTACGAAATCCTCCTCCTCCACTCGTACTCCCAACACCCGGAAGAGCCTGTACAACACGAGAAATATCAAAATTTCCTCCTGGATTACTCTTTATTTCTTCTGTTGTCAGTCGCTGTGTCGAAAGAGGACTTTCAACCGTTGTAGGAGAAGCAGAAGTCGCTTTTCGTGATACAATTTCGACACCATCCAAATTAGAAGCTGATTCAGAAAGCTCAAAATTGACATTATTTGCATTTCCTGTACTGACAACAATATTGAATTTTTTGAGTGATGCAAAACCCACATAAGAAGCCTCTAAATTATAACTTCCAACAGGAATTTCTAGCTTATAATTTCCTTCCAAATCTGTAACTACGCCCAAAATCGGATCGCTTCCCAAAACAATAACCGAAACGCCAATGAGTGTTTCTTGTGTGTCCTTATCTCTAACTGTTCCTTGTACAATTCCTTTTTTTGTAGTTTTTTCCTTTTTAGTTGGGTCTTCTTCTTCAACTATATTTTCAGGGTTTTCTGTTGGATTGTCTTGTGCAAAAGTAGAGATACAAACACCAAAAAATAAAGCAAAAAGTAAATAGTAAAATTTTGAAGTAGTCATTTGAATTTTTGATAAAATAAAAAAATAGTTGTAAATTTATAGTATGTTTACGTATTAGTTTTGATAATTGCAGAAAGTATTTTGTTTTCAGAATGCAAATTTAACTTCAAAGATTGAGAAATGTTTTAGTTTAAGTTAATTATTTTCTTAAATTTATCAAAAACTATTTCTAATTTAGTACGTTAACACACTAAATTTTATTCTAAAGGTCGCTCGTGGGGACACGAGCAACGGCAGAGTTAGCTTTTCTTGGAAAAGCAGAAAAAGACTTATCCATTGCTCGTGTCCCCACGAGCGATATACACAGCAAAAAAATGAACTACGATATTTTACACGAGCTTATAGATAAAGCGCAAGAGTACGAAACCCAAACAGGGCAAAAATTAGAAAAAGATGATTTAGCTATTTTCTCAGAATGGCTCTACGTACAGACACACAGTCGTGTGTCTAAAAGTAATGCATCTAAAAATCTTGCTCATAAAGAAGAAATAAAACTAGAGCCAACAGGCGAAACCTTAGATAGTATCATTGGAAAATTTATTGGTTTTATGTATCGTTTTGCAAAATTTTATACCAAAAAAGCCTTAGAAAATAGCCCTCTGACTACGCTAGATGATTTTACGTATTTGGGAAGTATTTTTCTGAAAGCAGGAAGCACCAAAACTGAAATTATTGATTATCATATTCACGAAAAAACAACAGGAATAGAAATTTTGAAACGACTAAAAAAGAATGGTTTTATCACAGAGAAAAAATCACTTACAGATGGTCGTAGTAAGTCTTTATTCGTTACAGAAGCAGGAAAAGGAATCTTTTTTGCTCACGTAGAAAGAATGCAAAAGATAGGAGAACTTATTGGGGGAGATTTGGAAGAAAACGAAAAACTACAACTTATTTCACTTCTTAATCGTCTTAATGATTTTCATCAGCCTATTTATCATGAAAATAAAAAGGAGAGTTTTGAAAGGCTTTTGAGTTTTAGGAAGTAAATAGGTTCTCCCATTATCAACGTCTGATTACAGACGATTTTGTGTATTTTCATTCTCCAATCTCCATTCCCATTTCACAAAAAATTGAAAAATAAATTACCCTTAACTTTCCTCTTCACAATTTTCTGTATTGGTTTTGCCTTCAAGTCGTATTTTACAAATCTTGATGTAGAATATTCAGTTTGGCTTTTGAAACCTACAACGATTGGGTAGAACAAATTACAGGACTAAATTTTGACTTTTTGCAGCATGAAGGCTATGTCTGTACTCAAACTTTGCCGATTACAATTATTGATAAAAGCTGTTCAGGACTTAATTTTTGGCTAATGGCTTTTCTTTTAGGAGCTTTTATTTTGCAGAAAAAAGCAACTGACTTTTGGCGTTTTTTTACTGTTTTGTTGGTGTTTTTGGTTTGGCTTGGCTCGTTACAATTATTGCAAATACAGGTAGAATTGTGATTTCTATTAAATTTTTGCCTCTTCTAACTCCTTATATTGAGTATGCTCAAAGTCATCTTTTATTAGGAATTTTTATTTATGTTACGATGCTGATTTTGTATTATTTGAGATTGAATTTCTTTGTGGGACGTGGGACAAGGGACGAGAGTAGAGGGAATACGAATACAGAAATACTTATTTTTTGAATAAAAACTTCTGCTTTAGTTTTCTCCAAAAATCATAATATCCGACAAAAAAGACAGCTCTGCCTTCTAAAAAATAGCTATTATCTACCTTTTTTATGATTTGGTGGTCAATGAAAAACTGATTTCTCTTTTCATTTTTTGAAGCATAAGACGTTTTCCAAGAATCAGTAATCGGTGTCGGAATATCAAATTTATTTTCACGAATCAAATAATTACTCAATTCTATTTCTTCAGATTTGAGATGATTGTCTATAAAATTACGAACAAAATCATAAATTTCTTTTGAAACTGGTTTATCTAATTTTGGGTAAGTTTTATAGAAAGTAGGAGAAATACGTTCAATCGCTTTTGGGTTATAAGTTTGAAAAATGAACAGAAATTTACGCAAAAACCAAAAATAACCTAGCTTTCTTTTCAAGAATAATAAATTACCTGCTTTTGCAAAATTTTTGATATACTCATCGGCTTTATCATTTTTAAAAACGACACTCACAAAAATAATTTCTAATGGCTTTTTATGAAAAGGAGTTTGACGTTTTGTGTCGTAAAATGCTTGAACTGCCATTACTTTACCATCAATTTTGTGCATATAAAAAATAGGATTATACCTCTCTATATGAAAATGAGTAATGTAATCATCTGGAAAAGCAGGATTTGCAGCCTGTGCCAAATCAGTAATTTGTTGTAGCTCTTCTTTTGAAAGTTCTGTTCCTTGTTTTGCTATTATTTCTACCATTTTTTAATTGATTTTACTTTATTAGTACTTTTGTGATTTTAAAAAACGATCAAATTTTATTTTTTCAATATCGTTCAACCAATTCAATTTGAGTATAAATCAAAAAAGGTCTGACAAAAACTAATTTATCAGACCTTTTTCTGTTTTGTAGTTTAGGAAAAGGCTTGCCTTTTCCCTACAAAACCCAAATTACTGTCCTCTTTTATTAAAGAAACGCAAACGAATAATTTCACGTTCGTTCAGAAGTCGCCAATTTCCACGCCCTAGAGTTTCTTTTGTAAGTCCTGCATAAACAGTTCGGTCAAGACGCACAACTTCATAACCCAAGTGAGCAAACATACGTCTTACAATTCTGTTTTTTCCGATATGCAATTCTACACCAACCGAAAAACCATCATCAGACAAAATAGAAGCTCCATCTACTTTTGAGATTCCGTCTTCCAATTCCAAACCAGCTTTCAATTTTTCTATATCTTCTTCATTGAATGGTTTGTCTAAGGTTACTCTGTATATTTTCTGAACTTCATACGAAGGGTGCGAAAGTTTTTTTGCCATATCGCCATCATTCGTAAAAAGTAAAAGGCCTGTTGTGTTTCTGTCCAATCTTCCAACTGGATAAATGCGTTCTGTGGTTGCTTTTGCTACCAAATCCATTACCGTTTTTCGTCCTTTTGGGTCGCTTGTCGTGGTAATAAAATCTTTTGGCTTATTTAAAAGTACATAAACAGGTTTTTCTTTACGCAAAACTTTTCCTCTATATTTTACTTCGTCGGTTGGTCTTACCTTAAAACCTAATTCTTTCATTACTTTTCCATTTACACTAATTTCGCCTTTTGCAATAAGTGTATCGGCTTCTCTGCGTGAACAAACACCTGAATTAGAAATATAACGGTTCAATCTCCACGTTTCATTTGCACCATTTGAAGAAGAATTAGAACCTGTATCTTTTGCAGAAACTCGTGCAGGACGTTCAAATTTTTTGTCCATTTTTTTGAAACCTCTATCCTTACTTCTTCGGTCTTCAAAACTTCTATCTTTTTGAAAGTCTTTTTTTGTATCCTCTGTGCGTTCTGTTCTAGGCTTAGAGTTTGTCGTTTTTCTTTCTTGTTTTTTGTTTTCTTGAGCTGGTTTAGAATCTATTTTCTTGTCTTGAGCTTTTTTCTCAAAGTGAGGATTAGGTTTGCTTTTCGCTTTCTCAAAACGGTTACTTTTCAAGTTTCCTTTTTCGCTTGATTTTAATTTTGGTTTGAAAGTTGAGTTTTTGCCAACATTTTTATCTGAGTTTTGATTTGGCTTTTTATCGTTATTTTTCATTGAATCTTATATTCAGTTTGTGAATAAAATTACGAGCGCATCTCGCAATTATAGTGTTTAACGATTAGTTTTTAGTGATTAATGAAATAACTTATCCTATTCAAATTTATTTGTTATGAAATTGTAGTTACATTTATCACTAATAATTAATCACTAATCGTTGTTTTCTTCTTGATTTTTTTTGTCTTGAATAGCTTTTGTTCCACGTTGAAATTGAAAGAGTGAGAATTCGTCGCCTTCCTCGTCTTCTAATTGTGATTGTAGTTTGACTTGTTTTTGTGCCGTTTCGACATCTTCAGCAGACAAATCTTCTGGCATTGGCAAATCATCTAAGGAATTAATACCAAAATAGTGCATAAACTTATCAGAAGTTCCATACAAAATAGGACGACCTGGAGTTTTGTCTTTTCCTTTTATGACTAACAATTCTTTTTCTAATAGTTTTTGAACTGCATAATCACAACTTACACCACGAATAGCCTCTAATTTTGACTTTGTAATCGGTTGTTTGTAGGCAATAAGCGCAAGGGTTTCGATGGCAGATTTGGAAAGTTTGCGTTTTGCTCTCTGTGTGAGTAACAAACTTATGCTACTTTGAAATTCAGGCTTTGTCAAAAATTGGAATCCTCCTGCAATAGCTTTTATTTCAATCGCAAAATCAGCCTGTTCGTAGCGTTTTTGTAACGTTTCGATGGCATCATCTATATCTTGTTTTGACACTTCCGTACCAAAAAGCTCTTCCAAAACTTTCTGAATTTCTTTGACAGAAATAGGAGAAGGAGAACAAAAGATAAGCGATTCTATGTGATTGAGTAAATATTGCACAAGCAGTTTGATAATGTCGCTTCGTCAGGACACGAGCAACGGACGTTCTTAGTTTATGAAAAAGATAAGTAAATCAAAATTTTATCATTTATTGAATAATAAAAAAATATTTTTACCATTGCTCGTGTCCCCACGAGCGATTTACTTACCAGAAAATTAAGTAAGCAAAGGTACGACTTTTTATACAACTTTCTGAAATATAGAGGTATAGAATTTTATTTATTCTCAAAAAGAAAAGTAATTTCAAAGCATTAGATTATCTTTCGTTTGTTCGTTGTTTTTTATTTTTTTATTCTTGAAAAAACACAATGATATTTTACTCTTCATTTGGAACGGTTATTGAAACTAAGCAAAATAGTAACACTTAAATAAAATCCTGTCTTAGTAATTCGGTACGCTTTTAGTAAATCTAATCCTGACTACTACTAAACGAATCAATTACTTAACAAACATATTAATACTATTTATAATGAGAAAGATTTTTATAATTTTCATTGCTTTATTTTTTGCAACCCTTGCAACAAACTCCACTTACGCTCAAGATGCTCAAGCTCGTACACTTTTGGATGCGATGAGTAATAAGTATAAAAAATACAATTCATTCAGAGCTACTTTTACCTCTACTTTGGCAAGTGCTTCCGAAAATATCAATGAATCACTTACAGGAACAATTACTGTAAGAGGAAACAAATACCACCTCAAAACGCAAGGTCAAGAAATTTATAATGACCACAAAACAGTTTGGACATTTTTAGATGATGCCAACGAAGTAACCATTACAAGTTATGACGAAGCTGACGGACTCAATCCAACTGATATTTTTGATATTTATAAAGATGGTTACAAATATGTAGTTGTTGAAGAAGTAAAAATTGGTGGAAGAGCGCACAAAATTATTGACTTAGTTCCAGAAGACAAAGACTTACAATTCTTTAAGGTTCGTTTGACGATTGATAAAGAAAATTATAACCTTGCAAGTTGGAATATTTTTGAGAAAAATGGACGTGTTCATTCTTATAAAATTACTAATTTCCAGCCTAATGTTTCGGTAACAGATGCTGATTTTCAATTCAATAAAACAAAACATCCAAACGTTGAAGAAGTAGATTTAAGATAATTTTATTTATTCTTATGAAAAATATATTTTCCCTATTTATTTTTTAGAAAGTAAATAGGGAATTTTTATGGAATAATTATTTCAAGAAAAAAATACTTTTTATTTTCTATCAGATTAAACCTTAATTCTTGATTTGTATCGTAACCTTACGAAAGGACTTAATCACAGATTTTAGATTAAGTTATCTAAATTAAATTTCACTCAACTATACATATTCAATTCTATGAAAACTCAAAAAATCACTTCAAATATCATCGGCAAAATTGCCGTTTTATCCTTACTTTTCTTTTTTATTGGAATGACTACTACTTTTGCACAAAGCGAAAGAGGAAAACAAATGCGAAATAAAAATGCTACTCCAGCCGAAAAAGCAGAGAGAAAATCTCAAAAATGGAAAACCGAGTTTAGCCTCAATGATACACAAACGGCACAACTCAAAACAGCTCTTTTGACACGAATTACAGCAACTGATGCTATCAAAAATGAAGGAAAAAGTCCAGAAAAAAGAGCAAAACGCAAAGCCATCATGACAGAGTTTGATACACAAATAAAACGTATTTTTACAGCAGAACAGTATGCAGCTTATCAGAAAAAGAAAGAAGAGAAAAAAGAAAAAATGAAAGAAAATAGAGGAAAAGGCAAGGGAAAAGGAAAACACAAACATCATGACAATGATGATAATGACGACGATGACGATGATTTTTAATCAGCTTTTAACTTTCCTATAAACTAAAAAAGCCCTATTTCGTAATGAAATAGGGCTTTTTTATTAAATCTTGATGTTGTAGTGAGCTATTTAATCCCAAAATTTCTTCCAAATATTTTGAGACGTTTCTAAGAATTTTTCGGTTGCTTTTAGCTGCTCGGTACTACTTTGAGTAATATCCGACAAAAGAGGAACAGAACGAAGTAAATCGCTTTCTTTTACAGTTTGGTCAATCGCCTTTGCCCATTGAATTACTGTAGATTCGTCTTCTTTTGCATCAGGGACAAGGTTATTGATGTGTTTTGGAGCTATATTTTTTTTGTCTGCTTTTATTTCAACAGTTCTATTTATTTTTGTTTTGTCTTCTTTTTTTACAGTTTTGTCTGCTTGAGCTAAGATTTCGGTTTCGATAATTTGATGAGGGTTTTGATTAACAAACTCTTCTTTTGTGAAAGAGGTATCTGTTTTTTTTGTAATATTTTTAGAGGTTTCTTGTTCTTTCAAAAAAGCATCTAAATCTGCGAGGGTGCTATTTTTTGCCATAGTAGTATAAAAAAATGGTGCTTAATAAATGGATTTTGGATTGTTTTCACTAATTATTTTTTATAAATACTTGATTGTGTGTTAGTTATGATATAAAGCGTTTTATGACTTTTATCGTTATTTCTTCAGCAAAGATACAATATTTTTTGCAATTTCTTGGTATTCCTCAATAGGACTTAAAGTAGAAAATTCTGCCATTTTATTTTTGGTTACTACAAAAGTAGGAATAATGGCTGCATCTAGGCTAGAAAGAGCTTTTTCGACAGTACTTGGATTAGTTCTATTATGGATTCTGTTTGGAAGAGTAGCAATTTTGAGCTTTTTATTTATCTCTTGTGCAGGTTTCAAATCTTGTATGGTTTGATAGGCTACCAACAAATCATTTTGAGAAAGGCTTGTCGGAACGACTACCAAATCAGATTCTAAACACAGTTTTCTGATTGCCTCATCGGTTGTTTTGCCTGCGCTATCTACTAAGATATAATCATATTTTTTACCTTTTCTATATTTTTTGAGTTCATCGATAATTGTTTCATCTGTTGAGCCTAAGATTGGAAAAGGAGCATCTTTTTCAGCAACTTTCTTTTTAAAAAGCTCCATTTTTCGAAGCGTTGTGAGCGTATAATTGGTATCGGTTTCGATGAGTAATACACGCTTTTTCTGGCTGGCAAGCGTTGTGGCAAGGTGCATGATATTGGTAGTTTTGCCTGTTCCACCTTTTCGGCTGATGAAAGAAATTATCATAATGAAATTAAAAGAATTAGAAATACATTTTTGGAAGGGTTAAAAACAAAAATAACAATTAGTTGATAAATAACTTACGCTAACATCAATTTATTAGGGTAAACGCACGAAACTTTTTATACTGCTTTCAGTGTGTTTAAACACACTTTAACTATCAGAGTAAATTCAATTTGCAAAGTTAAAAACTAGCTTGATTTGCTTTAAACGAGTACAT
>Ga0100402_1007129_pt1 | contig 10877 bp, 10 predicted proteins | sample CryGeyme20150102_FD_80419 | JGI IMG/M metagenome (GOLD analysis project Ga0100402, IMG submission 80419) | Groundwater microbial communities from Crystal Geyser aquifers in Utah, USA - Crystal Geyser metaG 2015-0102 | ecosystem: Environmental > Aquatic > Deep subsurface > Groundwater | place...
TTCAATATCCATCAAGCACTGATTACATGGTACGTAAATTGAGCTTAACATTGAGTCCTGGCAAAAACACCTGGATTAAGGGCGATTCGGGTTTAGGCAAGAGTACTCTATTTAAAGTGATTGCAGGAACGTGGAAATATGGTAGCGGTGATGTATTTTTGGCCGATAATAAAAAAATGTGTTTTCTGCCACAAAGACCATCACTACCATATGATACGCTCAGAGGGGTATTAGCGTATCCTGATTCCGTTGATACCTACACCAATGAACAATATGTGAAGGTGTTGCAAACGGTGGGCGATCTGGATAGGTTTATCTCGGAGCTGGACACTAAAGCGCGCTGGTCTAGACGCCTTTCCCTTGGACAGCAACAACGTTTATCCTTTGCACGGGCCATTCTCAAAAAACCAGATTGGTTATTTTTAGATGAAGCGACCGCATCCCTTGATGACAAGGCCGAACAGCACATGTATAGCCTGATAAAAAAAGAGCTAAGTGCGACCACTTTTGTAAGCATTGCACATAAAAATACTGTTGCACCGTTTCATGACAGGACAATTTTTATGAAGGTAGATGAGAATAGGAACGCCTGTCTTAGTGAAGCTGAAATTGCTGAGGAAAAAGATGCGGCAAACGATGAATATTCGATGGCAACTACCATAACGAGTTAATGGTGGCGTGCTATAAGCGTATAATTAATATTGTTTGGGTCAAAGGGTGCGCTTATGTTTGAACTAGAAATCATGGTGACAGGCTATACCATTGTTGTTGCTTCAACAGCGGCGATCATCACAAAATATATTGGAAAAAGGAAATTAGAAACTATTCGTCTTCAACTGAATGCCGTGCAGGCCGCCTTATTAAAGGCCGAAGCTGAAATTGAGCGGCTCAGAAAAGAGGATGCCGCCAACATTTGGTAATTTCTTGCGTTGGGTACGGTTATTTAACCACGTTCCCCTCTATTTTAGAGGTGGGACGTTTTTATGCTTAAACCAACCTGCCCTTTCATTGAGCTTAAAAAAATAAAACAAAATATTTTAAATTCAAGACTGTTTTTTTATTATTTATTTGATATGCTTAACGACCCCGCACTATAAATCTTTACCACAACCTTCTTGTGGATATTTTTTTTGAACAATCCGTTAAAATTAATTGACAAGTCGCGCTCAAATCTGAAAGCCCAATAAAAACAAGGCCTGTAGACATTTTTTAATTTAAATATCATCTCATATTTATCCACAATTTCTGGGGATAACTCTGTGCATACAATATTGAAAGCCTTGAATAATAACCCTATTGATAGATTGGCTAGAGATCCTCCAAGGCATTAATTAAATCGCCTCTCTGCCTGTGATATAGTGCGAATCATAAATTAAGTTCATATTTCACCATGCATAAAATTATCCAGTCGCTTCTCATCGCATTTATTTTTGCATGCTCGGCAAGCAATGCAACACCCACTAATTTTTCTGAATCCAAACGCATTATCAGAAAAATATTTAATGAACACCCACAAACCCTATATTGCGGCTGCGCTTATAGCCCTTCTAATCAAGTCGATTTGGCCAGCTGCCATATGGATTCGGCTATTCACATTAAACGTGCTCATCGTATTGAGTAGGATCACATGATGCCTGCTGAAAACTTCGGCAGACACTTCGCCTGCTGGCGAGAATTACAATGCACACGCCAAGGAAAAGCCTACAAAGGCCGTAAGTGTTGCCAGCAAACAGATGCATTATATAGGAAAGCGGAGGCTGAGCTTTATAACCTTTGGCCTGCAGTAGGGTTGGTGAATCAAGCGCGCTCGAATTATCGCTTTTCCATGCTTGAATCCAAAAAGGGATTTTATGGCTGTGGTATTGAGATTGATACGAAACTTAGAAAGGTTGAGGGGTCCTGTGGAAGAACTGACAAAAAGTGGGATTTCAGGAAAAGCCAAACTATCTGCATAAATTTATAACAGATAAGAGGCTATTACCCCGGCTATCGGCCCAAGGGTATGAAAGCTGCGACCAAGTGCTACTTTAAGCTGACTTTTTCTGATTACTTTGAATGTAAGTAGCAGTATTATTTAACCAGTCTTCACGAGCTGGGGTAAAAAAATCAATATCAATGGTATCCTCAAGAGCAAGGAATTCATGAGGCACATTGGGTGGAAAAATTAATACCCCACCAGCTTTGACAATAAACTCCTTCCCTTGTGATAAAACCTTAACTGCGCCTTTAGTAATCCAGGTAACTTGTTCGTTTGGATGAAAATGTAATGGTATTATTGCCCCTTTTTGTAATGTCCATTTCACCAACATTGATTGCGAACCCATGATATATCCTGCATTCCCGAAACACATAACGATCTAATGTAATTTAACACCAGTCTAGCCAATTATTACACATTGTAATTCACCTAAAACAACCTCACATCTAAAAATTAAATCACCTATAAACGAGTCTGGCAAAGGGTTTTGCTGGTCAGCCACTCAAATATATAGAAATAAAAGAGCCAATATTTCACTGGCCTTTTTCATCGTTATGTGATAAAAATACATAACGATGAAAAAGGGATTATCTATGGCTATTGTGTATCAAAAGGACAAGCGCTCTGGCATTACCTACGCTTATGAATCGATTTCCTTCTGGAATAAGGAAAAGAAACAGTCCCGCTCGAAAAGAACCTTACTGGGGCGCGTTATAGGAGAGGATAAGGCCATTATTCCAACAGATGGAAGAGGTCGAAAAAAGAAAGAGGAGCCTACCGCCCTAAAACGAGGGCGACCGCCCCTCATCCAAACAGCACGTTATTTTTATGGGGCCACCTACCTATTCAACCAAATTGGGGAACAGCTTGGCATTACAAACGACTTGCAACAGTGCTTCCCTGAACACTATCAACAAATCTTATCTATAGCCTACTATCTCATTTTGGAAGACAAAACGCCTCTGTACCGCTTTGAACGATGGGGCACGCTCCATCAACATCCTTATGGCCAGAACATTAGCTCACAACGCAGTAGCGAGCTATTTGCTTCGATAACCGAGGAAGCGAAACAGTCATTTTTTCGCCTTCAAGGGGCAAGGCGAGCGGAGCAGGAGTTTTGGGCTTACGATACCACAAGCATTTCAAGTTACTCCGAATGCTTGCGTCAGATTCAATATGGGCATAGCAAAGAAGACGCTTCGTTGCCGCAACTCAATTTAGCATTGGTTTTTGGAGAGGAGTCACGCCTCCCTTTCTACTATCGTGTGTTAGCTGGAAACATTCCTGACTCAAAAACGGTGACGCACTTATTAAATAGTCTGGATACGCTCGGTTTTTCTAAAGTAAAGCTTGTGATGGATAGGGGCTTCTATAGCGAGGCGAATATCAATGCTTTATTCAAAGAGCATCGAAAGTTCTTAATCTCCGTTAGGCTGTCACTTATCTTTGTAAGAACGTCGTTGGATGAGATTTATGCAGGGTTCCGCAGTTTTGAGCACTACAGTGAAAATTATGATTTGTATTACCATACCGTGTCAACGCAATGGGACTATACGCAAGAGCGCCCTTATAAAAAAGACACCTTAACCAGCACAAAGCGCGTGTATCTTCACTATTACTTCAGCCTAGATAAAGCAGCAGAAGACGAAAATGCCTTTGACAGAAAACTTGTCGCACTGCGCCAAGAACTGCTTTCTGGGAATCGGCTCCCTAAGCACGAGCAATTGTATAAAAAGTATTTTGAAGTTACCTCGACACCGAAACGAGGAACCAAGGTGCGTGTGAAGCAAGAAGTGATTGAGCGTGAAAAACGTTATTATGGTTTTTTTGTCTTATTCACTAACCAAGCAATGAGCGCCATCACCGCCCTTGAGATCTACCGAAATAAAGACTTGGTGGAAAAGGCTTTTGGCGACCTTAAAGAGCGGTTGAATATGCGGCGCACTTTAGTTTCGTCAGAGCAAAGTCTTGATGGAAAACTCTTTGTAGAGTTCGTTGCACTCATTTACCTTTCATACATTAAGAAGAGAATGCAAGAAACCAACATGTTTAAGCAATATACGTTGCAGGAAATGCTGGATAAATTAGATGTGATTGAATGTTTCCATACAGTAGGTCGCGAACCTTGGGTGGGAGAAGTGCTAGAAAAACAAAAAATGATCTACGCAAACCTGGGATTCAACCCGCCATCCTCGTTATGAGTGTTCGGGAATCCAGGATATATTGTCGAGTAATTTTATCTGATATTTTTTCTTTATTCGTAGCATCAAGTTGGTAAAGATTTGGTAATGCTGAATAGTGTTTTGAGATTTCAGTCGCATTATTTCGGATTATATCCTCTCCAAAAGAAGCGAGAGAAAAAACCAACATTATAAAAATAAAAAATGTTCTCATCATCAATCTCCAAAGCTATGCGACTAATAAAACAACCTTACCTTGTGCATTCCCCGATTCTAATAAGGCGTGTGCATCACCTACTGTATCTAATGTAAATTGATGTGGATCAATCAATGGCTTTAATTTACCCTCATCTACGATTTTAGCAATTTCAGATAAGATTTTTCCGTGTGTTTCTCGCCATCGATTTTTAAGAAGAGGAAGAAGCATAAAAACAGCCGATAAACTTAATGCTTTACTGTGCATGGGCGTTAAATCGTGAGAGGAGCGAGCGGCTGTAGTAACGACAGAACCATTTATGGCGGCTGCGATAAGCGATTTATCTAAATTCTGACCACCAACGGTATCAAATACAATGTCAAACCCTTGTCCGCCTGTTAATCGAGTTACATAATGATCAACACTCTCTTCTTTTGCATTAATAATTTCATCAGCCCCGAAGGATTTAACTCGCGAAAAATCCTCATTTTTAAGTACGGTTGCATATACTTGCGCACCACACCATTTTGCAAGTTGTACTGCAATGTGTCCCACACCACCTGCACCACCATGAATCAATATATTATTTTTGTTTGTCAATTTTGCTTTATTGAATAAAGCATCCCATGCGGTAATACTCACAAGAGGTAATGCCGCAGCCTCTAGCATAGATAATGATTTTGGTTTTTTTGCAATTAATTTTGCATCTACAAGCATATATTCTGCAAGTGCACCTCCAGAACCTTTTAAGCCGCCAGCACATCCATACACTTCACTGCCTATTATAAAACCAGTCACATCAGATGCAACTGCTTCGACAACGCCAGAAAAATCACCATGTAAAACAGCAGGAAAATCAGGTGCAATAGCATTGACTAGACCGGCGCGTATTTTATAATCAATTTGATTAACGCTTGTGGCATGCACCTTAATTAATACGTGACCTGATTTAAGATCTGGTTTTGGAATTTTTGACAATTCGAAAACTGAAGGATCTCCAAATTTTTTAATTAACTGTACTTTCATCTTGAAAAGCCCTCAAAAATCCTTATAACTGCTCTGTTTGTCCATTTTGATAAACTAAAAATACATCCCCATAACGAAAATCAATTTTCTCCAATGGGAATGCTTTTTTAATTTCACTAAGATTTATTTTACGGCCTAACCATTCTATTTTTGCTACTTTAGCAGTATCAAAACCACTAGAGGTATTAACCAAATGTATAGAAAAAGCTTCGTTATATAAAGGTGGAAGTCCCTCTTGCAATAAACTGATTACTTCATCAATGCTAGGTTTTTTAGATGTAAAATTTACAGTAATATCACCGATAGTTGATTGATTTGGGATTAACACGGCAACACTATCCTGCTTAAGCGTCACAGCCAGCTCTTTAGCAATAGAGAAAATTTGCTCATCTGACAAATGTTGATAAGGAGAAACATCAAATTCTTCAGTGTTATCAGCCGTATTGCTTTGGTCAACCGACATACGATAGGTACCTAAGATATTTTTAAATCTTCCTTGCTCTATGTGATTTTTTTGCAGGACATCGATCATCTTATCCTGCAGATCAAGTTGCGCTTGCCCTGTTAATCTGTTGTAAGCGGTTTGCATATTGATTATATTATTGTTGTTTGAGGCAAAAAACTCTACGGATGCGTTGTTGTTTGCAAATGCTTGACTTAGACCCAATAAAAACCAACAACCAATCATTGTTAATCTACTTTTATATACTGTCATTATAAATAACCCTTTTGTGAAATATAAATTAATTACTTGAAGCAGGAATCCAACGATATAAAGTCGGTACAGATATTCCAAGATTTTGTGCGACATCCTTAGGTAACGTTCCAGACGAAAGTAATTGTTTAGCCGACTCTATTTTACTTTGCGTCATTTTTCGTTTACGACCGCCCACTCGTCCCTTTGCTTTAGCAGCGGCTAAGCCAGCTTTAGTTCTCTCGGCCAATAATTCGCGCTCCATTTGTGCGAGACTTGCCATAACGTGAAAAAAGAAGCGGCCTGCTGGTGTGGAGGTATCAACATTATCGGTAATACTTTTAAAATGAATTTCTTTTTGATGTAAGAAATTTACTAAGTCAATTAGTCCTTTTACAGTACGTCCTAAACGATCGAGCTTCCAAACAACTAAGGTATCATTTTTCCTTAATACTTCGAGAGCCATAGATAATCCTGGACGATTTGCTTTAGTTCCCGATATTTGATCTTGATAGAGTTTTTCGCAACCAGCCTCTTCCAAAGCAGAAAGTTGAAGATCCAAGTTTTGATCCAAGGTTGAAACACGCGCGTAACCGACCAGCATATCCAATCCTCTACTGTAAAATCCAGCGGCCATTTTTTTTAACGGCATCATGCATTGCATCTGGTGCCAAATCAATTTCACCAGGCCAAGTTAGTACTCCATATTCAAGATGGGCTTGGTTAAATAATTTTTTATCTTTCAATGCTGCGAAAACCCCTGCTCGATCACTCATGATTAATGTAATCATTTCAACAAAACCATGTGTCCCGTCATTAAACTCAACTTCAAGCTCATAATTTGGCAGTGGTTTAACTTTTGTTAATCGCCAAGGAGCTGTACAAATTATTCCAGGGGCGATATCTTCTTTGGCGATTGATTTTGTTCGCATAGTTTCCAATCCTCCAGTAATTCTGCTCGATGTTGGGAAGCCCATTCCAATACTAAAGCCAATGCTCGACGTGGCATTGTGCCACGAACCACTTCGAGTGTGTGAATATCAATAAGCACTTCAAATTCTGCATATAAGGCATGAAAATGCGGTGGCGCATGATCACCCCAAAACATTTGAATCAGTATTCCATAAAATGCACTAATAGTTGGCATTAACTTATTATCCTATTTTCTCAAAACTCATATCAAGTATAATGCAGTAAGAAAGCAATATCAATAATGGTTATTGAGAATATTGCAACTCAATAATCATGGCAACATTTCTGCGCCAATTTACTTGCTCGCAAACGTTCGTTTTCAATAATAGGTATCAGAGTAATTTATGTACAGCCCAAGCCGAATCAAGCTTTTATCTGATCAAGAAATTGAAGACATCTACGCCATGCCTGAATTTAATAAGGCCGAGCGGTCGTTGTATTTTTCTTTAACAGATGAGGAAATTCTTTCAGTAAAAAAATATCGAACGGTGAAATCACAAATTTACTTCATTCGATTGCTTGGGTACTTCAAGGCTAAGCAACAGTTTTATAAATTTGATCTCGGCGCAGATCATGACACTCAATATATTTTAGGAAAGTATTTCGAAGAATGCTTATCAGATCTCACGGGGCAGCTTGATTTTAAGACTTATCAAAAACAAAAAAACGATATTCTCATGTTGCTCAATTTTCAAGACTGGTTACCAATCCATGAGCATCAAGTTAAATCCCATCTGGGTGAATTGATCAAACTGTATCCTAAGGGACATGATGCCTTGCGCCAATTGCTGAATTATTTCAGTAACCAACAGATGGTTCTGCCGTCATATCGAACGCTACAAGATATGTTTACTGATGCGTATGCATTGGAAGACACTCGACTTAACGATCGTATCTCAACCCTTCCAGAGTCAATAAAAGAACAACTATCCACTTTAATCAATAAAGAGGATGGAATTACTCCTTTTAATATAATACGTTCTGATCAAAAAAATTTTAAATATGCGGCTCTCAAGGCCGAGGTTGATAAAGCCTTAGGAATTGCAGAGTTATATGAGTTTGCAAAAGGCTTCCTCCCAAGTCTCAAGATATCCAAAAATGCAATTCGATATTACGCTGATTTAGCGGAACAGTATGCCGCTTCAAGATTAAGACGGTTAAGTAGACCACAGCAACGGTTGCAAGCCTTATGCTTCGTATATCATCGTTATCAACAAATTATGGATCACTTAATCACAAGCTTTATATACCACACCAGAGACATAATGGCTGATGGTAAAATTTATGCTGACAAGGCGATGGCCGAACATAGCTCTGGTTTGGTTGTTGATTTACCTAAGTTGGCTAAGTTTCTCAAGTGGTTCCCAAAACGTAAATCAGGTCTGAATCACGAGGAACTAAATCAAGCGGCCTACAATATTTTGCCAGAAGAGCAGTTCCCTGCACTTGCTCAATTCTTGGATGGCAGTGTATTTGATAAAAAAGCCGCCAGATGGGCGTTTTATTTGGAGTCATCACGCCAATTTGCTCTATATCTACGGCCCATTATGTTAACCGTACCTCTCGTGTTTTATAAAAAAGACAGCGCCATTATGAAACTTATCGATCTGCTCAAAACGCACTATGGCGCTGGAAAAAGTCCGGGGTCCTTTAAGTTGTCAAGCGATTTGGAGGATACCATTTCCAAATCAATGATTCCTTACTTAAAAGAGAATCCAACTGATGAACATATAGATCCACATTTGTTTGAATTTTTTGTCTATCAAAAAATGTATCGCCGCTTAGAAAAAGGTCTGCTCTGTTGTAATGAGAGTGTCTCTTATTGTGACATAGATCATGATTTAGTTGATGATGCGTTGGTAGATAATGTTGATGAAATAGCCAATGAATTTGGTTACCCAAAAATTCCAATATACTGCGGCGGCCATTTGGATGAAGTGATTAATCTGCTAGATAGCACGTGGGATAGGACAACAAAGCGTATAAGCTCGGGTGAAAATACTGGGTTCATGATAAAGAAAACAAAAGCCGGCGAACAAGAATGGAGTTTAGGTTACGATAGTTTAGATAAGCTTGATGATGCATTTTTCAAAACCTTGCCACAAGTAGAAATTCCTGATGTTCTAATGCACATAGGTGATCATGCTGATATGTGGCGTGCATTTACTCACATGAAAACGCGTTACCATAAAAAGAGAAGGCCTGTTCCTTTGGTTGTTAATGCCTGTGTATTGTCGGATGCCTTCGGTATTGGTGAGGAGAAAATGGCTGACATGTCTGATCTCAGCCATAATCTGTTGCGATCGACTCATGAAGATTTTGTTCGAGTGGACACCCTATGTCCCGCGAACGATATTGCAAGCAATATACTTCATGCATTACCAATTTTTAAGGAATGGAATTTAATGGATTTGCAATTATTGGCCGATGCTGATGGACAAAAGCTTCCGACCAGTGAAAGCACCATACAATCAAGATATTCTAAAAAATTTCTTGGCAAAGAGCCCGGTATATCCGTATATACATTAATTGCAAATTTTGTTGCCGTGAATGCTAAGAACATTGGGCCGAATGAATATGAGGGACACTCCCTTTATGACGTGATCTATGGCAATAAAACTGACATTGATATTGATATGGTGACTGGTGACAACCATTCTTTAAACCAGCTCAATTTCGTTATACTTGACTCGATAGACGTTGAATATGTTCCCAGCATAAAAAATGTGAAAGAAGCGACAAATGACTTGTTTTCAGTTAAGTCGGTTGAGAACTATACTGGGATTATTCGTCCTAATGGGGTTATTGATAAAAATCTGATTAAGTCTGAGGAAAGGGGCATATTGCGAGTCCTTCTCTCGTTGCTTTTGCAAGAAAATACGCAGAGCAATATTGTAAGAAAACTGAATTCTTCTGCTCGTTATGGAAGACTAAAAAAAGCGCTTTTTGAGTACAACAAAATTTTAAAAAGTACGCACATATTAAATTTGATAGATAACATGGCGCTGAGAAAAGCTATACGTGCAGCTCGGAATCGCACAGAAGCATATCACCAATTGCAAGGCCTTATTAGAAAAGTTTATCGTGGGGTATTTAAAGGGAAGAAAATCGTAAACAATAGAGTCAGCGCACATGCAGTAAGACTCGTTGCAAACTGTATCATTGCTTACAACGGCATTATTTTAAACGCTGTCTATGAAAAAATGGTCAAAGATGGAGTCAGCCAAGACATTATTCATGAGTTTATCAGGATTTCACCGATTGCCTGGGCACACATCGCCTTCACAGGAAAATACAGTTTTAAAAAAAGTAATGGTGAGATTGATATTGAAGCGATGGTCGAAGCACTGGAAAAGCATTTGAAACAACATTTTTGGAAGGTAACTTAATTCAAGTGGACATTTAAGTTTTTTGACAATAAATTGCGCTGATAGTTGGACTTATCTTGAAATCCCACTTTTTGTCAGTTCTTCCACAGAACCCCTGTATCGCTCTATAATCGCGCTCCAATATTGCTCCTGGCTCGACATGTAAAACTCCACATTATTAAGGAGCTAATATGTTGAATCACTTTGAAACTGGATCGTAGGTGTATTTGGCCGAACGGATACGTTGAAACCGTTGATTTTGGTATTATATGACGCTCTTAACTTATTGGGATTTAACTATGGCAATCATTAATGGCAATCGCTGTGTAGCAAAAGAAAAAATTAAAGCAGTGGTCAGTTCTGAAGTCGTGTCAACTATTCAAGAATATTGTAACTGGGCTAACATTGAAGATATCGGATTTTTTATTGAAGAAGCAGCGAGCTTTATCTTTTCAAAAGACAA
>Ga0100402_1007132_pt1 | contig 10875 bp, 10 predicted proteins | sample CryGeyme20150102_FD_80419 | JGI IMG/M metagenome (GOLD analysis project Ga0100402, IMG submission 80419) | Groundwater microbial communities from Crystal Geyser aquifers in Utah, USA - Crystal Geyser metaG 2015-0102 | ecosystem: Environmental > Aquatic > Deep subsurface > Groundwater | place...
AATAATAAACTAAAAGAAAAATCAACAATATTAACAACAGAAAATGCTATAACAGCAATTACTAAATTGAAATCGAAGACTAAAATAAACTCTAAAGCATCAAATACAGCAAATAGTGCTAAATTACTTAAACAAAGTGATAATGTTACTACTCCGAAAAAAACAGTTATAGATTATCTAAATGTTAAAGTAACTAATTGTGATAAACAAACTAATTGTCCTATATTACATGCAATATGTACTACAACATCCAACTGTATGTGTCGTAAAGGTTTTGCAAACGTTCCATCTCTAAGTAAAGAAACATGTTCTTATGTTCAAAAATCCCAAAAAACTGCTTTTTTCTTAGAAATATTCCTCAATTTTGGTGTTGGTCATTTTTATATTGGATTATGGTGGCTTGGGTTAATAAAATTATTAATTATTGTAATAATTCCAATTATGTTTTTAGTGTTGAATTGTATTTATCAACTAGAATTCATGAAAGAAAATGGATGGATTATGGAAATAGTGTATTACTCTTATGTTTTAGTGTGGTTAATTATTGATATTGCTTTATATGCTACAAATACCTATCATGATGGAAATGGAATACCATTAGCAAAATGGTAGCAATAGTAATTGCATTATTGAAATAGTTTAAAACTGAATTTATGTAAAGATTAATAAATTATAAAATTATAATATTAGTAATAATAGAAATAAGTACTTTATATTATTTAAATGTTTGTTAATTAATGAATGAATTGCTATATATTAAGCAACTAAGAATGGAGCAATTAAACATAAATTTTTACTGTTAGATATCATAATATTTAATCATTAATATATTATTATTAACTTAAGTCAAATATCAAATTAATATAAAAAAGAATTTAAATAACATTTACATATATTAGTCTTTATTTAATTAATATAAAATTAACAACATAACTATCAAAAATTTACTTATCAGCAAATAATTTACCAACTTCATCTAACTTTACTTCAGAATTTAATTCAGGATATTTGTCTGCTCTTTCTAAGATATATTCAACGAGTTGTTGAGTAGTAGCTACATTAATATAATCATGGATTCCGCCGAAAACTTTAACTTGTTTGATTTCTCTTACATAGTGTTCAACACCTAAAGCCCAGAAAGCTAATTTTTCTCTTGGGACTCTGAAGATATAATCGTGTAATCCTCCAATAGCTCTTTTTGGTAATAATTCAGCGAGTTTTTCTAATTTCTCACCGGAGTTTAATTCTTCGTATATAGCAGCCATTTTTAAGATATAGTCTCCCATTTGTTCGATTGTAGCGGTATTAATGTAGTCGTGGATTCCTCCTAAGAGTGGTTTTTTTCTGATGCTTCTGACATATTTCTCAGTGGCTAAGGCCCATCTTTGTAATTGTTTTTTTGGGGTTTTGTAAATATAATCGTGTAATCCTCCAAGGATAGGTTCTTTAGTTTCTAAGATAGAATTAAGCTTTTCTGCTGAGTCTAATTCTTCATATTTTCCAGCCATTTGTAAGATATATTCAGCAATTTGTTCTTTGGTAGCAGTGTTAATGTAATCATGGATTCCACCGATTAATTGAACTTTTTTGACTTCTCTGACAAATTTCTCACAAGCTAAAGCCCATTTAACTAATTTTTCTTTTGGTTCAGCGTAGATAAATGATTTTAGGTTTGAAAGATCTTTTTCTTTTAACATACTGTCAAGTCTTTCAGCAGAGTCTAATTCTTCGTATTTTTTAGCGTTTTCTAAGATGTATTTAATAATATCTTCTTTTTTCATAGTGGCAATATAGTCATGGATTCCTCCTCTAGTGTTTTGTTTTTTAACTGTTTTAACATAGTGTTCGATAAATAAGGCCCATCTAACTAATTTTTCTCTTGGGACTCTGAAGATATAGTCGTGTAATCCTCCAACTTTTTGAGTTCTTTTTTCTTTCATTTCTACGATTTCGTTAAGTTTAGCGCTTGAGTTTAATTCAGGGTATTTTCGAGCATACATTAAGATGTATTTGACAAGTTCTTCGTTGGTGGCAGTGTTAACATAGTCATGAATTCCTCCGTCAAAGTCTTCTCCTTTTTCTAATCTAATGTAAGTTTCAATGGCCATTGCCCATTTCTTTAATTGTTCTTTAGGAACTCTGAATATATAATCATGGAGTCCTCCCATTTTTGAAGTACCTTTTTGTTCTTCTCTTTTTTCGCTAAGTTCATTAAGTTTATCAATTGAGTTTAACTCAGGATATTTTTTAGCCATATCAAGGATATAATTAGCAATTTCTTCATTCTTGGCATACCAGATATAATCGTGGATTCCTCCTAACCACATTCCTCCCATTTTTGCTCTGTGGTAGTCTTCAGCAGCTAAAGCCCAGCTTTCTAATTTTTCTCTTGGGACTTTGTAAATATAATCGTGTAGTCCTCCGAATGGTTTTTCAACTGGGGATCCTCCGAATAATTTTTTAACATAGCCATAGACACCTTCGCTTGGTTCTTCTGGGGTCTTAATTCCTGCTAATTGGTTTAATCTTCCGAGGTGGTTAAGCTCATCATGTTCTTTAGTTTCTTTTCTAATGTAGTTAAGGAGTTCTTCTCTTCCCCAAGTGTAAATATAGTCGTGGAGTCCTCCAATTAACTCTTGACCGTTGTTGTGATATCTTTCACAAGCAAAAGCCCATTTGATTAAAGTTTCTTTGTCTGTTCTCCAAAGCATTGAACTTAGTCCTCCGTCTCCTCCAAATTTATGTTTGTTAGGAACGGTGATATTGTGTTTTTCAACTAAGCTGTTAAAGGCTTTAGCAGAGTTAATTTCTGGATGTTCAGCAGCTTCTTTCATAATATATCTAACTAAATCATTTCTAGTCATTGTATTAATGTAATCGTGTAATCCTCCGAAACTTCCTTGTTGGTTATTTGCAATTTTGTGATAGACTTCAGCGGCTAATGCCCATTTCTCTAATTCTTCTCTGGACATTGCTGGGAGATAGTCGTGAATTCCACCTCCTGGTAAAGCGTTTACCATACATGCAATTAAAATAATTGAGATAATTTGATATGTTGTTTTCATTTATGTATATAATTATTTAATGGGAGATTATATAATGTTTAATATATTGACAGTCAAATAATTAATTAAATTTATGAATATACTTTTATATAATTAGAGTTTGAGTTAGTATAGTTTTTTTTCTTTAGGAGTTATTTGATATGCTTAGATTTAGGAGTTTAAGTATATTAATTCATTAGATCCTGTCAATTTTTAAGCTGAATTCATCGTGACTTATTAAGTATAATAATTATTTATTATTATTTCTTTACTATCTTTATAAGAAGTTGTAATTATAAGTTAAACTAATAACTAATCTATTAAGAATTCTTATTATATAAGTTATTCTAATTCCTTTATATACATATTATAATTTATAAAAGAATATAAAATTCTATATTAAAAACTTAAAAAATAAATAATGTAGTATAATTAAATATAATATAATTGATTCAATTTATCTCCATTTAAAATAATTATATATATTATATAAATATATTAAAGATGAAAGATGATAACAATGACTTATCAGTTGATTTAATATTCTGGTACTCTCTAATAATTTTTAATTGTATAATCTGCTTTACTAGCTTATGTATTATCATTTGCTTTAAACATAAAAAAACTCATGCTGATATTCTAACGATAGAAAAGAAAGTAATAGACATTTTAGCCTTTCTTTATTTTGGAATATTTTTATTACTTGGAGTCTCAAAAACTAATGATGAAGTCACTTTCTATGATTACTCTTTTATTTCTATCTACTTAATCTGTCACTTTACTTATAATATTGCAATATTATACGAGGAACATTCTATAAGAATAGACCCAACTTATTTACTTAAGTCATATACTAAGAAAGGCTATAATTATTTTTATGAAATTGTACTAGTTTGCTTTATTTTACTTTATTTCTTATCAAGACTAGTAGATATATTTAATAGAGATATTAATGTAAAATACTTATTCTGTGATAGTATTGCTGTTGCAGTTATTATTGTATTTCTTTCTAGTGTTAATGTAATGATATTAAAACAGCAGAAGAATATATTGTTTGAATTAAGAGATAAAAAAGGATATATTAAGAAGAGATTTTTAATTGATTGTATTAATTTTGCATTTAAGATAATATTTGTGATATTGTATATATTTATGATTATTATCTCCAAAATCAACCGAGAAACAGACGACCAACTCCAACGCTTATACAACATGCTACGAGTTTACACTTCATACTTCTTGTTTTTTATATTTATCGAAAACTTTGTTTTTCTTATTAAATTCTATTTTACAGATTTTTACTTTTATTCATTATCAAAAACATGTATTAAGTATCTTTTCAAATGCTTTGGTGAAAACGCTTACAAAAGACCTTTAATCTACTCTGAGGAGTCATTTGCTATGTCAATTAATAAAAATTCCTCCGCTATTTACTTTAACGATAAGCTTAATTTATCCATTGACGAGACTATTCTTAATAATTTTGATTTTTCTTTAAATTGTATTACTGCCTCACTGTTTAAAGCTTTCAGCGAGGTAAAGGATGATATTATTGAATCGAAGGATGTTGAGAATACTAGAAATACTAGTGAAGAGACTAATTCAAAATTAAATGCTAAATTACTAGAGAAGTCAAGTAGTGTGACTTATTTTAATTTTGGTAAAAATGAATTTGCTTCAGATGAAAAGTTGTCAAAATTGTTTAAAGAAAGTGATAATTTAGAAATAGTATTAAGTTCGTATTATAGAAAGTCATTTGCGAAGTTGATAAGAGAGAAGAAAATTAATATACCAAATTTAAAAAACTCCTTAGTCTCACACATTCTTGAAAACGGAATGGTAGTTTCCTTACTCGATAAAAACTGCAAAGAGTCTCAATTTGCCTCACAGAAAAGTTTAATAATCAGAACATTAGACAAACAATACGGGCTCGAATTCGTCGATGAAAGTTTTTACAAAAACACTGCTTTTTTCAAGAAATACATAAAACACTTACGTAGTGAGAAAAACTCTTTTGTTCCTTCTATACTAGGAATATTCAAAATAAAAGTTAATAAATTTAAAGAAATAAGTTTTATTCTAGTCAAAAATAACTTTGTTGAGGAGTTCCCTAAGGACTTATTTAATTACTGGCAAATATTACGACTTAATAATGATAAAGAAATAGAGCTTTTAAGTACAAGTAAAGAAAGACAATCACTAATTATAACAGAAGAACCATTACTAAGTAATGGAAAGAAATTATCAATTTTTGAATATCATACTTTAAAGGAGATATTATCAAAAGATTTAAACTTTTTAAGGTCGATGAAGATAGTTAATTTTTCTTTGATATTTTTATATTATGAAATTGGAACTAATATTCCTAATACGAATTTCTCTCTTGATGACGATAAAGCCGGAGTTGTAATCGCAATGACAAATTCACCTAACATTACTACTAGTAACGTCCAGCAAAATAAGGACGCAAGAGATGTTAAAGACGGTAAAGACGGAAAAGACAAGGAAAAATTCAATATATCGGCTGTAATGACAACAATGAATAGAATATCGAACGTTCAGTATAGAACATCTAATCAAGTTGGAAACGATTTTTCTTATGAGAATTCTATTAGACTCGATTTATCTAATTTACAAGATGGAAAAGGATTTGAAGCTGTTAATAACAATCTTAAATCGATGATTTTCTTTAATTTTGAAAATGTCTTTCAAAACTTTTCCTATTTTGAGAATGTTAGTATGTATGATGAGTTTAAGCAGTTTTTAATTGGGTTTTTTGAGGAAATATATGCATAAAAGAAGATAGAGAGTAATTACTTAATTACTGTTGTACTAAGTAGTAATAATAAGGTTATATAATTATAATTAATAATAATATTATAATATTAAATTGGAAATAATATTGATATTGAGTAATATTGTATTATAATAAGTATATAATTAACTATAGATTAATAATTACAATAAAAAAATATGTTATTAAATAACTACTTTGATCAAAAGAAATATTTTATTATTCAATTAACCAATTAACTAATTAATTATTTAAAGTTAAATAAGATTATCTTTAAGAATCCGCAGTGATAATTTTTAAAGGTTGTTCAATGTATAATCTAAGTAACTCAGCAAATTTAGCCACACTTGCACCATCAATTATTCTATGATCAGCACTAATCGACATTGTCATAGCCTTATGGAATAAAACTCCATGATAAGGACCTGATTTAAACCTTTGTAAACTCTCATGATTATGGTTTTCTTTATCTTCTTTTGTTATGATCCTTATAGAATCCCATATTTTCCCCATAGCCATTATAGCAACTTGAGGGGGTAATATACATGGGGCTAGGACTTTTCCTCCGACAGGTCCTATATTGGAAATAGAAAATGTTCCGTCAGATAGATCACTTGAACTTAATTTTAGACTTAATGCTTTATCTCTTAGTTCTGTTAAGTCTTTTTGTATTCTAAAAACAGACTTAGTTTGTACTGCTTTTATATTCGGAACAAGTAGACCATTAGGGGTATCCATTGCAATACTAATATTGTGATCCTTTTTGATTGTAAATTCTGTTATTATATTTTGGTCATCCCTTTTATCTGAAGAAAATGAGTTAATTTCTGGGAATTCCTTTAATGATAAAGACACTGCTTTAATTACAAATGGCATAAATGTGAGTTTAACCTGACTTTTATCAGATTTATTTGAATTGTTAATGTCTGCTCTTAGTTTAATTAAGTTATCAAAGTTAAAATCGTCAGTATATAAAAATGAAGGAATATTATTTGATTTGGTCATAGCTTTTGCCATTCCCTTTTTGATTGCAGTTATTTGAACAACTTTATCCTCAGATTGATAACTGCTATAACTGCTAGAAGAAGTCTTATCATGTTCATTTGTCTATAAATGTGTAAATGTTATTATTTATTAGTTATTTGCATTAAATAATAATTACACTGCTAGTTAAAGGTTTTGAAGGAGTTGAAGCTGGTAAAGAAGTTGAAGGAGTAGAAGGTATTGATTTTGATTGCTTTTTATCTTTATGACCAAGGTAACTTAAAACATCTTCTTTCATTATTCTACCTTGTTTCCCAGTTCCTTTTATAGCTCCCAGAGATATATTATTTTCTTTTAACATGAAGCGAACAGCTGGAGTTGCTAATACTAGTATAAATAAATTACATTATTAAAATTATATGTTAATGCTATGTTAAACTATGATAACTTGATTAAAATTAAGATTATATGAATACATATGGGTATATTAAACTTGTATTAAAGTAATTACTTTTGTCATAGTTTGATTCATCAGAATTACTTTTTACACTTTTCTCGCCATCACTCGAAGAGCTACTACTAGCAGGTTTAGATGGTGATTGTGTACTAACTTTTTTATCTGTTATATTTTTTTTGGTGTTATCAGCCTTATTTGTAGTTTCTGTGTCTTCTACTTCAATGTCACATAGTACTTTGCCTACTAAGCATTGTTCATTTTCTTTATAATATAATTTGTGTACTTTTCCATGAAAACTTGATGGAATAGGTGCAACTAATTTATCTGTAAATACCTCTACTACTGTTTCTTCCTGTAAAAATTATTATTATTATTCTTAATATTCTTAATTATTAAACTAAATTAATATTACCTCTTTAACTGAATCTCCAACTTTTTTATACCATGTTTTTATAGTTGCGTCTTTTGTTCCTTCTCCTAAATCCCCAAGGAGTATTCTTTCGATTTTATTTGATAATATTAATTTATAAAGTCTTGGACAAAGTAGTCTTTTTTTATTTGTAAAGAACTTTATCATTTTTAATATATTATTTTAATTATATTAATAATAATATTAGAAGAATAAATAAATTCTACAATAAATTATAAAAACTATACTAAAACAATAAATATAAAATATATATTTTTTATAATATATGTATAAAGACTTTATGATTAAATAATTATATTTTGAAATAAATGAATAAATAAGTAACTATATTGAATTGAAAAGCATAATCTCATTAATTAATTATTAATCAATCATTATTTATCTAAATTACGAGATTCAATACAAATCCAGCTATTATTGAAATTCCAAAAGCAGATGCCATTACAATCTAATAAATTATAAAGTTAACATTTATTTATAATCAAAATATTTTACTTTTATATCGTACATTCCTGTTAACCAAGTTAACAAGAAAATTAATGAATATCCTAAAATATAAGATCCTTGCATTTGAGCATATAAAACTTTCAAGACTACTCCAACAATGGAAAAGATCTTGTCTTCAATGAATAGATGGTGAGGCTTTCTAACATCATAATCAGAAAGTGGTTTAAGCTAAAGTAATTAATATATAAGTTATAAGTATTATATAATTTATAATTACTCCTAATGATATATCTTCATAAACATCTGGTGAGCTTAGTTCTCCTAAGTCATCTGTTATATCTTGTGCGTTTTTAAATATTTTGAATAGTAAATTTTCTTTAGAGTCGTTAATTATCATGATCGAAACTTCGTCATCAGTAACGTTAATGTTTTTAGTCATTGTAAAGTTTTTGAATAGTCTGTCGACTTGAGGATTTTGAGATAAGCTTGCTATTCCATAATTAACAGAGATTTTATATTCTTCCTTTTCGCTGCTTTTCTTTTTCTAAATTATAAATTATTAAAAATGTTATAATGTTATTATAAGTACTCTTTCAGTTAGTTTAGCCATTTTATCTTTGAAGCCTTTCATAACGACACTGTGGAATTCGAGCATGCTATCCATGTTTGGTTTCTAATTATTTTAATTAAGTGTTAAGTTATTAGTTATTGATAATGAAAGTAAGAAATAATAAAGTAATGTTTATATTATTACTTGACCAGGCTTTTCTAATAATATAACACATAAATCAATTTTAGTAACTTCATCAAAAGCTAATCCAGCTGGTTTTGGAGGAGACTTACAATGTCTTGCATAGTTATTTCTATAAACTCCTAATAACAAAGTAAAAAGGTTAATGTGAACGTCGTAGAAATTAATAAATCAAATATAAAAATCAATCATAATTTATTATATTATAATATAATTTACTCTGTATTAACAACTTTCTAATATATGAAAATGCCTTTTGCATATTTTCTTTATTCTTTTTACTAATTATAAATTTGACTGGAATAGGAGTAACTTCCTTCTTTAAGTAGTATTTATTATCTTCTTTGATGATATCATTATAAACAACAAATAGTCTTATACCATTATCAGCGTTCATTATTTTTAAAAACTATAAAAACAAATTAATAAATTAGTAATAGAGACTATACTTACCTTATCATAAAAACCAATATCATTTTGATATACTGTTAAGGAATGTTCATATGATTTCGCAAAGTCTTTTACGAATAATTCAACATGAGATTTGGACGATAAACTAATGAGAGTTACATCTAAGTCCTTATAGTCAAAAGTAGTAATTTCCTTCTTTTGTCCTTGGTCAGCAATTAAAGATTTTAATTTTGTATCGTCGATAAGGTTTACCTTGTTTACATATATATTTTCAACAAAATTTGTTAAGCCTAGATATGTAAGTATGTTATTACACAATGTTAATAGTTATAGTTATAGTTATTATTAGGTAATTACTTATAACACTAAAGCTATCAATATTTGGAAACATTTCTGCTCCTTCGTCTAATTGGATTGAAATAACATTAGGGAAAAATTGAAATTTATATGGTAAGTAATGGAGGAGATTTGAATTAGCTACTACTTCTACTACTCCAAATTTTACAAAACCTTTATATTTATTATGGACTTCGTCGAATATATCAGCAAATTTTTGGTTGAAACTGTTTGATTTTATATTTTCGTATACCATGATAATCCATAAATCTGTACTTTCTTCAACTAGTCGGTGATAATTTTTGGTAGTAAGCGATACTGGTTGTGAACTGAAGATGGATTTTTGTACACCGTCTCCGGAGCTGGCAGCTTCGGATAGTAATGCTTCTTTAGCGTTTGTTATTTTTCTAAATTTTTCTGGACACTCTTTACAATTTGGATTTCTATCTGGATGCCATAGTCTTGAAAGTTCTTGATACTTCTTTCTAATTGATGGTGCATCAGTACCTTGAGGTAACCCAATAATTTCCCAATGATCATCCTATAATATTTAAAATAAATATAAAATATTAATATACATCTGCATTTTCTTTCATACTGTCTGGTGAAAATCTTTGTTGTTGATCATACTTAATTTGGAAATATACAATTAAAAAAAACATAAGTCCAACTAAAAAGACAATAAAAGAAGTTGATTTGTTTCTCTTAACTGTTTCTATTATATCTTTAATGTTTGCTGCTGGATTATTTCCTCCTAAATCATCATCATTTTGAATAGATTTTGGGTTTACTTTTTTCTTATCTTTAGAGTTGACTTTGGCATTTTTGTCTTTACTGCTCATTCAAAAATAAATAATAATAAAATATATAAAATATTATGTATTGTAATTAATTAATAAATTAATAAATTAATTATTAATAATAATAATAAATTAGTAAATTTATTAATAGTAATTAATAGTAATTTATACAAACAAATTAGCGATTGTTAATTATATTTAGTTGTTAATTAATGTTTTAATTAACTCACTTTGACATTTATTGGCTTTAAAATAATTAGATATTTAATAGTAAATTAACATATATTCAACAGATAATTAACAGATAATTAACCTATAATTAGTATGTGTATACATAAATATTAAAAGTCAAATTAAATTCATTATAAGAGCCTTATTTTACACTTATTAAATTACTCTATGATTTAGATTTACTATATAT
>Ga0100402_1007140_pt1 | contig 10871 bp, 9 predicted proteins | sample CryGeyme20150102_FD_80419 | JGI IMG/M metagenome (GOLD analysis project Ga0100402, IMG submission 80419) | Groundwater microbial communities from Crystal Geyser aquifers in Utah, USA - Crystal Geyser metaG 2015-0102 | ecosystem: Environmental > Aquatic > Deep subsurface > Groundwater | place...
CATGGAGAAATACGCGGACAATATGAGTGCCTCAAATATGATGTACGTGTCAGCGATGAAGTCTTCACAGAACACTCCGCTCAATGCCATTATCTTTCTGACAAGACGAGCAAAGGCGGACCCCAATTTCATCAACGATCAAACCTTGAGAATGCTATTTCCTCGCCCATACCTCGAAGTTTTCGCCAAGCACTCTGGAGACCTAGACACCTTTCTGTTGATGTCAATTGCACGGCAGGAGTCCGGCTTCAATCCTAAGGCTAAATCACACGCAAATGCCCAAGGACTTCTTCAGCTTCTTCCAAGCACAGCAAGACAGCTAGCCGGAGGACGAAATCAAAACCTCTACAACAAGCACACCAACGTAAGGCTTGGGGTGAAGTATCTCGACAAACAAATCAAGAGATTCAACAGCGTTGAGCTAGCTCTCGCAGCCTACAACGCAGGTCCCTCACGAGTTCCAACATGGAAGCGCAGATACCCCACCAAAGACGTCGAGTTATTCATGGATCTCATTCCATTTAAAGAAACTAGAAATTATGTGAGCCTTATCGTCCGAAACAACTTTTGGTACGAAAAGCTCTATAGAAAAGACGTTGATAGCCTAAAGTACGAGAAAGGCCGCAAAACGCGAAGCTTCCTCGTTGGCCAACTTCTTAGAAGCAATTCTGGAAAAGCGACCTTTTAACTTTCAAATTGAAGCACGGACGAAGTTTCTAGACGCTATTTCTTTTCCAGCTTAAAGAGGGCCGTGTTTCCGAAACCGTCTTGATAAGCTGTAAAATAAAGCGCACCGTTGAAGCTGGTAAAGTTGGTGGGATCATCGCTTCCCGATGGGACGATATTGCTCACCTGCTGAAAGATGCTATTAGCCTCATCATAACGAAACAGCTTGTAGGCATTCAACCCGACACTAGGTGAGGCCACTATATACAAATCTCCGTCCCAGGAAGTCATACGAGCAATGTTGTCACTTTGGCTAGATCCTAGAAAATCAGAGACCTGCCTCACCGTTGAGGTGCTCGGATCATATTCGTGTAGTTTAAAATTGTTGGCACCACTACGATCATTTACAAAATAAAGCTTTCCACCATGGCTCAGGAACTTATCCGTTCCTTCATCATCATTAGTTGGGCGGTTGGCGACTATCTGAGTGAACGTATCATCATCGTTCATCGCGTAGGCTTTATATCGTCCTGATGAGTTTTTGGATGCCATGTAAATTTTATCTCCCACGACAGTTACTGCTCTGATGGCATCATCTACACCATTGTTGTTTCGAAAGTTAACAAGCTGATCCACCTGACCATCTGTGGTGTTGATCTTCATCCATTTTAACTTGGCATTGTCACTTCGACCTCGGAAATACAATTCGTTATTGAAGTATTTCATGTGAGCGATATCATCATTATTTGAAGCTCTTAGATTAGTGACCTGGTCGATAGATTCGTCTGCATTCATCCTGTAGAGCTTCGTCTTGTTGAGAGGATCTCTCGCCACAAAATACATCGCATTCTCATTTGTGTGAGTGATCATCGACTGGGGGTAATCGTGTTTAGACGTATTGGCATAAGTATTACTCAGTAGAGTTACGTTCCCATTAGAATCCATTGACACTAGCTTAGTCAGACTCTTCCCAGTACTGTAACTGGGGAAATAGGCTTTTCCGTTGAACACTCGCATGCTAGGCGCAACAGCAACACTCACATCATCTGTACCTGTGCCGCGAATGTTGTATTCCTGAGTCACATTTCCTGATGTGTCTACAGAAAAAAGTTTGTACTTATTGCTTTGGCTCTTTGAATAATACCAAAGCTTATTGTTGTAGACACCAATGATATCTGAAGCATCTGTCCCGGATGGATAGGTATCCGATACCTGGGTGACAACAAACTTTGTGACCGATATGCCGTTACTATCTACGAACTCATCATTGATTATCACGGACTCACCCCCGCTGGATGGTGAATCGACAAGATCGAAAAAATCCAAGGTAAAGGCGGTAAAGTTGCAAACGATATTTGCAAAAGACCCCAAAGTAGAGCAAGTAGAGGAAATAGAACTGTTCCTTGTAACTGTGATATTGGCTTCGAAAGTGTTGTCCGTTAGGTTGTTATACCCAACGCCCGAAGTGCTCTCTGCGACTCCACCGTGAGCCACACTAGAACCTCCCGCAACACTTGCCAAAAGGCTGCTTGTGTCCGTGACCTTTTGGCTACTCGTCGTCGGAGTTAGGGTCATAAGTTCATTTGGAGTCACTGGTGCTTCCGATGATGTGTAAGCAATCACGAGCTCCTTATTCGCAGCTATAGTCAGCGAAGGTGATTTGTTGTCGATGGCGATACTTGTAATACTGATTGCAGGCGACGCAATCGAAGCCTTAATAACTTTTGTTCCTGCCCCTGAGAAACCAAATCCTGATCCCGAAAAATCTGCAACTCCATTTATGGCGTTGATCTGAGTTGTCCCGACAGTTCCGGTTCCTCCGGTCGAAGAAGCATCAGCGCTAAGAGTTACCTGGGCGCTGCTAGTCGTCGTATTTCCAGCCGCATCCTTGATGTAGACAATAGGAGCAGGCAAAAGCTCAAATCCAGCATAGGATTCTGGAGTGCCTGCACTCCAATTTGATGAGAAAATCAACCCTGCTGGTGCACCTGGCTGAACAGTGACCGTGGGTCTCGTTCCAGAAAAAATTGCACCATCAATACTCGCCTTAATATCCAATACACCCGCCGTGACACCCGTAAACTGGGCTGTATAAGTTCCATCATTGTTATCTATCGCGGGTACAGTATTTTGATTGGGAATCCAGCTGCCCGTTCCATTTCCTGAGGCTGACAGTTTAGAAAATTTCACCTCAGCCCCGCCAATGCCCATCAAATTTCCATCGCGATCCTTCGATTCCAAAGTCACCGTGATCGTATCTCCCGAGACAACGCTCGAAGCACTCACTGAAATTTCAGATTGGACCGGAGAAGGAGACACTGCTGAAACACCTGCAGCCAAAAATGTTGTATCCGCCTGGAAAGGAAAGCTTTGACTTACTCCCTTTGCATAGCTCGCATAAATTGAAATAGAAAAGCTCCCAACCGATCCGGCGGCAAAGCTCAGACTTAGCTGACAACTGGTTTTGGCAGCTAGAGTTTCTGGGGCTTCGGGACAGTTAGTATTTGTAAGAGTAAACTCACTATCCCCGTTTACAACAAATTCTTCAATCGAAGTCTCGAACGAGCTTAAATTGCTAACTGTAATACTTTTTGAGATCGGCAAAGCGCCTATTGAAATAGAGCCAAAGTCAAAACTTGAGGCTGTAAATGTTAGTGTCGACCCCGATACTTCAGCTATCCCAGCATCTGGATCACCAAACCCATCAACATCAAGAAGTCCTTTACAGGAAGAAACAGAAAAGCACAGCATCATAATGCTTAACGATCTAATTAGACTTCCAATAATTTTGCCGTTCAACAATTTCTACTCCTTCCCTTATTATCCAAGACTTCACTCATTCCAAAGTGTTGTGACTCCGCCATATATATTGCTTTGTTAAGCTTGTATTAAAAACTCCATGCCCCCCCCAACCTTGCATTAAAAGGTATTGAGGTACGATTATCTAAAACTAGTAAGCCCAAGCCTAACTCGGCGATGACATCCACATTTGAAATTCTAAAAAGTTCCATTCCCAAGCTGATAGAGAACCCAGTTGCGGGAAAGACTTGTGTCGTTCCATTCAAAAGATATTGTTCAAAGCTACCCATCAGATAGACAAGTTTCTTCCTCGACCCTGTGACAGAGATCATGGGGCGACCAGCGAATTCATAAATCTTGTTTTCCTTTGTAAATGATCCGTTGAGTGCCCAATATACCGAAGACCGAAAAGAGCTATACAAAGCAGCCAGGCCCTGATCAATCGTCAGGCCCTGGGCCATAGAAATTCCAATTCCCAACTTGCGATCAACGGCATAGCGAATCGAAAAGTTTGGGCCCATTCCTGATAGAGACGAAGCACCACTAAAGTAGCTATACTCTGTCGTCAACGCGACTTGCACCCTCTTCGACTCCGAACTAACCTTGAGACTCTCCTGGGCCATAGCCGGAAAGGCCAACCCTATGAACATCCCCAGTGACGTTTTTAGCCCCATTAGGCGGCAGCCTTCTTGGAACTATTCTGATTGGAATCCGAAACTCTTCCCCTAATATCTTCGTAAACTTCAGAGAAAATGTGGCTCGATTTCGATCCAGCACTCTTGAGCAGGTAGGCCTCAACAAGCTTAGATTTGGATTCCGGCAGGTCCTTCAGAACCCAGTCAAGAAAGGGCTTAGGTCCAGTTAAAGATGAAGCTATTTCTTGAGCAGAATACTTCCTCCAAATATCCGCTCTAGCTTCAGCACCAAGCTTCATAATCCAAATCCAAGTTTTATAGTAGTGTACATGTCCCCCATGAATCGACTGAATGTTTCTAAAAAGATAGGCTTCGTCCGAAGAATTGAGTTCGATTAAAGGTTCGGACGAAGGCAACTTTCTGAACGTACTTTTTGCAGCGGGAGGCTCAATATTTGTCGCCTTCAATGGAGACTCTAGAATCTTAATTCTTTCCTCCAAAGCAAGAGAAAGGTTTTTCTTCCTCATAGGACTAAGGACATGATAACCCTGAGGTGCCCCCCTCAACCATTTTGCGACATCCTCCTGCGACGTCCAAAAGAATGACTTGGGCGCGGCATAATAAGGATGTTGGTGAAAAGTTGAAGGCACTGGATCGACTGACACAATATAATCAAAAAAGCTGCTATCAACTTTTTGTGAGTTAATCAGGCCTGCCCTTCTGTCACCACGAAGCCCACGCCAAACATAAGAAGCATAAGCATCTTCCTCGCACCAATAAGCATCTGAGAATATTGCTTCAAGACTTTCCAGACTTAAAGAATCAAAGTCATCAATCGTAGATCCCATACCGTGAGCAGAAAAACTTGTAGGTACCTGGAATCCATTCTCTCTCTTTTCTTGGATTCGAGGTTCAGCGATATATTGTCCCCCGCTTTCCACAGCTCCCGAAAAGGCCTTCGAAACCAACTGTCCCAATGATGCAAGAGATGTGGTAATTCCACTTCGGAGTATCCACGCGATGCCTGAAAAGACTAGTGCTAACAAGGCAAAGCTGCCTAGAAAGTAAGGGAAAAGCCTATCTCCCAAATAGCTTGCAGAACCTTCAACAAGATCTTTCGTCTTCTCTCTCTCACTTTGTGCCAGCTTAACTTCAAGAGCCTTCCGACTAGCCTTAGCCCCCAAAATTGACTCTGGTAGCTTTTTATATCGAATCCTAAGATCAGAATTTCCAAGCTTAAGACCTTGTCTCAAGAAACCATCAACATCCTTTGGGAACGGGTCCAACTCCGTATAAACTGACATTTCAATAATGCTATTCTTGATTTCAATTTCGGTGTTCCTATCCAGCAGCATGCCAACACCAGGAAGTAAAATTTTCTTTTTCGAAGAAAGCAATTTTACCTGAACAAGAGCATTTGGATCTAGCTCCGAAAGAATTCCCTTTGCTCGCTGCTCAATAGCTGCCTCAGCAGAACTCAATCTATCGATGGTGCTTTCCTGCGAATAGGCTAGCGGACTCAAAAAAGTCCAAGAAATGATGAATGTTAGAATTAAATTTCTTATCATATCGTTACCCACTGAATCTCCATGCTAAGAGATCTCACATTTCTTTGGTAAAAGCTGCTTGCCTTCACACTAAGCTGCTGCTCCGGGAACCCTAGTTCCCTCAATTTCTTCAAAGCCTGTAGAGCGCGTATCGCACTAAGATCGAAATTGTCTCCAACGAGCGGAGTTTTGTGCCGTAAAGTTGAATCATCAGAATGTCCCACGATAGTAATATGCATGTTCGTCCGGTCTTCACCGAGTGCTTCGTATATGGAAAGAATGTCTTTACCGAGCTCCTCGCTAATGAGGAACTGCCCAGCAGAAAAAATATTAGGCTGAAACTGTAAGGTTATTTTTTTACTCTCCTCAGAAATCTCAAATCCCGAGAGGCTTGGCAGCCGATTGAGAACTTCCGCATATCCAGCATGAAGCCCCTTGGTGACTCCAATCGTTGCATTATTCGACTGCGGCTCTCTGGAGTTCTGACCGTTAGCTGTAGATTGTCCTCCTGTGACTCGCTGAAGATTTAGAGCCACACTCTTTAGAATATTGTCTTGCTCCGACTTTTCATCAAAACTTGAGAAAACCACAAAAAATGCCAGAAGCACTAGAAGTAGATCGGCATAAGATACCGCCCAAACCGATTCCTCATGAGGGATCGCGAGCGTCTTTGAACGTTGCACCCTCGGAAGACTTCTTGCTGACTTGGTGTTAGGCGACGTCACGATGCCCCACTTCTTGCTTGATCAGCAATTCTGGCTCACCTCGATTTACCAGCAACAAAACCTCATAAAGATCGGTAAGAACCTCTTTTCTCCTCGAATGGAGAAGATTCAATCGATCCGAAAGTGGCATCACTATGGCGTGCGCAATGGTCAATCCGAAAAAAGTAGCTGTCATCGCCATGGCCAAAGATGGCCCAAGGGAATCACGGCTTCCTTCTGCGAGATTGGCAAAAAGAGTTACAACACCCATCACCGTTCCAATCATTCCAAGAGCTGGAGGGTATTTCCCGAGATGACGAAGAACAAGAGCTGCGTCTGCATATTCTTTCTCTAACTTATCTCGTTTCTGAGACATCAAGACCACAAAGACCTCAGGGTCGACTCCTTGGGACATAAGTTGTTCAGCGTAATTAACAATTTTTTCCTTCGATGCGTGACTCAACTGTTTGGTTTTCGAAAGTTCGATAAGATCTTGCTCGGATTGAGCTAGCACGTCATTCTCATCTTTAATCTCGGCTAGCTTGTGAAATAAGTTCTTGATTGCTCTAGGAGAATTCGCCAGAAACAGGACCGCACAAGTTCCGCCAAGTGTAATCGCAATGGCATGAATGTTAAAAAAGAAATGCGCGCTTCCACTTTCTGAGCTCATAAAGATTGAGACCCCAAAGACAACAACACCAATTAAAAGAGTTAACATATTATTGCTCCCCCGTTTTCATATTCAGCTCAGCAGCAAGCTGCTTCACTTCTGCGTTGTCAGGAAAGCTTTTCATAGCCTCTTTCAAATCACTTTTTGCGGCATCAGTCTTACCTCCGACAAAAAAGGCTGATGCTCTCACTAGTTTGAAAAATGCAACATCCGGATTTTCGCTTACTAGTCGCTCCGCTTTTGCGATAGCTGCTTCCGAATTTCCAGAGGATAAATCTGCCTTGATTTCGGAGATCTGAATAAGGCTTGCGTCCAACTTGTTTGAGAGAGCTTGCTTCATTTTTTCATTCGGCCAATCAGCCGTGGGAGCAAGTGAAACATTGATCTCGGAAGAATCCCCAGAATTTGGCAAGAAATAAACAGGAACTCTTCCCGTCGCAGAAACCAGGTAACTTCTTGAACTATCATCGACAACGAAGACCTCGCCCGCTTTAAAGTTTCCTTTAACAGCTAGGGTTTCAGCATCGCGTACTTCCGCATCATGTCCAAAAACAAAACGACTTTCCGCAAACACCAAACTCGGCATCAAGGTGTAAAAAGCGAATACAATTAGGCATCGATTGAGAAAGCTCATGACCAACGTTTCGACAGAATGTTAAGAAAAATTTAATTGCTACTTTGCAACATTTTCCAAATATCAGGAACTTAAACAAATCATGGCGCGCCGCGCATCTCCCATTGAGAAATCTTCTTAAACAAATACCCTGCTCCGTAAAGCACTAAGCCCGTTAGCAGCAAGCAGACAATGCGAACACCCGACGCGGCATGAGAGGCATCGTAGAGTAGCGCCTTGCCAGCGACGGCAAGCAAAATGAGCGTTGATGATTTCGACAAGCCGATGTCCCTATTTCGATAGCCGAGTCCAAGTACTGCGATAGCATAAACCCCCCATGCACCTGTGACGGCAAGACTTCCAAAATCCGATACAAGCCTGAAGGACAAAGAGACCGCAAGAATATGAAGTCCCCACAGGAATAGATTCTTTCTTGAGTCCTGATTCTCCGCTGCACTCGATCTTGTGTAGTAAATTGCGCCAAGAATTAGCACTGAGAGTCCAGATATAATCTGATTCCAATTTTTGGCCCCCTCCAGCAAGAGACTATTCACCATAGAAAGCCATTCAAAAAACGCAAGTGAAGCGAGTAGAAGCTTCACGGGAAATTGAATCTTAAGTCCCTTTTCATTGGCTATGTAATAGAAAACAATTGAAGCGGGAAGCAACCATGTCTTGGCTCCAAAAGGCAGCAAGGTCAAATAGCCACTATGAAAAAGCGTGATGCAGAGAAAAGCTTGAATCATGGATTTGCTGCTTAGAGCGTCTATGCTTCTCAATTGCGCTTCGGCTTTGTAATATAAGGCATAGAGCGAGCCAGCAAAAAGCAATCCGTATATTGGTGCGATTCTGTCGGCTAGAAATGAACCGATGTTTGGCTCAAATTTGTAACCAAGCATAGACACATAGTTAAAAGTTATCGCATAGAAAAAGCATAGAAGTGGAAAGAACAACCACACTTCTTTTTTACTTAGAGGTGAGTGGTTAGAAACTGAATATCGAAAGACTCCGCCCGCAAAAAATACGAACTGTGCAACGAGAGTCCCCAGCACTCCAAATATTTCTATCAATTCAGACTGGCGACTTACCTGGCATAGGGCACTGTAGATTCCAAGCCCCATGTAACAAGACAAGAGCGAGAGTGTGCGCGATTCGAGCTCGATAGCAACAAACGAAAACACGGCACTCCAAGCAATGAAATAGAAGGCCAATGTCATGGGTCCATCTAATTGCTGAGTGAAAATGAGTGGACAGATATAGGTTCCAACACTGGCGACAAAGGCGAAAATGTCACTTCGGTGATAGTTAAACAAAGCTAGCGTCACGCCCGAGGCAGCAAAAGTTAAAAGAATAGAAACAAAGGGAGTTGTGGTTTCAAAAAACAAGGCTCCTGCATACGACGTTAAATAGATAATGATGCAACCTGCAGCGGACAAATATGAGCGATAAGCGGAATCAATCTTGTCGAAAAACCTACCCGCTAGACATAGAACAACCCCCAAGACCATTGACAATCCAAATTGCCTAAAAGGAGTTAGCCATCCCGAATTTACAGCAAGCTTGATCGTGAAGGCCGAGGCCAAGACAAAGCAGACAACAGCTGTAACAGCGAGCAAGTTACTTGAGCCCTGGAAGTTTTGTTGCTTCTGGGAGGGCCTAGGCTCTTGATAGGCATGCACTTTGGGAGTGTGAATCACACCCGCGCCTTCGGCTGCTGGAGTCGTTTTCACCTCCGGCCCTGAGGGCGCAGCTAGATCTAGCTTTGACTCAATAGTCTTCAGGCGAGTTTCGATGGCATTCAACTTTTGTAAAACAAATTCAGGCGTCATGGATTTAGATTATCCGGTGCCAGAAAAATCGCAATAACTTCAGGCTAGATTAAACTTTTCTCTCGGATCTGCCTGTTCCCTCAAACTACTGCTAGGTCTTCCGAGATCCTTAAGCTAGCATAGCGCCATGAACGCCCACGACTGGATCCTTGTTGCGATCGCCTATGCCTCCGAAGTGCTAGGCACGATTAGCGGGTTTGGGTCATCAACGTTTTTCATCCCTTCGGCCCTCTTCTTCGAAAGCTTTTATTTTGTGCTAGCTCTTACCGCCATACTTCATTGCTTTGGAAATTTTTTCAAGATCACGCTTTTTAGGGACTCCATAGACTGGAAGCTTCTATGGAAACTTACAATTCCTGCAATTATTTTTACCGGTATCGGTGCGCTACTATCAAACAAAATTCCCTCGGAAAATTTAAAGCGAGTCTTAGGCGTTGTCCTTGTGATTATCCCATTATTAAAACTGCTTAACATCTACAAGTTAAAGAAAATATCCATAACAACCGGAATGACTTTGGTTGCCATTTCGGGACTTCTAACGGGACTCGTTGGAACCGGTGGAGCGGTAAGAGGCCTGGCTCTAAGTGCTTTGCAAGTCCACAAAAATGCATTCGTTTTATTATCGGCGTCTATCGACATGGGCGCTGATTTAATTCGGGCGATCATCTACATCAAACAAGGTTATATGGATTGGGATCAATGGTTTTATATTCCATTACTTCTGGTCGTGGCACTAACCGGAGCCTATACTGGAAAACTGATCCTCAAGCGCATCAACCAAAAGCAATTTGAAGTCATTGTCGGCATATTCATTGTTATCAGTGGATTCATGATGTTGTTTGAATAAAACGCACCTAAAAGCACCACGAGAGGACTATACCGTATAGGAATTTCCATTCGCATGCCTAAAGCTTGGGCACCCTTGAGTGGCTAAGTACCTGTTTTAAGGATGCATAACTCCGGCACACGCATTGCAATATTACGTCCTAGAAAGATTTTCGGGGGAAGAAAAATGATGAAGAGAAACTTAATTTATATGTTGGCAATGGGATTCCTAGGCGCCTGCGGCGATGGCAGTTCGGGGAACAACAATGGCAGCAATAATTTCAACTCCTCCGAAAGCTACACCTATCAACTCGAACTCAACGGCTGCAATACTGGCAAGCACACCTTTTCAAGCAAAGTTGCTATGTGTAATGGCCTCAAAAGCCAATCACTCAATGATTACTGCGCCGTGAGTCTCCGCGAAAACCACTTCAATCTCAACAACTGCAGCGGAACTTTTGTTACGGAGAATTAGAAACTTTATTCAGTATCGCTAACTAACTTAGATGTTTTCATGAGGACAATGGACGGGTCGAGCCCATCGCCAATCCATTTGTTTTAAAAGTGTAAACTATGTCTTCGG
>Ga0100402_1007150_pt1 | contig 10859 bp, 7 predicted proteins | sample CryGeyme20150102_FD_80419 | JGI IMG/M metagenome (GOLD analysis project Ga0100402, IMG submission 80419) | Groundwater microbial communities from Crystal Geyser aquifers in Utah, USA - Crystal Geyser metaG 2015-0102 | ecosystem: Environmental > Aquatic > Deep subsurface > Groundwater | place...
ATACTCAAATTGCGCAACCGCGGGGATTTTGGTATTTCGATTCCATCGGAATACTCAAATTGCGCAACCGCGGGGATTTTGGTATTTCGATTCCATCGAAATACTCAAATAGCGCAACCGCGGGGATTTTGGTGTCGATTTGGGAGAGAACGTGCCGTCTCGATCGAGTTAAGTTAACCCGAGTTAAATGGGAGCGGCTCAAATAGCTCTGGGGTTATCTCTCTTGACTTTCTTCCTCGCCCTGGCGGCCCTGGCCCTGGGGATCTACGCGGCGACGAGGGAAAAGGGCCCGACGGGGGCGCAAGGTCCGGCGGGGGCGCAAGGTCCGGCGGGGGCGCAAGGCCAGCAGGGGGTACAAGGACCGCAGGGGTCCCGGGGGTAGCGGGGGTGACAGGGGTGACGGGGCCGGCGGGCGGGCCGCACTTGGCCCTGACTTCGTCTTTCAACAACCCGAACGTTGTGACCACGCTGCCTTTGGGAGATTTTTACTGGCCAGGGCCGGGAGCTACCGCCCCCGCTACAGTTTCTCACTCCAGCGACCGTTTGGGTGTCGTGAGGTTGAGCGAAGGGAGTTTCGCCGGGCAGTACGCTTTGGTCAACCAGGGGCAAACGGCTCTGCGCTGCCAGGTATTTCTGGACCTCTACTTCAGCACGGGGTCGGACCAAACGGCGGTGGCCGTCACTCCCATTTTGCTGGGAAACTCGGGAAATCAGGTTTTCTCCAGCACAGGGGGGCAAACTTTCGCATACTCGGGTATCAACTCGCCTTCAATCGTGAGTTACAGCTCGGAAGTCTTGCTGCAGGGGGCGAATCCTTCCAGCGGCTCTCCGCTCTTTTTCTACCTCCTCCAGGTGAAGTTGGGAGAAAGCGTCTACTACCCGCAGAGTCTCTACACGGTCTGGGTCTACAACTGACCGGGTCGGTTTAAAGCCGGGCGGAGAATGAATCTACCTCCGACGTGAAGCCGAACTTAAATGGGAGACGAAGGCGAAAGCGCTGGAGGAGAAGCAGAAGCGGGATCGGAGGAAGCGGTAGGTTGGTATTTTGAGTCGGGCAAGAAGTTAGGGGAAGGTTCTTACGGGAAAGTTTACCTGGCCCGGGAAGAAACCGGGAGAGAGGTGGCGGTGAAAGTCTGCGAAGCGGACAAGCAAGGCGTTCCCAACATTCTCGAGGTCTCGATCATGGCCTCGATGCGCCACCCCAACCTGAACCACTCCAGCAAGATAACCGCCGATTCCCAGGGTCTCTACATCATCCAGCGCCTGGCTCAGCGGGACTTGGCCCAGCACTGCCGGGTGGAGAAAAACAGGACGGACCCTCTCCAGCTGAAAGAGTGGTGCCACTGCCTGGCCCAGGCGGTGAAATGCTTGCACGACGACCAGCTGATCCACTCCGACATCAAGGCCAGCAACGTCCTCCTGTACCCCGACGGGAAGATCAAGCTTTCTGACTTCAGCCTGGCCGTGAAGTGCTGGAAAGGGCTGCCTCCGTTCTCCCACCCGGTGGCCACCTGCACTCACCGGCCGCTAGAGAACTTTTGCCACGCCCCTTGGAGTTATCCTCTCGACGTCTGGTCCCTCGGCTGCACCTTTTTCGAAATAGCGTACAAGGAGAGTCTTTTCCCCAACCAGACCCCCTGTCTGCGAGAAGAAGAGAGCAAGGACGGAGCGGAGTCTCTTGCGCTAAGATCAACGGGGCAAGAAGCGCTCTTTCGCAAGAAAGAGCAGGGAGAGAATTCCAAGGAAAAAAAGAAAAAGTCCGCCTCCCTCGCCAGGAAGATGACGGTGAACGCGATCCTGGACTGGGGCTTCGCCACCGAAGGCGAAGAGTGGACCCCCCCGTACCAAGCCGCTAAGTACCCTCTCAGGTATTTGACTTTCGCCAGGCCCGAGGCTTGGAACAAGCCGGAAATGTCCCTGTTTAACTCTCTCCTCCTGGCCATGTTGAGGGTGGAGCCGGAAAAAAGAATCACCATCGCGCAGGTCTTGGACCACCCTTATTTCCTGGGGCTGAAGCGGAAGCCCTGCGCTTACCTCAAGCCCGCCCCGGGAGAACTCACTTCCAAGGAACTCTCCCAGCTGGAGAAGATGATCGCCCCCCACTGCCAGCACTCCACCGTCAGGAACATGACCCGCTCCCTCTACGCCAGAATCAAAGATCTTTCCGAACTTTCTCCCGCCGAGAGAGCCGGCGGGAGCCTCTGGCTGGCGTCCAAGCTGGTCCTAGGCTCCCCCCCGCAGTCAGTAGGCCTTCCCCCGCACCGGGTCCTGCGGGCAGAGCGGAGCATCTGCCATCACCTAGGATTCGCCCTCCACAGGACTGATTTTCAGTAACGGGTTGGGTTTTTATTTTCGAGTGGGTCCGCTGGCGGTTCGAGGGAGTCTGTGACGAACGGGATCTCCTTCTGGGCCAGGAATTTCCTGACCGGCGCAGAGTTTGTTTCCTCGCCCCAGACCACCAGCGTCAAGCCTTTTTCAGCCGCGGCTTCCAAAATCTCCCCGCTCCCCCCCAAGAGAGAAATCCCTCTGATGCCGGCTCCCTGCAGTTTTAAAAGTTTCGCCGTCTCGAGGCAGCGGAGAGCCTCCCCCCTCCCCCTCCCTTCGGCTAGCAAGAAGACGAAGTAGTCTTTCTGCATCGCCAGGGCTAGCGCGCAGACTCGGGAGTCGAAGCTAGAAAGAAAGAGATTTCTCCGGGGCCAGGCCTGCGAGATTTCCTGAGTGACCTGGGAGACCAGCTGGATAACCTTGAAAGAGTCGGACTGGGAGAAATCTTGCCGCGAAGGCCTGACCTCTCCGAGGTCCCGGGGGAAGAATTTGATCTCCAGGTCGAAGGCCAAGCCCGGCGGGGCTTGGCGCAGCAGCTCGGAGAGACGGAGCCGGGGCGTGGGGGGGCCCTCGGGGTCTGGGTTCCCCAGGTCGTCGTGCTCGACCCAAATCACCCCTTGGTGCAGCTGGACGTCTACTTCCACCGCCGTCGCGCCCTTCTCCCAGGCCGCCCTTACAGATGCGAGAGTGTTTTCCTTCGCTTTCCCTCGCCCTTGGGGCGAGGAGGAGGCCTTGGCCCCGTCTCCCCGGTGTCCGATCTGGCCGGGCACAGGCCAGGTTCGCTGGCTCTCCGCGGCCAGGAACCTCCCCTCCCTCCCTTCCCGTCTGATCTTCCCCCCATCGATTTCTATCCGCCGGTCGGCTTCCCCCACCGAGAAGGGAAAAGGGGTTCTAGACTGAGCTTTCTCCCCTTGCCCGGAAAAGAAAACCCAGCTGTAGTAGTATTTCCCTGCGGGGAGGGAAACTTCCCAGGCGTGGTGCCTCCGGTGCTCACGCCGCCCGGGAATATTTTTCTTCTCCACCCCTCCCGAAATGTCGAGGGCCAGGGCCAGGGAGCTTTCCGCCCGCCACCTGACGAGGCAAGTTTGGCTGGGGATTGGCGGACTTTTCGACATTCTATTTAGGTCCGGAGAAACAAAATAGGCGGAGCCGCTATGATTTTCTCTCCAGTTTTACTCGTCTCGTTTAGGAAATCAAACCCGAGAGAAGTGCCGGAGAACATCGAAGATAACCGGTGAAAAATCACAATCTTCGGAGCCGTCATACACCCTCAGGATTACTGTTCTTGTTTTTGAAACGCTCAATCTTCGATTTCCCTAAACAAGAAGAAGAGAGAAAAAGGAAACGAAATCAGCGAAGTCAGCACAGTTTTCGCTCAAGATTTATAAATCTTGTTTCCGAAACAAGAGAAAGGAAATAAAATCGGAGAAGCCGACATATTTTCCCAGGCGGGACAATTTATCTTTAATTTCATTTCTTAATTTTCTAGGTATCTTTTATAAGTAGAGACTTATAATTACCTTGACTTCAACTAAGACGATTCAAAACGTCTCCTTGATATAACTGGAGAGCTTGGGAGTAGGAAGAGTAAAGGGAGTTTTCCTTCAATGTTTTTTCACATTTTGGTATATTTTCAACCAAAAAAATATCAAGAGTATTTGACGAATCAAATTCTCCTTTATGGTACAGAGAGAATATCTGGTAAATTTTGTAACAAAAGTAAGAAATAATAGTTCTGGAAATATAACCGGGTCCTCCAGCTTGAAGCAGCTTATCTCTCAAGAGGCGGTTGAAGGAAATTTGGCGAAAATTTTCCGGTGACAACTTTCTACGAGCCATAATATAATTTTCGATGTAGAATAAATTCCAAAGGTAGCAGAAGCCATCGTTATCTAGATCGCTGAGGCCTTGAAATCCGAATCGAGGGCAATACTCTTCCTCCACGAAAGAATAGTTAGGAAGGATAGTTCTCGCGGCTTCAAGCGTCGGGCCTTTTATATCAGGATCATAAACTTCGTCTCCTCGCGAGGAGAAAAATTCATAAGTCTTGTTTTTCTTGTCGATCAGCAAGGAAACGGCGTGAACAGATTTGTCCTCGCCTTTAATAAAACGGTGAGATATTTCCAAGAAAAAGAAGTTTTTCTCGCTGAATTCGGGGTTAAAATTTATCATCCTTGGAGGAATTTCTATTTTTGTGGGAATATATTTTTCATCTTTTTCGTTCAGAAACACGGAAATGGTAATTTCCGGGTCATCGATAGGTAATTTTTTAAAAAACCGGGGATAGTCTCCGTAGCCATACACTCCGACATCTCCTTGTAGAAGGAAAATATATTTGATGGAGTGGGTTAAAACTTTGTATAAAGAAGTTTTGATATAAACATCAAACAGCTCGTTGGCTTTGCGAGAAAAAATTACGTCGTCTCCTAGTATTAATTTGGGAATAATATCTACGTCTAGAGAGTTTCTTTCCCTAATTTTATGAGAAAAATCTCCCAATTCAAGGGGGTGGTAATATAAATGACATCTTTTCCCACCTTCGGCTGAAGGAAAACAGAAATCTTCAATTTCTTTCTTTAAGTCAACCTTCGAGTTTCTCAAAGGAAAAAGATCGACATCGATTTTCCCCTGCACGGATTCCGGGAGCTCGGACACACAGATATAAGGGTTGAGTAAAGCTTCTTTTCTGATCCTCTCCCCGTTGATTTCTGCGTAGGGAATTTCTTCTTCGGAAATGTGAAAAGGGCTTTTCGGACAGAAGCTGAACTTCCGCAAGGGATAAAAAATAGGAACTACGTTTTCTATTTTCCGCTCGACCCAAGGGTGATAATATTTCACTCCTCCGTATATCTCGGTAGAAGGGATATTCTTTTTAATTAAATTCTCCTCTAGAATATCGTCTCGGTATTTTCCGTATAAATGGTATTTCCTCCCTTCCAGTAACTTTTTGACTTTGCGAACGATTTCTCTCCTGCTAAGAAGGAAAAATCCCTCGGGGAAAACCTTCTCGATGTCTTTCGTCAACTCTCGCCACTCTTTCTCTTTCTTCATTTCACGGTAAGCTTCCTTCGGAGGGGTTCCGCTTTCCGTTTTTTGGTACAGCTCGACGATGAAGTCGTAAATCTGGGGTAAATATTCTTCCATGGCGTCTTCTAGTTCTCTTTTCTGCGGCAGGGAGAAATCCAGAGGCAGGTTCGAGATGTAATTCTCGAAGTTTACGTCGAAGATTTCCGCTATTTCATACACCAGCTCATCTTCGGAAATAGTGCCACCTTCGACTTCAAAACTCATTTAAGAAGATATAAAATAAGAGGAGAGAATAGGTAAAAGATGTTAACTTTTTAACTTTTTAACTTTTTAACTTTTTAACTTTTTAAGAAGATAAATCGGTCAAAAAGATATATTTTACATCTTCGTTTAAAAAATATTTAATGAAGATAGGAAGTGAAATTAGTAAAAGATGTAAGAATTACATCTTAGTTTAAAAATTACTTAACAATGCCATAGAAGTTATGCGATTTTTGAAACCAGTCAAAGTTCTGACACGTTCTCCAGTGGCTATATTCCAGATCTCGATTTTCCTGTCATAAGTACTCACTACCATTTGCTGCTGGTTATCTATTATAAGTAATATTATGCCTGCCGTCTTTCCGACAATCTCGCCAGTGGCTACATTCCAAATTATAATAAATTCGTTTACATCTTCTGAAATGATTTTCTGCTGATCTTTTGTTATAAATACCGACCTAACTGGTTCACAGCCAGCGTTCAAAGTTTTGACACATTCTCCCGTGGCTATGTTGCGAATTTTGACGCGGCCACTTTCCATACCAAAAACTATTTGCTGTGGATCTTCTGTGATGGCTATCGAACAAGCCGAATCTTTATAAAATCCAATACTTTTGACATACTCTCCAGTGGCTATATTCCAAAATATCAAGTTCGTGTCATTATCGGACGAAATAATCTGCTGTTGGTCTTCTGTTATAACCATCGTAAGAATAAAACCTTTATGAGCATCCCAACTTCTGGTCTCTTTGGTGGCTGTGTTCCGGATTTTGATGTCCCCCCAGTAATTATTCGTAATGATGTGCTGCAGATCTTTTGTTATTCGAATACCATGACCATAGTAAGTTTCGACATGCTCTCCGCTGGCTAGATTCCAGATTTTAATAGTGTTCTCTTCACCCGAAACGATTTGCTTCCGGTCTTTGCTTATAAATATCGATCTTACTTCTTTTTCATGACCCGTCAAAATCCTGCCAGAAACTTCTGAATCCACATTTTCTGGCTGAATTTCTCCCTGTAATATATTCATGTCCCAAATTTTAATAACACCCTTTTCGTCACCAGTTATTATTAAATCTTCCTTTCTCATCACCTCCCGCTTAAAATCTTCGTTTACCCCCTCCCATTTGTAATCTACTGGCAGGTTTCTTCTAATGGAACTTATTATTCTGCCGAGTTTTATTTCTGGTAAATTGACCACTTGGAGAAAGAGGTCGAAATTTTCCGCCGGAACTTTAATTTTATTTAGCTGTTCGAGGTCAACGTCTAAACAGAAATAAGAGCGCAATTTGCACAGGTGAAGAAAATTGTAACAATTGCGAGTAAAGTCGACTTTCAGACCGTATAAAGATTTGATAAATAATTCAGCCACCACGGCGTCTTCGACAGGGATATTAAACTCCTCTTTTTTCAGGTTTTCCGAAAAAAGGAATAAAGTATCGAAGTAAGGAACTAGCCAAGCCAAAAGAGCTCGGTGAAGTCTCATTGCAACAGATGTTCTAGGGTCAGAAAAAATAATAGTGACGTCGGAATAACTATCACCTAAACGGGGGGAAAGTTGAATACTGTTGATTTCGTCGCTCATATTCGAACGCTGTCTTTACTTTAAATATTTAAATGTTTAATTTATCGTTCATTTTTTCGGTAAAGTGGGGGAGAATAGAGTATAGAAAATCAGGCAAGAGTTTCGACTGGAAGACAAGGTAAACGGAGAAGGAGACAAAATGGGGGAAGTCATACTTTCCTCTCAAGGTTTATAGATAACCTCCTGGAGGTTATTTTCGATTATATTTCTTTTCGTCGCCGGGTTTGGCCTATTGAGTTAACCGCGAAAGTCTCACTGTGACAACCCTTCTTTCAAAAAAGCTTCTCGACCCTCTAGGAGGAGGGAGAAAAACGCGTGGATTCCCTCCGGAGAAAGGACCCTTTCGACCAGGTTGTGGTCAGCGGGAAGCTTGTCCGCTCTGGGGTCTGCCCTTTTGGTGAAATCGTGTTTTTCAGCAGGGACGAATTCCGCGAAGAACTCGAGCCTCCTGATCCGGGAGAGCGGGCCTTCGTCCACATTTCTTCTTTCCAATTCCGAGTTCCCGACCAGCCAGCAACTTCTCCTCGCCGGTCCCGTTTCCGTCAGCTCCTCCAGAATGCGGAAATCGAAATCTTGGAAATCGGAAAAGATTTCCAGTTTCGGGACGACAGGCGTATCCACCGCGTCTCGGAAAATCGTGTTTGTTTCTAAGCAGTCCCCGCCTAACATTTTCTCGACGACGTTTATCAAGGACGTTTTGCCGTTATTCCCTCTGCCTACCAGGTAGAAGCAGTATTTATTTCCCTCAGGAGTGTCTAGCCCGAAAAGAGAAGCGGCCATCGCTTTCCAAAAAAAGCCGAGCTCTTTTTCGGAAGGAGCTCTTCCTCTTCTCCAGAGCAGATTCTCGACGAACTTTTCCACACCGGCCGTGTCTTTCTGCGCGGCAAGATCTACGTTCCACTCGTTTGTGAGAATGTCCTGCATCTCTCCAATTCTTCTGGCAGTTTTTATATTTCAATTTCCATGCGGGTAGACGTCCCAAAAAATCTTCTTCGCTGTCTTTTTTTTCTAGCCACTTTCGTCTCGATGGACAAAATTGTGAAGTACTTTATTTCCTCCCCTGGAGGTATTTCGAAATTATAAGGATACTCTTCGAGGGCTTTAAAACGCGGGGCTTTTCCGAGGCGGGAGGAGAGGCTGGGCCGGTAGAAATTGAAGCTCTGTCAGGAGAATCTCGAGCCCGGATTTCTTTCCGATACATTTCTAGATTCTCCCTGTAGTTGAGAGCCAAGGGGCTGGGTGAAACTTGCAAAGACCTGGCTCTTTCCGTCTCGATCTTGTAAGAATTCGGCCCCAGCATCACTATCTGCTTCGGAGATGCCTTGTACTGCAGAGAAATAAAATCTAAAGAAACTTCTTCCAGCGAAACTTCTATTACCTCATCTTCGTCCTCGGGGGAAGGAAAAATATAAATTCTCCCCCGGCGCGGCTTGATGACGAAGTTGTCGTTCCCCTGTAACTTGGCGGTAAAACTTTCGGCGCAGGGATTGTAAAAAAGAGACCATCTCCCCTCCCTCGTGAAAATTTTATTTCCCCCGCTCGGATCGACGACGGGAAATTTCTCCCGGTCGTCTGTCTGCGACAGCCTTGCCTCTTCGCGGTCGTCTGTCTGCGACAGCCTTGCCTCTTCGCGGTCACACAGGCCGATGCTCTTTAGATACCGTCGGACGACCAGGGACAGGGGGAAGACATCTTCAAAATAAGTATAGACTCTCACCCGCAGGGTGCCTTCTCCCTGACTTTGCTGTCTTCCAGAGTAGGAGTTTTTTCTCATTTAAAGGGCGAGTTTTCAAGGAACGGCGAGCGGAGAGCAGTGAGTGTCTCCGGCTACAAAATAGAGTTATGAACTCACAAACTAGACAAACTTTGTCTAGTTGTTTCTCCACGCTACAAGCATAACAGTTTCGTCCGAATAAAACACGTAAAGATGAATAACCGTGGAGCGGAGAGAATACCAAAGACTCGGATATTTACTTACGCCAAAAAGATGGTGTATCCTCGAAATAGTTACAGGTTAGATATTCACGTAATGAGTATTATTTACTAGTTCTGCTTTGTCTCGAGCATAAAAATAAAAAACACGCGGTCGAACGTCGCTGGCGTCCTCACCGCGAAGCGGTGGCTAGAACGAAGTGACGTTTTTATTTTGTTCTTTTAGAACAAAATAAAAAACACGCGGTCGAACGTCGCTGGCGTCCTCACCGCGAAGCGGTGGCTAGAACGAAGTGACGTTTTTATTTTAGAGGCTTTAAATCGGAAATAAAGTTTTCTTCTTCTACTAACGCCGACTTTAGTCCAGAAATTGTTGTTAACAATTTAATAAACTCTAAAGGTAAAAAAGTGTGACATCTGTATAATCGGTCAGAGTTTTGATACACTTTCCATCGCTCGAGTTCCAGATTCTGACCGTACCGTCGTCGCTAGAAGAAATTATTTTTTCCTGGTCTTCGGTTACGACTACCGACATGACCCAATCTGTATGCCCAGTCAAAGTTTTGACACACTCTCCGCTAGCTAGGTTCCAAATCTTGATTGTCTCGTCGCCGCCAGCCGAAATTATTTTTTCTTGGTCTTCTGTTACGACCATTGTTATGATGGAGTCAGTATGACCAAGCATTGTTTTGATACACTTTCCGCTGGCTACTTCCCAAATCTTAATCGTCCAATCGGTACTAGCCGAAATAATTTTCTGCTGGTTTTCTACGAAGACTATCGATTTAATCCAATCTGTATGCCCAATCAAAGTTTTGACACACTCTCCGCTAGCTAGGTTCCAAATCTTGATTGTCTTGTCATGACTGCCCGAAATTATTTGCAGTTGGTCTTTTGTGATGATCATTGATGAGACCCAATCCGTGTGTCCTGTCAAAGTTTTGACACACTCCCCGCTAGACATACTCCAGATTTTTATCGTCTGGTCGGCGCTAGCCGAAATTATTTGCTGCTGCTCTTCTGCGATGACTATCGACTTGACTTGCCCCCTGTGCCCGGTCAAAGTTTTGACACACTCCCCGCTAGACATACTCCAGATTTTTATCGTCTCATCTTCGCTACCCGAAATTATTTGCTTCCGATCTTTTGTAATTACCACCGATTTAACTTGACCCTTATGACCGGTCAAGATTTTGGCGCAGTTTTCCGAATTCACATCTTCTTCGTCAATCGTATACAGGTTCCATATCAAAATATCATTGCAGTATCCCATCAATATATATTTTTCTCTTTTAAGTATTTCCCGCTTAAATTCTTCGTTTATCCCTTCCCAATTATAATCACTCGGCAAATTTCTTCTAATAGTTTTTATTAGTTTTTTGCTGAGCTCTATCTCCGGTAGACTGACCACTTGGAGAAAGAGATCGAAGTTTTCCGGTGGGACTTTGATTTGATATAACCCCTCTAAGTCGACATTCAAACAAAAGTAGGACCGTAATTTACACAAGTGGAGAAAATTGTAACAGTCAGGAGTAAAATAAACTTCCTGGCCTCTTTGGGGAGAGGTAACCTGTGGCAACTGGCCGTATAACGACTCCATAAAAAGTTCAGCTACCCTGGCGTCTTCGACCGGAATGGTAAATTCTTTCTTCTGTAGATTTTCCGCGAAAGAAAATAAGGTATCGAAGTAAGGGACTTTCCAAGCCAAAAAAATCCGATGGAGGCGCAT
>Ga0100402_1007162_pt1 | contig 10851 bp, 11 predicted proteins | sample CryGeyme20150102_FD_80419 | JGI IMG/M metagenome (GOLD analysis project Ga0100402, IMG submission 80419) | Groundwater microbial communities from Crystal Geyser aquifers in Utah, USA - Crystal Geyser metaG 2015-0102 | ecosystem: Environmental > Aquatic > Deep subsurface > Groundwater | place...
AACTGATACAAGAGAAGGAGTCTCTTTTTCTTCCTATCCTTCAGGTAATAAATTATCAGTTTGAACTGAAGCCTCACCATTACTCTTATCTCTTTCTGATTCAGTTTCGTAGTTGGCACCTCTTTAGAGTTTATTTCTAGTTTAGAAGTTAAGCTCATTTATGATGGTCTTTTTACTGAAACCAGATGTCGGCTGTTGAGGGGCTTTTATTTCCTCTTATTTTTATTCCCAAATTGACATTCTGCTATTAACACCTATTTAGGCAGACTCAGCTTTGCTACCTTTAAGCGATGACCTGATAGAGCTTCTGCTTTATTGAAGAAGTTATTTGATTTGAGTGTTATTCTGACTAATTTCATCCTGAAGTTGTTTAATTTATTTCATCTCACTCTCATATGAATCTTTCAGGTTTTCCATGCTGCTCTGCTCTTGGATAACAAGTTCAGTGCCTGGTTGTGATCCTAACATTTTTGGAACTTTTGAGCTAAAATTGACTTTAACAACTTCTGAAGAATTTCTTTGATGTTGAGGGACAAAAGTTGAAGCGACCTGACTCAATGATGATTGAGGGATTGTAGGCCTATGATTGTAAGGTTAAGAATAGTTTTGGCTTGAAGGGGTGACTAATCTGTTATTGATATAGACAGCTCTGACTGGAGAGCTGGCTCTTTTGGCAGCTGAAGAAGAGGGTATCTGAGGATTGTTGGTAATTGATGTAAACAATACCTTCTATTTCGAGGCTCTTGGCTGATAATTTGCCCCACTAGATGTCTTGGACTAATTGAAAGTACTTTTTTTCAACTGAGAGTTGGATATTCTTTGTTTACCTCCTATTGATATTCTACAAGAGGGAGATGGTCTTTTGGAGCTACCAAGTTAGACGACTGCTCTTGGAGGGTTATTTTCTTTGTGGAAAGAGCGTCTGGAAGGAGATACTATTTGCAATTTGGAGCGAGATTGACGACCTGGAGAGGCTACTGAGTTCATAGTAGCATTTTCGATTTCTATCGGAACTACTGTGATGTTAGGTCTGATCTTCAAATTTCCTCGAGGCATTCTATCGAATTATTTTAAACTATATTTCTATTTTTGTATCTACCCATAAAACCATTGAATTATATCATTTTCATCATTTAGACAAATAATCTATCAGAATCAGCTTATCATTCTTCTTAGCTTCTTTTGAACTAAGTTAAAATGCATAAATACGTTTTTCATTCAGGTCAGTTTTATGAGCTTATTCTCGTTTGGGTAGACTGGCACCCATTCTGAAATTTGGATCAATCATTTATATTTTCTTCCTGAAAACATCTCGCATGCAACCTTGCAATTTTTGTTTGTTCTTTTCTCTTCTCTTGACGAGATCACATATTATACGGAGGTCTTCGAGTTGAAAGCGAATATTCAACATTTTATCATTCATTCTTCCAGGAGCAGAAGAGTTCCTCTTTACGTGCTTTTGATTGTCTTTTCTTCTTAAATTGACTGCTTCTTCAGATTGATTGTAGTATTTTTCGAAAATGCTGTTCTTTTGCAAATGGTTGATGTCTCCACCCAGCAAAATATAAAGTGACTTAAGGCGGATCATCGTTTAGTTACGAGTACAACGAGTACAGTAGCATATTCCTCTGCAATAAGGGCATAAACCTCCTGATTTATCTCTTCCTTCCTCATAATTTTTGAGACAGTACCTACAGTATCTCCTCTCACAAACATACTCATCATCTACTTTAAAAATACTTTTACTATCTTTGATGTAGTGGAAATAAGAATTTTTTCTGCTTTAAATATTGTTCAAGAAACGCAAAGCTGTGATTCTTGATTGCTAATCAGGATAGCATCCATGATGGCTGCGCATGATCTGATAGACATATGAGTCGTAATATGGTGAGGGAGGGACTGGGTTACCTACACGAGAGGATCGATAATCGCACCTGACTAGAGCAGATTCAGGGTGTAGCAATTTACAGTGATGGCATATCTCCAATCTACTGAATTATTTCTGGTTGGCAGAATTTGCAGAATCAGAAGGATGTCTCTTCATCTAATCCAGAATATTTTTTTCTTTAAGAGTGCAGGGCCGATGCCGATCATTGAAAATGTTTTTGAAACCAATATACTGAATAGAAAAGTAAATACATTTTGGCAGACAAAGCTGTAGAGAGATTTACTGGCTGTATTGTAAAACTTGAGCAAGGAGTATTCACGTAGGTCATTTATTTCATGGAATTATTGCTAGCTTATTGTGATTGGTTTCAGATCCATTGCTTATTCAAAGGCCAATACGAAACGTGTCTCTCCTTTATGCTTCTCTAATCTGAGAATTTTTGTCACTGATTCCGCAATTTGCCGTTTTTACAGTTGTCTTATCGTATACTCGATATATTTGGAAAGAATTTCAAAGCTGCCCAGTTTCATTAATTTTCTACTGATCCCAGAAGATTAAACATTCGAGCGAGGAGGCTAAGGAAGAACAGAGTAAGCACCTGATGGTTAGCAATAAATAATATCCTGTAATTATGCCTCTTGTGCCACTCTTTGCTCCAATTTATTGTAAATAGGCTTGACAAAATTCATTGTTTCTTGAAGCTCCCTCTCAAGTCGATGAATCTCATGATCGATCTAAGCTATTATTATTGTATACTTCGGTTGTTTGGTTAGGTTTGATGATACTTTATCTGATTCTCCTGCTTTAAGTGGTCAATTTTTGTTGGTAGCTATCTGATGAGGCATATATTCGAGCTATATCTGTGTTCAGTTGTTATTATATGTTCCAAGAAATGCGATGTTTGTGATGAGCTTTGCTGTTGGTCTGCTCCCGACCTGCTTTACTTATCTGCCATATCACATGTAATGTCTCCAAAGTGTTTTGCAACTCGATTTTTTCATTGTCCCCTTTCAAGTATTTTCTGAGGAAATCATTGGAGTAGAGAGCTTCGATTGTTTCCCAAAACTATTCACTCTCTTCAAAACGATAGGTTCCTTCGGTTTTGGCAGTTATGATATTTTTGAGGTAGTGCAGCCTCCTAAGTTCATTGTCTTCGATGGTCTTAAAGTAGTAATTGCAGACGTGTCTCCATAGTGATTTAAGAAGAGTTTCGGAGGATGGTCCCTATGACTGTAGTTGGGGATAGGCGATCTTGAGTGTGAGTCTACATGATAATAAAGAGGGAAGGAAGAAGAATAAAAAGAGTCATACCCTCGGAAAGGATCGTAGTAATCGAAGTTAGTATGCTTCTTGTCCAGACGGATAGCTTTCTAGAGGGCCGAGGTCGAGTCAATTGTCTTCTCCTCTTCTGGCTGTTGCTCCTGCATATATCATAATAGGAGGGCATTCAGTTCAAAAACCCCTTTCCCCTAGCTAAAATCGATAAAATGGCTCCATTAGAACTCTTCCCTCTCCTCACCAAACCAATCTTCCTCTCAATATGTTTCAAAATAACATTGCTAATGCATTTGATGTCATCAATAACTCAACAGATACAATTCACTGAATAAAGACTGTGTATTCTTTTGAAATCAGAACAGTAATAAATTAGAATGCAGCCCTAATAATAACAGGGAAGAGCAAACGGTCGTTCTTCCCCACAAGGTTCTCACCTCTAACCTCCAGTTTCTTTCTAGTCAGCAGCCGGCCTCCACATCAACTAACCCTCAGACCCTTAACCTGAACCTGACTAACATTCCTTTAGGGTGGAAGTCGAGGTGGGTAACTACATCTACTCAGTCATCATGAGCCACTATGAGAGAAGTATGCTACACTTGGCTATGTGGTGTCTTGCTTGGAATTCTATTATTGTGGTTTGTGTACTCATGACTATCTTTGACAATGTTTCTATTACAGAGGGTTAAAATCGGATTTAGCCTTTATGGATGACTCCTTTAGTTGGTGGGACTGCCATTTCTGCATTTTTGACGCTGCTAACAATTAGACATCGTTTCTTGGCTGGATTGTTGCTAGTTTGGTCTATGCTACTGACAACCATCTATCTGTTCTTCACTTCTCTCTTCTACGGTTTGGATATTAGATATCAGTGGGCTTTAGCAGTATCATTTGTAGCTTTATAGACAGTGCTAGCATTGATCTGTTTAGATAGGAAAAAAGATGCCTTAGCTGTAGTAATTCTAGGGGTTATACCAGTACTGATAGGCACCAAAGCTGATGGGCATCTAGGAGATGTCAGCTGGACAACTATCATGATCATACCAATCATTGTAGCGGGAGGAATAACAGTATTTGGTCTGACTTATACATTCATAGCCATCAAACAAAAATTCTAAGGACAAGCACCAACTTAGATCTTTGGACCCTTATTCAAGGGTCTAAATATGTTGGGATTTGCCCTCTTTGTTTTGTCCATCACCCTCAGAGCTGTGGCAATATCCAAAATAATGCCTATGACTATCCCAACTGCGATCTATGGAACCTTTCTAGCTCTTATTTTAGTCTGCCTATATAAAGATGAAATTTCTCTATACAACGCTGAAGCTGAGGTATTTTCAGTCATTGAATCCCCTTAAACAATCAAACTGATCAAGTAGGACAGCAATCGTACCTTTTATTGCTTATCTGATCAATGGGTTACACTATAGTTACAATAAAGCGAGCAAAGCTAAGGAAATATTACTAAAATTTAGTGCACGATTTGTCTAGACAATAAATCGTCAATGGTATGGATGCCATGTGGTCATTTAGCAGTTTGTCTCACCTGTGGGACCTATCTCCTCTAGAATGCCAAGCTAGAATGTGTTATATGCAAGACAAAGTGTCAAGAAGCATACCACTTGCCATTGAATAGCATGACTTCTGATTACGTGCTCAAGGTTCAAATAGTAGGCTCGTGATGTTTAGTGAAAGTTATTGAGTGTGATTAGGAAGATGTTTATTGGTATTAGTGGATTTAATTTTTTATTTGGAATAATTATATCTGAAATATCTTATGTCCAAGGCCAAATCGAACGTGAAAGCCCCTGCTCCTGCCCCCGCCAAGGGTGGTGCATTTGATGCCAAGAGGTACGCTTCTTCCAGCATCTCCGAAGACGAGGTCAACAGCATTAAGCAGGCCTTCGACCTCTTCGACACTGATCAGGGAGGCTCCATCGATATTAAAGGTATCTCTTTTCCCATGCAGAACTCAAAGCAGCCATGACTTCCCTCGGCTTCGAATCTAAGTCCGCCGCCATTTTCCAAATGATCTCTGATCTTGATGCTGATGGAAACGGAACCATCGACTTCGAAGAATGGCTTAACCTCATGACCAGACGTGTCGGAGAGAAAGACTCAAGAGCCAACATCAACAAAGTATTCGCTCTTTATGATGACGAAAGAACCGGCTTCATCTCTGTCAAAAACCTCAGAAGAATTGCTCAGGAACTCTCCGAGAACATTTCCGAAGAGGAACTCCAGGAACTGATCACCAGAGCCGACCTTGACCAAGACGGTCTTGTTTCTGAGGATGAGTTCTATAACATCATGACCAGGCCCTTGAAGGAGTGATCTCAGTGATTGTTCCTATCGTCCCATCTATCAAAATACTCTCACCTGCACTTACTTAACACGAACAATTTACATTCGAATATTCATATCACTGGTAATACTTTTGATTACAAGTTTTTACCATTTTTGAGCAGTAAATCTTATCAAACTTTCTCAGATACTTAAAAAGCTGGAGACTTGTCGAAATTAAAGGAAATATTGAACATCCTTCAAATACTGCCTCATTTTCTTCATTCTTAATATTTCAGGGAGGTTGTCAACTATATTTGATGATCGATGAATGTACCCGATTAGCATTTAACATTGATTCAAATGAAGAAAAGTTACTTTCTTTGTGCACTGATGAATGGACAAATGGCAATACTGTCTCAAGTTGTCCAAAATACTCATGATGATGACATTGAGCTGATTTAGGAAAAGATCATCTATGCATAAATAAGGTTTATAGTTCCTTTGGTGATTTCAACGAATTATCGAAGATGTATTTTTTTTTATTTTCTTCCAGTTTTTCTTTCTGATGACTTTTGTAGATATTTATGCTGGTTTGGCTATCATGTGTCCATTATTATATCATACCTCTATTTTATTGAAATGTCAAGAAAAGTGTATGTCGTAGGTGTTGGAATGACCAAATTCCTTAAGCCATCACCTAACAATCCTGACTACCCTGAACTAGCTAAAGTTGCCATCAACAGAGCACTCGTAGATGCGGGTGTCAACTTCAAACAAGTTGAAGCTGCTGTCGTCGGATATGTCTATGGAGACTCAACTTGTGGAAACAGGTACTTCTATGATTATTTAGAGCTGTCTACGAAGTGGGAATGACTGGTATTCCTATTTACAACGTTAACAACAACTGTGCCACAGGATCTTCAGCTCTCCATCTTGCGAAAAATATGGTAGCTGGAGGTGTCTACAACTGCGTGTTGGCTGCTGGCTTCGAAAAGATGGCAAGAGGATCACTTTCAGCCTCTTTCAATGACAGAACTAATCCCATCCAGCATCTTCTCGAAAAAACTGTTGAACTTATGCCCACCGAATAAACTCCCAAAGGATTTGCCCCTCTTATGTTTGGAAATGCTGGCCTGGAACACATGAAACTGTTCGGAACCAAGCCTGAGCATTTTGCTAAAATTGCTGCTAAAAACCACAAGCATTCTCTTAACAATCCTTACTCTCAGTTCAGAGATGGACATTCAGTCGAGACTGTCCTCAAGAGCCCCAAGATCTATGGTTGTTTGACCAAGCTTCAATGCTGCCCTACCTCCGATGGAGCAGGAGCTGCCATTATTTGTGATGAGGAAACAATGAAAAAACTTAAAAAAGAAAACGAAGCTGTTGAGATCCTTGCTATGGAGCTGACCACTGACGTACCAAAAGTATACGAAAACTGCAGAGAGATTGTTGGCGGATCCATGACTAAAATGAGCGCCAGCCAAGCTTTCAAGAAAACTGGTCTCACTCCCAAAGACATCGGAGTTGTTGAGCTTCATGATTGCTTCAGTGCTAACGAACTAATCACTTATGAAGCTTTGGGTCTGTGTGGTGAAGGAAAAGCTGGAGAGTTTATTGACAGAGGAGACAATACATATGGAGGTCAAGTCGTTGTCAATCCTTCAGGAGGTCTCACTAGCAAAGGACATCCTCTTGGAGCTACAGGATTTGCTCAATGCGCTGAGCTTTGCTGGCAACTCAGAGGCATAGCTGGCAAGAGGCAAGTTCCTAATCTGAAGTATGCTCTCCAACATAACTTGGGGTTGGGAGGAGCATGTGTCGTTGCTATTTACAAGAAATACAACAACGAGAAGAGCAAGGGAACCTCAGAATTAGCTGAACTCGAAGCTTTGGAGAAGAAGAGTCAACCTGAAGCCAAACTGTGAATGATACCTTACGATTATCTCAATAAAATTTGAATATTTAAGCGAAAGGAAGATAAATAAAATATCCTTCATGATATATTTAGTTGAACAAATAATATATTGGATAAATATTTTTTAGTCATCTTGTTCACTTCAGTCAAGAAGATAATGAAAATCACAATATAATAAATCAATCACTTTTGCTTTGTTTTTCGATCTGCTTTTTTTAAACCTTTTATTCTTCCTGAGCCATCAATCTAGATTCGTACATCCAGATGATCCAAAGTACACCAGCTAGCACAGCCAAAATCACAAAAAGTAGGCTCAAGTTCCTCTTCATCAGCATTCCAGTTGGTCCTGTGATGAACATCGCAGATAGGATGGGAACAAACATCATGTTGGCAGTTTTTTCAGGCCTCATCCGTAGATTGTATTCTTTGAAGATAGCAATGAATAGTGGATAGACTGCCGAACAGCTGATGCCGAAGAACACCGATCCAAACATGATGGTTTAACTGTGATAGCCATATTTGTTTAAAACACAGCACATGATGCTGATAGCTAAAATGCAACTAATGAGCACGTTGAGTTTAAGCTTTCCTGATATAGATGTCAGGCTAGCATTGATGAAGCGAAACAGCGTATTGGAGCCCCAGAAGATAGTGCCATATATAGTAGCTTAACTTTTTGTCTATCCAGCTGCCTTGACAGCATAGGAAGGAAACCACCCAGTAATTGTGGATTATATTCCAGACATCAAAAAAAGTGATAGACTCAACAGGGCCACCACCTTGCTGGAGCATTAGCCATGTGTTCCATCAGCAATTTTATTTTTTTTGTCGTCTTCGTCTTTGGCAGGTGTTTAGAACCATCTGCAGAGTAAAGCAAATGATAAATAGCATAATGATAGCAGTTGATAGTAGTTCAGTTCGAATATTCTGATGAGAATGGGGGAAAGTAAAGCTCCTACTCCAAAAATTGCGTTGACGAAGATAAGCCATGAGCCTGCCTTGTTTCCGCCTATTCCAATAAGACAGATATTGGTGGCTGTCAGGACACAGTATCGACTCGTCCCCATGCAGACCAACGTAAGAAACTCCCAAAAAGGCGACCTGATATTTGAGAAGATATTGAGGAAAACGATGTCGACCAAAACATGAAAGAATATAATTTTATGTCCGACCCGATGAAAATGTTGCTTCTGAATCCACTTGAATATGATGAATCCTAGAATGCTTCCTAATGATCGAGCAATGAACAAGAAGGAATATGATGTCTATGGCAAGCCAGATTCCTTAGCAAGATAGGGAATGACAGGCCCAAGACTGCCTGAGAGCAATCCGAAGCAGAGGAAAATGAAGGAATAGATGAAGATATAGACCGAGTGAGAAGGTGTGACTTCTAAGCTGCTCATATGTTATTATCAACAAACTGAAACTAAGCTGACCAAATATCAGAAACATCATAAAATAATTCGCCCAACTCCATATTTTTATCCTACTTTTATTAATTTGTCAAAATTCACTAGTCTATATTTTGACATAATGAGCTCTTGATAATATAACATCTTAGTAACAATCAATGGCAAATATCCATTAGACTGAGAGTGTCACTTATGGTGCCAATAATGATCGACCATCCTCGGCATTGGGTCGTCCAGGTCGAGGATAGCTCTCTAATGCCTCGATTTCCATTAATTCTCGCTCCAATCGTCAGAGAATTCCTCCAGTGCTGATGAACGCCTTGAGAGGAATGGTCGAAAATCAAATAATGAACGCTCAGGAAGGCAGCATGAAGCGTTCTAGATTCGGCAGCATGATGCGTAGTGGTCTCCATAGCATGAAAAATAAAATAAAGAACAAAAGAGATTGTTAGATATGTGAGAGTTAGATCGCAAAAGCATCCGAAAGTCGTTATGAAGTGTACATGTGCAATTGCGAACACAAATTCAACTTTTGTGAGTCTTGTCTTCATCATTATGTCATCTACAAGGTCAGAAATTTTGAATAAGTTAACTGTCCCAGGTAGGGTTGTCCTGCTGTTTTGGACACATCGACTAATTTCTTCAAAGATCTGCCAGCAGACATCCAAAAAAACTACAGAAAACTAAGGCAATTCCAACAAGTATCAAAAGATCCAGATACAAAATTATGTCCAAGGTAGAATTGCTAAGGCATCATCAGAACCAAATTAGACGGAGTTATGGAATGCGATCAATGTCGGAAGTAATTTTGTGGGAAATGTTTGCTGGCTGTTCATGAGGGTGATTGTGATCGGCATGAGGTAATTTTCTTTGAGGAAAATTTAAAGTATAGACAATGTAAAAAATGCAAGATGATAGTTGAGAAAAATCAAGGTTGCAATCATATAACTTGTCGATGCAAATATCAATTCTGCTATGTCTGTGGAGCTCCGTGGACACCAGCTCACTATGGAAATCATGATTAGAATGGCAATCTGTAACAAGTCCCTGTCCTCGGAGAAAGAGTACCTCAGGGGGATGCTGACTGTGAGTGTGGATGTCATTGTCTTGATGAATGTTGTGGGGAGACATGTGCAAATATCATACTGTTTCCCTTGAGACTCATACTTTTCTTGCTCCTCTGCTGTTTTTTGTTGATAGTATGGTTCAGTAGAGAATTATTCGTGATTATTTCTCTTCTTTTCGTCAGTGTGATAGCAGGAATAACAGGTTTTACTGTAGAAATATTATCATAGCTAGATGGAATTTTATGCCTTTTGGGAGTGTTATTTTTGCCTATCGTCATGATTGTCGGCATTGGAAGAGCTATAAACGAGATTTTCTGTGATACAGTTGGAGCTTTATGCCAAAATTTTTGTTAGATGTTTACAGGAGGAATGTAGGCTCTTGGAATGATCTGATTATATGATTTTTGATGTTTTATTGACACTTGTTTGCTTGACCTATCTACTCAAATATAAGCTCACATACTTGAACTTCATATTGAACCATGATGATGGTTATGGTCGCTTCCAAATAATTCTCGAAAATCAGAGTTCAAACTTAAGAATAATATCGAGGCAATAGAAGCATGCTCTTTTAATAATTTCTTCAGCAACAATCGACTCCTTTTCAAACTTTGATACCAAACTACTAAAACAAAATAATGGTATTTTCAAGGGAAAACATTTTCAATGATTGAATTAGATCATTTGTTCTTGGCAATCAATTGTTTAGACCATATATAGCGTAAAGGGACATTTATTGTTTGTTTTTGTCACATTTTAAAAACGATAAATTGAAAAATCCAACAAAATCAAAAGCTTAACTATTAGACTTATCAAGCCTTTTCCATGAAATATTGATGGTTTTTTGATGAAAATACATTTAGTATTTTTAAAAATACTTTTTTCAAACTTTTCTCCAGTCTATTCTTTAGTTTTGATTATGGATTTCACTTCTTGAGTAAAAATAGTGCAACTGCAAAGATAACTCTTAAGGGCAATGGATAGTCATATTCTTACTTCATTTAT
>Ga0100402_1007169_pt1 | contig 10842 bp, 20 predicted proteins | sample CryGeyme20150102_FD_80419 | JGI IMG/M metagenome (GOLD analysis project Ga0100402, IMG submission 80419) | Groundwater microbial communities from Crystal Geyser aquifers in Utah, USA - Crystal Geyser metaG 2015-0102 | ecosystem: Environmental > Aquatic > Deep subsurface > Groundwater | place...
AAATGACTTCTCCGTTTCCTATTGGTAGCACACCGCGTTTCTTTATATCTAGTTTGATAGATTGTTCTCCGACTACTAATTTTTGAATTAATCCGCATGTGACTTCTTTAAATGTGTCAACCTGTAAAAGAATTTATTATTTATTAATACACTAATGTCTTGAGTATTGTTTGTTATACCTGTCATACTACATTTTAAAGGCTCTTTTCCAAATAATGAAATAGGAAGTAATCCTTCTAAAAAATATGTTATATTTCTTTCATTTCCGCAGTTAAATTCAAACATTTCACCATAATTATTTGTTATTACACCAGGAATAAATTTTAAAATATCACCAGATTTACTAATTTCTACTTTAGATCCGTTTGTAACTTGACAAACAAGTTTTAAGAAATTAGCTTCGTAATCTCGCATACCAGGATTCATAGAGTCTTGCCTGATTGATTTAATTTCAATTGGTTTGCTGAATAAACATGAATATATAATTCTAAGTCTAAAATAGTTACTTCCATTAAGGTTAGTAGATTTAGACATAAAAACAAAATTAAAAGTATTATATATAATGCAAGCAATAATAATTTTTATTATTTAATCTGGCTAAACAATTAAATAATTAAATAATTACAATGTATACTATTATTTTCATATTATTTACGATTAAACATTAGTAAGCTTATTATAAGTTATTTATTAAATTATAATAATCAAAATATATTGCACTCTTCTTTATTAGACGTTTCTTCATCGTGAGGAGTAGGAGTTGTAGTCTCTTTATTTGCTTTATATTTTAAATTATATTTTTCGTAAACACTATCAATTGTATCAATATCAAGTAAATCATCATTATTAGTTTTTTTCAATGCTTTAAGTTTTTCTACTAAATTTAATACTATTTTCTTCTTCTTTTTTGGTGGTTTCTTATACGCTCTATATGTAAAATCAACCCCGTTTATTAAAAAAACATCATTTCTTGATATTTCTTTTTTATGAAGATCTGAAATTAATAAATTTAACTTATCAGTTTTTCTTTCTTTTTTAACAATAACTTCTCCTTTTTTATTAAATTCTGGTTTTACATTTATTGATTTTATTATATGATTGTCGAAATAATGAGATATTAATAAGTATTGTTCTAGCTTTTTACTATCTTTTTTGTCATCCGAGTTTAGTTTATTCTCATTTTCTCTACTTTGGTTATGAGATATATCATTCATTGAATCGTTTATGGACTTATCTAATTTTTCATCATCTTTTGGTTTTGAAACTATTTTTTCCTCTTGACTTTCATCTTTTTTATTAAATAGGGATTTTGTTTCCGAACTAATTCCTTGAATATTTATTTTTTTATTGTTTGACATATTGAGATTATTAATTTCATAATTAAATTAATTTATAACATAATTAAATTTATAACCATCAAATATTTAATATTAAAATATTATATTGTGACTATAATTAATATATATTAACTCATAAATTTGGGGATTGGGGATTGGGGATTGGGGATTGGGCCCAATCCCCAATCCCCAATCCCCAATCCCCAAAATTTAGATTCATTTTTACCAATATTAAATATACTAATAATTTTATAAGTCATAAAATAAAGTCAAAAGGCAAAATATTAATTTTAATAAATTAATATATTATATAAATTTCAAATGTTTGACAACAAAGAAAAAACTGATGGCAATAACTCAGACGGAGAAGGAAAAGGAGAATACTTTAATCCAGAAGAGGAAGTAAAAGACAGCCAATGGCAGGCTAAAGTAAATAATAAAATAATTATATAGGTCGAACTAAAAGAAGTCGTAGTAAAATCAGGAGAAGAAGACGAAGACATTATATTTAAAATGAGAGCCAAGTTATTTAGATTTAGAAGTAACGAATGGAAAGAACGTGGTGTAGGAGAAGTAAAACTACTCAGACATAAAACAAATTTCAAAATTAGACTTATACAAAGACAAGATAAAACTTTAAAACCATGTGCTAATTTCTTTAGTAAGTTAATAAGTCTTATATCTAATAATTTAGTTTCTGAAAACCCATTATGTGAAATTAAAGAACACATGGGAAATGATAAAATGTTATTTTTAATGGCTAATGACTGTTCTGAAGAAGCTCCTGAACTAGAAAAACTCGTATTCAAATTTGGAAACACAGAAAGTAAATAAAAAATATAATTTATCAGATGCCAATAAATTTAAGGAAGCCTTTAATGCTGCTAAAGAATTTAATATTCAAGTCAAAGCCGGCAAAACTAAAGAAGAATTAAAGTTTGCCCCATTATGGGTAGATGAGCCAAATGAAAAGAAAACAGAGAAAAAAGATGAGAAGACTGATGAGAAAACAACTGAAAGTAAACCTGAAGAGAAAAAATGATTAGGAATTATAGGAATTTACTATTAATTTAGATAATAATAGTTAATTATAATTAAAAAATAATTTAATATGTATTAAATTAAGTTTCTTTAAAATTCTAATTATTTATATTTATTAAAATATATTAAATAAAAATCTTTTAATTTCTTCTAACTGTATAAGCTATATCATCATTATATCATCATACATTTCAAATCTTAATTATTATTTTAATGCTTCTTCATCATTAATTTTATTATTAATTTTATCATTAATTTTATCACTTTCTATATTTCCTTTATTTTCAACCAAATTCACATTTTGATCATTCTCATTCTTATTCAAATCTTCTATTAATTTCTCATCTATTTTATCAATATTATCTAATTTAATATCGACATTAAGATGTTCTTGCTGTATAATTTCCTTAAGTAGTTTTTGATTATTCTCTTCACATGAAGGTTCTTCTTGAATTTCATTCTTTTCTTGTATGTCTTTTAATTTATTTTCTTCTTTAGAAAGTTCATTAAAAGCCTCTTCATTTTCATTACTGAGTAATATATCAGATTCAGGAATGTTTTCTTTAGTACTATTAGACAAGAAATAAATATTATCCAATATCTTAGGAATATTAAACAATAATAAATACTTCTTTAGTTGTAGGTCTTTTTTTCGGATCAACAATAATAATGCTTTTTAATAAGTTTTTAGCTTCGTTAGATAAGTAATCTGGTAAAGGGAATATACCCTTTACTATTTTAGAATATAAATCCATTTCGCTCTGAGCCCTAAATGGAAAGCAGCCACAGAGTAAAGTGTATAATAAAATTCCAAGACTCCATATATCAGCAGGAGGACCTATTTAAAAATAAAAATATAAAATATATATTTCTTACCGTTATAATCTTTCTTCTGTACAATCTCCGGCGGCATATACGAAGGAGTCCCACAGAAGAAGTTTAGATATTTTGTACTATCAACCAATATACTAAATCCAAAATCAATTATCTTAATCTTGCTATTGTTTTCAACGATAATATTTTCAAGCTTAATATCTCTATGGAAAATATTTTTGGTGTGGAGATAATCCATTCCTCTGATAATTTGAGAAAAGACATCAGCGCATTCTTTGTCGCTCATTCTGTGATTTGTTTTTGACTTTAAGAATGATAAAAGTGAAACACCTGTTACTAATTCCATGACAATTAGAATCTATTATATTTAATTAAGTTTAATTAAATATTCTTTACTTGTTTTGGAGTATCTACAACTTCATATAATTTAACAATATTATCATGGTTTAACACTTTTAATATTTGAATTTCTCTTTTAACAGCGTTTTTCTTTTGTATATCAAGTAATTTAACTTTTTCATATATTTTAACAGCAACTTCTTTGTTAGTTGGCTTATGGATTGAATATCTAACAATAGCATATGCTCCTTTTCCGATTTCTCTACCGATATTATAGTCGTCAGCTCGCCCTCGGAAGACACTAGCTTCAGTAGAAAGACTATTCTGAGGCTCTAGTAAGTTTAGTGTATTACTATTGAGCTTATTGACTGTTTTTTGAGACTGGAAAGATGGTATTGTTTTCTTAGCTATATTCGTTGTTGCTGTGCTTGGTCTAAAGTCCGGCTTCTCGACCTTTTCTCGTACGGTTTTTTTGCCGTCGACTGTGGGAGGGATAGCAGCTAAAGAATAGTAAGTAAGTATTTAAGTAATTATATTTTATGTATTAAGTATAAAGTTATGAGTGTCAATTATTACATTTAATCCTTTCATTTCTTGTTGGTTGTTGATATGATCTTACTTCTGATTTTGCACGGTCATTTTTTTTATTCTTTACACTGTTTAAATCTATCTTCTCTACTATTAACCCCTTATGTTTTAATGCTTTTTCTTTTTCATTCTTTTCTATATCAGGATTGAGGTCAATTTTTATAATTTTTGCTTCTTCTAGTATTAAAAATGAATTAATATTTTATATTATGCTTTATTAATACTTTCATAGACTTTCTTAACAGGATTAACTTTTTCTACTTTGTCTGAATTTCTGCTTGATATTTTTTTAATATGCATATTATTAGGTGTAGAAATTGGAGTTATAATAGGCATATTTTGATTTGAGTCGTTTTTTGCTTTCGTTTGTTTATCGATTTTTTGATCTAATACTGCTTTCGCTTTAGAAGTTAAAGGACGTTTTTCAAACGTTACTTGTTTTTGAGATTTTGTTTTGTTATCTTTATCATTTTTAATATTTTCTTTATTTGTTTCATCAGTAGTTTTCTTTTTAAGTCCGATATTACCTATATTTCCTGCATTTTTACTTTTGTCTCTTTCATTTAAATCTATTAATTTCTTAGCAATTTTAAATCCATCCTGAGTAGACGATTTTTTATTACTAGCACTCATATCCTATGCAAACATAAATAAAAAATTTGACAAATATAATATAAAACATTAATTATATTATTATTTAATATAAACTGTAATTATTACCCTTTTTAAATTATTCTTTGAACCAGAAGAGACAGTTGATTTAACATCATCTCTATCGGTGACTTTATTTTCTCTATCCAAGTTATTTATAGTTAATGCTTGATTATTAATATTTCTACGAACAGTAACTTTAGTTACTATTGGTTTTTTGTTTTCAAACATCTTTTGAAGCTTTTCTTTTTTATTTGTCCTTGGAGTATTGTCTGCATTTGCTACTGTTGTTACATTACTAATTGTTTGAATATTTTTATTAGAACTTAAAGTATTATTCTTTTTAATTGATTTGTCCTCTTTTAAATCATGATTATTTAGTAGTTTAGTAGTTTTATTATTAAAACTGGATGTTTTCTGCATTTTATTTATATTATAGGTTAAAATTAATAATTTTACAAATTTAAATAATTTAAATAATTTATTAATTATGAACAAGTAAGTATTTATGATAAAATTAACGTTAATAATTGTATTTAATTTACATTATAAGAAAAAATTATTATTTAATATAATTAGATTGTTTTAAAATATTATTTCCATTTTTGTGTCTTCAAGTTGTAATTCGAAGGTGGTTGTTGTTTAAATGAACCTCCTAAACCTAATTTTGATAGTGTGCCTGTTTGTGGAGATGGTGCTCGGTATCTAGCGTTACCGCTACCACTGCCGCTTCCAATACCACTTCCAGAAGTTAGAATTTGTTTAGAGTTTGTATTGTTCAAATTATAAGCTAAAAGACAAATAATAAATTTAAATGTTAAATAATGTTAAATATTGTTTTTAAGTTTACATTTTATAACAGGAGAAGGTAATCTTTTTGCAGAATTGTGGGTATTATTCATTCTATTCATACTACTATTATTACTACCAATATCATTCTTAGACGGAGCAGTCGACGGTCGATCTGAAGGTAAATTTTCATTCCTAGGTTTATTTGAGTTTTGTCGTTTAATAACTCCCATTTGATTAACAATATTAAATCCTTTAGAAACCGAGTCAGACATTGGGTTGCCTTGATTTATAATAACAGGTGTTCCAGGTTTATTCATCCTATAAAATATAAAACAAGTAATTGTAAGTAAATGTTAGTAAATGTTTATTAATTTACTTTATTGTAGATAAATTAGTCATATCACCTCTTTTATCATCGTTTTGTATTTTAATTGGGCCGTTTTTATTCTTCCCTTGTATTCCTTGTGAAAAGTTAGTCATTCCGGTTGGCCCAGGTCCTGTAATATAATTATTTTTCTTTTCGTTATTATTTTGCTGAAAGTAAGACTAGATATTAAAAAAGTTATTTAATAATTATATTTACTGTTTTATTTATATTCAGGTTGTTATTTTGGCTTGAATTCGGCTGACTAGAAGGATTATTCTGATTATATGAATAGTTGTTTAGGTTAACTACTAAAAAGTTATTAATTGTTTAATAAGTTTAATAAGTTTATTATTACTGTTTTTAATAGGAAGATTTGAAGTATTTTTTCCCACTGGATAATCAATAATCTTGACTTGTTTCGATCTAAAATTAATATAAATAAAAGTTTATTAACGGTTTATCTTACTCTAGTATATTGTAGTTTGGATTTAAATAATTATTCTCCATTGATTCATCCCTATACGAGTAAATAATTTATAATACTTTTTGATTGCTTTTAAACTATTTGAATTATTCAAGGGTTTCTGTTGCTGTATGTATTGGTTCTTAATCGGGAGGTTAGGATTATTAAAGTTATTCGGATTAATATTTGAATTAATATTTGAATTATTAGAGTTATAATCTGAATTGCTAATATTGTTTTTACTTATTGAATTGTTTAAATTATTTTTATTTGATTGGCTAATAGAGTTGCTAAGATTATTCGGACCTTGATAGTTTTCACTTTGGAAGTGAGCATACTTTTTTTCTGATTGATCATTATGAGAAGCAAAATTATTAGAGTAACTTAAATGAGGGCCTCCTGGATTATTAACAAGGTATTTTTTATTATCATGTCTAATATCTCGTCTATTTTCTCTCATATCTACATTATTTGAAGAATAGTTATTCTTGTAGTCTGTCTTTTCTAAATCAATATACTAAAATTGTTAAAACAATGATATAAATTATATAATGATTTATATAACAAAATATTACGTACTTTATTTGTATTGCCACCAGATCCACCATCATTATTATATAACTGCGTTAGTTTTTTAATATCGATATTTTCATTATTTGGAGATTGGATGTAAATATTGTTGATATTATTATTTACAATACTTTGCACAGGAGTAATTATAATTTTAGTATTAGAGAAATCATTATTATTGTTTTTATCCTTCTGATCTGAAGTAAATGATCTTGTTGATCCAGTATTGTTATTATTATTACTTAAGAAGTTATTTTGCCTTAACAATGGTTCTTCTTTTACAATTCTGCTCGGAGCTTCATAGTTAGAACTATAATTCTTTGAATTAATTAGAGTATTATTAGTATTATATGTATTAATATTAGTATTGTTGTTATTAATTGGAACTCCTAAACTCATATCAGTGTTTTTCACATTACCAGTATTAGGTCTTTTAAATACTCCTGTAAAGTTATCTATTAATCCTGTTTGCTTTAAAATAGACTTTCCTGGTTTTACTTTTAAATGTGTAACAACAGGCTTCATTAAGTCTTTATCCTTAAGATTATATAAGTCGTTCTTTCCTGAGGCTTGACATAACTGGTCTTTCCTACTACTTATATTACTATCAGCCCATTTTAATTTTGTCTTCATTGGCTTATATGATGAAGTAGGTCTTGTATATGTAGAATTTAAACTTTCAATAGGTTTTTGTGAGAGACCATTTAAAAAAGAGTTTCTGACCAACAGTTCATCTGAGTCTGCATGTTGTGCTGTGTGAATATCAGCCCAAGAATTTGATTTAACACCATTATTTATTTTTGTTAGTCTAGCTTCGTAGTTTAATAATTGATTTAGGAAATATTTGGGAATATCAGCGTCAAACTTTTTACTTGTTAAAAATTCTAAAGCCTTTGTAAGTGACCATTTATACCTATGATAATAAGATAAAAATTTAAATTATTAAGGTAAATTTAGGAAGATATATCATAATTATCTAATTAAGTAATTACTTTTTCAGAAGGTAAATTATAACAACTATACAGCCGCGATTTTGACCTCTTACCGAATGTACTAATATACCTTCACCGTTTTTGAAACTATCCTCTATAAATGTAAATATTCTATTAGCTATTTCATCTTTAGAATCAAACAAAAGTTGATTAGGAGCTTCAGACCAATTTAGTGTTAAATATTTGATTCCGATGCTCTCCCAATTATTAACTATTTGTTGTCCGGCCGCATTTATCATATGCGTTATTTTAAATTGAATTATAATATCTAGGTTTGAAGAGGTTGGTTCGTCACCTAAGAAAAACCCATCTTTAATCTTTGTAATATTGACGATATCCTGATCCATTACTTTTTATATTAAATTATTTTAAATTACTTTTAAATTAATAATTGCTTATTTTAATTAAATTTTATCATCTAATACTACTTACAATTTACTTAGTTATGTAGGGATTTATAATTTAATAATTATATAATTGTTTAATAGTATGTATGTATTAATGTGTAAATACATCATTATTGTTTATTTAATAATCATTTTTATTAAATATGGCTTATTTGAAAATAGTAATATGTATCCTATTTCTGTAAGAATATCTTATATTATTTCTTAAAATCTTAAATTATTCTTAATCAATTAAAGATATAACACATTCAACTTTATTGCAATGAACAGAATTAAACAATATAACATCTACCCAAGAAAAATAGTTGTTAATAATAAGAACAAGGTAAATCCTAATAGGAAAACTAATAAAATCGATCCTTTTCTAGACGCAGATGACGATCCTGATAATTTAGTCCCAACCGGAGCTAATAACGATGAAGATGCCGGAGGCAACTGTAAAATTATAACAAAATCAGAAAGTGTCCAAACAGGCTTAGATTATTATAATGTAACACTATCTGTTACTATGTCTAAAGTATATATTAAATAAATTTTTTGTTATGTAGCTTTAGCTGTGAAGCCCAAATTACACCATTACCAAAAGTAGTTAATAAAACAAAAGTATTAAACGTTACTTCGCGAAGACTAAAACAAGACAGTAGTGTATTTGATGATGATTCCTCTAAAGTTTTATTTGCTAATGCTACAAAAGGAAGTATACTTGCAGATACTTTACAATCTTATGGTTATAGTGATAGATTCTTTGCTAAGATAATTATACCAAAATTAAAGTTGTATACAAAGTATAATTATACATGTAAAACTGATGATGACGATAATGTTGCGAGGAATAACTTCAAAGGGTAATTATAATTAAAGTTATGTTTATAGTTATAATATAATCTTATATATAATTACTTTATAATTATTTAGAAAGATACTTTTCCCAAAAGCAAAAAATCACACAACTTTAATTGCGTTTGGTGGAATGGGTATTTCAACTGGAGCAAATAATACTATTAATCTTCTTAAAAAGCAAATAAGCAATATTGATAGTATACTGTTTCTTGGTGATATGGCATTTGATTTAATAACATTTGATGGTCTGAATGGAAATAATTTCATGAAGTTTATTAATCCGATTACGTCTCAAGTTCCTTTTATGGTAAGTTGATAAATAATTTTAAACTTATTGATATTGATTTAATTAAATATAGCCTGTTGTTGGTGATCACGAGAAAGGAAAAGAATTCCAAGATTTTGTTAACAGATTCCCGCTATATCATAATAGTCTTTATTACTCATATGACATTAATAATGTTCATGTAATTGCTGTAAATACAGAAATAATCTTCAATACTGCTTTCGACGAGGAATACAAAGAAACTTTCCTTAACTGGTTACATAATGATTTAAAGAAATGTATTAAAAAATGGAAAATTGTTTATCAAAATAGACCTTTGTATTGTAGTACAGACGGACCTGAATGTGGTTCTAACGCAATATTGCTGAGAAATTTACTTGAAAAAATTTATAATGATTATGGAGTAACTTTAGTTTTAAGTGGACAACTAAGATCATATGAAAGACTCTCAGCAATAAATAATGGAAAAATAGATGAAGAAGCAATATTAAGCGAGTATATTAATGTTAAATATCCAACTTATGTTAATTGTGGCTTGGGAGGTTCTCAACAAAATGTTTTACCATGTAAATACCACTGATATTAATAATAATACTACTAATACTATTATAACTATTATTAATTATCCCTTTATTTAATAGACAATGAAAATCCTACATATGGAAATACTAATAGTTTTATTGATGGAGTATGTAAGCTTAATATTACAGAAGAGTTTTTACAATTAGATTATGTTGATAGCTCAAATGGACATATATTAGACACTTTTCAGTTAATCAAGAAAGTTGGTTACAAAAGAGCAGCAAGTTCATTTATTTCATTTAGTCTATTTTTAATAGTTATTACAATGATGCTATTAATATAAATCTGATAATAATATCGTAATATCATATATGATAATTGAATTGATAAGAATTTATATACTCGTTATTATGATGAATTATACATATAACGATATTATAATATAATACATATACAATAATTTTACTAAATTTAATTATTTTCGATAAACATTACATTAATATTACATTATGTAGGAATAATTATAAAAATGAAGATTAAATACAACTTAATGACAATACTTTCTTTAGTATTAGTGATCAACTTACTTACATTTTCATACTCTAGTAGTCTTACTAGAAAAAACAAAAAAGCAAAAGACGACTCTTCAAGTTCATCATCCAGCTCATCCAGCTCATCAACTTCTTCCTCTTCTTCTTCTGTAGTAGTCTCCTCAAGTTCCGTAGTAACTTCAAGTTCCTCATCGTCTGAAGTTAAAGTAGTAAAACCAGAAAGAAAGAAAACTCAAGAAGAGAGATATTGGGAACAATACTA
>Ga0100402_1007171_pt1 | contig 10841 bp, 4 predicted proteins | sample CryGeyme20150102_FD_80419 | JGI IMG/M metagenome (GOLD analysis project Ga0100402, IMG submission 80419) | Groundwater microbial communities from Crystal Geyser aquifers in Utah, USA - Crystal Geyser metaG 2015-0102 | ecosystem: Environmental > Aquatic > Deep subsurface > Groundwater | place...
CTTGCTGTCTGTGCCAAGCTCCGCAACAGTGGATCTGCCAACCTTGCTTATGCTGAAGGATGTGAAATGGAGTTCTTGTACCACCATGATGGTGTCAATGGAGGAATTGTCAACTCTGCTTAGGTACTTTCTTTGCAGATGTATGCAACTTTTGTCAAGTATGAATCCCAGGTCCAAAATGATGACTGTTTGGTTGATTCCTTGGCCCCCCGCTGTGAGTGAGAATACGTAATATATATTTTTGTTGGATTTGTTAATGAATACCAACAATTGAAAATAAATACATAATTAAAAGTGGAATATATGTTCAACCTGTTGCCTTCGGTTTGAAAGCAAATCTTCAAAATCATTTGTTTTGCGGTTTTGGCAGCAGCAACATCTGAATGCTTGTTATCGTTCATTTTTCATTTGTGACCTATCTCTGGTCTCTGATGATATGGCGAGTTGTGTTGAATGACAATATATAGTCAGTTCCTTTTTTTCCTCTACCGTTCGACGACGTACTATTTCTGCCGTGCATTTTGATTATCATTTTTACGATCATTGCTTGTGTTTCTTTGACCTTTGACTACAACCCGCAACCTGTAACACTTGAACACTAACAACAACGACGACGACGGGGACCAACGACAGCAACAAGTAACAAGTAAGTCTCATCGTGAATCATTATTTGCGTTGGTCTATTTTGATTTGTCACATTCTTCTCGTGAAGAATACGTAGTAAAAGGAGTAATAAAAGGAGTAAAACCAGTTCCATGAACTAAAAAAGCAAACACATCTTCAGCGCTGGTTGCTCGAGAATAATGGAGTAAATCTTTTTAGCAAGGGTACGTTTTAGGGATAAAAAGATACTCGTAGGGTAGGAAAGCACACTCATAACCTAACAACCATCAACATAAAAAAATAATACGATGAGTACTACTACTACGTAGCTACTACTAGCTAGTACCAGGTAGTAGTAATACTCGAGTAGTTGACTACTACAGTAGTTCAGTATCTATTAGTACTACTAGCCTAGCTACTACTACTACTAGTAGTAGTACAGAGTACTACATTACCATACGACTAGTAGTACACGTGAAGCTACTACAGTAGACTACTACTAGACTAGTAGTATTGGTGTTGGTGTTGGAATAGTAATTTTTTGCGTGGCCTTCTTGTAATAATAAGCAATTCGCTATCGCAATCTCATTACTTCTTCTTCATCTTCATTCATCATCAGGTCGTCGTCGTCGTCGTCAGTGTTATCATCGTTCGTTTTACAGTGCTATGGCTCTTCCATCGAACAATGCTTTTATATCAAACACGGAAGTCTCGTACGGTGAACAAAATTTGGTTCCATTGCGAATTCATGTCACAACGACTTCGACAACTGCAACTCCAACTTCCTCTCCACCTCCGCCTCCACCTTCACAAAAACAACAACAACAACAACAACAACAACAACAACAACAACAACAAGAAGATACAGCAGCAGCAGCAGTAACATTGGTAGAAACACTGGTATTGGATCGTTGCTGCTGGCCTGTTCCGTTGTACGAACCATTAGAGGACGCCTTGGTTGAAAATGCGCAAATTTTGGCCAATGATACGATCCTGGCTGATGTCGAAACAGTGGGCATGGGACGTACGACTCGTCATTTTACCAATCGACAAGATTTATGGACACCCACGTTACACGCATCTATTGGACAACAATTGTTACCACAATTACGGTACGTAGTACAAACGACGAAAATAATCAAACAACAACCGAATGGAATAGAAAGAATGATATCGAACGATAAACGAGTGATGGATACGGATCGAAAAAATGAGAAGAAACCAAAAGGCGATGAAACGTCGCTGTTAGAGAAATCACATTCTACTGGCAGTACTGGTACTACCGGTACTACTGGTACTACCACTACCACTGGTACTGGTACTGGTAGTGGTGCTTTGACATTTCCACCTTCTAGAAAACGAAAAAAGACCAATAGAATGATTCCTATTCGTTTGCGACTATGCATTCCCGGTGGTAGTGGTGGTAGTAGTATTCAGATTACTGATGATTTTATATGGGATACCAGTGTACCACTGTGTCCCATCGAATATTCTCGTACGTTGGCCAACGATTTGAAGTTGTCCAATGGCGACACGAGGAATGAAGAAGTTGTTGTTGCTATTATGACGAGTATTGTGGAACAGTTGGATGGTGCTATTGTGGAGGATAATCAGGATAATGATGCAGCAGTAGCAGCAGCAGTAGCAGCAGCAGTAGCAGCAGGAGATGGTGGTGGAGGAGGAAGAGGGGACAAGAACCATAAGCACAAGTATAAAAATACGACGGCAGCGTGGATGATGGATTCCAAGGAACACGCGGGACACATGACGAATCTGATGGCGAGGTATCGTCCTGCTACTATCCCTACTACTAGTACTAGTACTAGTACTACTACCACTACTGCTACAAAGACCACCTCCACAACAAAAAAGGATTAAAAATTTGAGTGTACTGTGAGTGTGTGAGTGACAAGGGACGAACTAATAATAAAGGAGTACCTGGTATTGTCGTGATAATAGAACTATTGGCTATTATAACACATCGCGTATTAGAATTGCTGCTGCTTTTGGTGTTGCTGATTCTTGGGCAACCATTCCGACGTATCAGGATCATAATAGTAATCGTCCATGCCTCCATCACTACCATCGCCATTGGTATCACCTTCAAAGTCCCAGCCACCACCATTCTCGTGACTGTACCGTGCCGCTTCCTTGTAAATTCCTGTCGATTCTTGGACCACTTCAATAACTGCTCGAAATGACATGGGTTCTGCAGCGGCCAATTCTGCCAAAATTTTACGATTCAAACGTACACCGCTATCCTTTTTGGTTGCATCATTGTTCTTTTTGGTCGTATTGTTGTTCTTCTTGGTAATGTTGTTGTTTGACAAAGTAGCAGCAGTAGCAGCAGTAGCATCATCATCTTCTTCGTCATCATTACTACTGTTACTGTTACTGTTACCACTGGCTCTGTCAGTACAACCACTTTCGTACGACAAGTGTGGAATGAAACTACTGTAATTCCATCCGTACTGTCGCAATCCGGCATTGATCTTTTGGATCCACAAACGTTTGATGTTGCGACGCTTGCGTTTCCGATCGCGATAGGCGTACTGCCAACCCTTTTCGACGCGACGCACAGCTATACTGTAGCAGTTCTTGGACCGACCGCGAAAGCCTTTGGCATGATTGGTGAGCAACAATTTGTGCTTTATTGTTGTTGTTGTTGTTGTTGTTGTTGTTATTATTAAAACAATAGTCATAGTAATTATATTGATATTGATTTTGATATTGAAAAAAAAACACAGTGGGGGTCAGCAATGAGAATAATGGGTGAGTAGGTGAATGAAAATGAGTGAGCGAGGTATCATCTCGTAGCATCTCGTAGACTACCAGTAGTATGAAAGCCGCAATAATAATAACAATAATGAAAATGATAACTCACCTTTTTGGAAGCAAAGGATCTTGTAATGATTCCTGCTGTGGCATGATGCAAAGAACCCAACCAACCAACAGTACCGGTACCGGTACCAGTGGTAGTAGTACTCGCAGCAGTAATACCAGTAGGAGTAGAAGTTTTCATTTTCCTGCTTATCGTTGCCATGGAAGAGAAACCTCTACTTGTTGTAGCAGTAGCAGTTTTGGTTAAGGTTTTAGTCAACAAAGAAGAGCACGGTGATGACGCTATTACTGCCAATCTTCGAAAGAGAGACATTTTTCTTTTAAAATTTGAACGGATAGTACTCTTAGTACTACGTAAAGTTAACCGGCAGTGCTGTCAGTGCTGTCAGTGCTGTCAGTGCTGCTGATCCTGCTACTGCTACTGCTGTCCCTGCTTCTGCTGTCTTGGAAGCTTTTAATCTTACAATCGTTAACCAAATAATGATAAATGATAACTACGGAAGATGATCGAAAGTTGGGGGTGATGGTGGGGGTGGGAGGGGGAGGGGGAAGTAAAACCGAGTACAGAGTGATGAAGTAGCGATGATGCTTTTTAGCCGCAGTGTGCAGCAGTAGACTGCTACTAGAGTACTAGCTAGTACAGTAGATTGCTTGCTTGCTTAGCTACGCGTTACTACTACTAGTAGACTACTAAAGATGAAAACACCTACTCTTCATTCGAGTAAGGAAAACAAATCAGTGCCCCAATGAACGGTCTCGCCACTGTTAACGCACACTAGCTAGCTACTACTAGTAGTACTCTACTAGCTGCCTACGTACTATTAGTACTCAGTGCTACTACTGTACCAGGGGGTACGAGGAGAGCAGTAGACGAGAATAACAACTCTTAGTAAATCAGTATTTTCGGTCTGTCCTACCTTCCAAATACGATGGTATCCCTAACAAAACTTACTTTCGCAAGTCTACTCCTCTACTAGTAGTAGTAGGAGGTCTCTAGTTGATCTACTATTACTAAACACACATATAAAAATTTACTGTTTTTACGTATGATGTAGTTGCTACAGCAGCTAATAATAGCAGACTACAGTAGGTCTACTAAAGTAGTTGTATGGTTGCATTTTTTTGGTTGCATTGAGCAAGCGCGTGATGCGAAAAAATAGGCGAATACAATATTCTCTACATTTCATCAGCACTACACTCTGTGCATGTCTTTTGTAAAAGACATGCACCAACAACCAACAATGGCCCCAACCCAGCAGCAGTTGGCGATCAAACTCCGAATTGTGCCCCCACAATAGATACATGTGTAGATAGAGATCCTAATCATTATTTCATGAAAATGCAATTTTATAGTTTTCAAATATTCTTTTAAATACAAGTGTGTGTAGTAGGGACATCTTTTTTTCTTGGTCTCTCTTTGGTTCTCTCTCTCATTATTGTTGTTTCTTGTTTTATTTCGTGTTTAATTTTTTTCTACCGTATTCTTCCTGACGTTGTTCGTCGTTGTTGTTGTCGTCGTAATAGTAGCCCTGGTTGTTTTCATTGTCTTCGCCATCTCCATCTCCATCGGTATCTTCAGATAGGGAATATACGTACGAATTGTCGTAATAATATGTACTACTGTCTTGCTGATTTCCTACAAAGTCAATCACATCGCCGTCGCCACTTTCGTTGTCGTCATCATCATCTTCTACATCTCCAACGCGATCGTAACATTCGCGACCCAAATTCCGGACTTGATCAACACCATGATGCTCATGCACTTCGTCTTGTTGTTGATGATGATGTTGTTGTTGTTCCTTATTACCAAAAAAAACAATCTCTTCCGCACTTTCGTCATTCTTGTTGTTCCTGGCGCTGCTGCTGCTGTTGCTGCTGCTGTTGTTGCACCCAATGTTCTTGTTAAAGGATGCCGCAGCAATATGGGAAGCACCACCACCAGAAATTTCACCACCGTGTTCGTGGTAGTAGGATGATGATTGGGGGGAGTTGATGGTGGAGGCACCAATGGTAAGGGCGGATGAACCGTAGTACATGTTGCCACAACCGCCTGTGGTAGTCGTGTTAGTGGAACTGGGATTGGCTGCAAATTCGTGATGATCGGCACGATCTGTTCTCGCGGAGCGATGGGGAAAGTGTTGCTGAATTGTCGGTTTTGAGTAGTGATGATCGTTCTGGGTTGACTCCGGGTGTTGTTCCCGGCGCATTGATACCGGTCCACTTCTGGTCGAGCTGAGAAAATCACTACTAGTTTCGCTGCTTCCTTCCATTATGAAGCCCCTGTCTTCTGCTGGAGGAGCAGCACTCCATGATGCACCGTCGCCTTGGCTACTTGCGGGGCTGGCGCTAGAATAGCTCCAGTGGCGCTGTTTGTCCAAACGTTGCTTGAAGGAGCAAAGTTCGGCACCTAAGCGCTGTTGGGTGCTTCGAATGGCAGCAGATGTCTTGAGAGCCTGATCCAATTGCGCACGTAATTCGCGGGCCTTTTGAGATGCATGACTGGCAACTGATGCTGAAGAACTTTCCTGATTCTCAAATATTCCATCATTGGGTATTCTCATCCTTGATCGGGCGGGCATGTCGGAATAGGAGAAGCTACTGGCTGTCGTATGCAAATATTTGGTGGACTTGTCTTCGTCATTTTCAACAGCAGAGTTTGAATTGTCCTCGGTAGCAATTGGTCTTTGAGCACTTGAACCAAACCGCCCGATAGTCCTTGGCACTTGCGAATGCATACTTCGCTGTCTTCTGATATCCTGGATAGCTTTGAGAAAGTCAGAGTTGGTAGCCAATGAAGCGTCGTCGCTTAGAACGGCAACTTGGAGTCTGCCGTTCTCGTTTGTGAGCGTTACATCGTCAAACTGGGATATAAGCTCAGAAATTGCCAGAGTATCATTGTCGCTGGATGTTTCGGTATCAGAAACTAGCCCATCGCCACTGTCAGTTTCGTACTCCTCGTTCGATGAACTGAGATCCACATTTATCCTGCGACACTGGAAGGAAGCACGCATTGCTGCCTGCTCCTCTTCGCTATGGATATATATTATTTCCTGATCTTCGTCGCTGGGAATATGGATGATGTCCTGTGATACCTCAGCATCTACAACCTGTGCACTTCCAGGTTCCTGCTCATCCTCGTCGTTTGGGGAATAGCACAAACTGAGAGCTCTTTGATCAGAATCATCGTCGGAATCAGCAGCAGCGGATGCAAATCGCTGAATCTCTTTGTCCTGAATGATTTGATCAACGAAATCTCTAGATTTTCCTAAGCTCTCTCTTGTGTTGAAGGAAGCCAAGTCATGAATTGTGGCCTCGTATTTTTTGGCAACACTTTCATCATCTTTACTTTGTGTTGAGTTCGTTTTCGTTGAATCGTCATGAGCACTCAGAAGATCATGATCATCGACCAGGTGGCAAGCTTCTGTTGCAGCAAAATCATGCATTTCAGTTGCGGGGTCGGCAGATGAACATTCATATTTATTGTGATACTGAAGTTGTTCTGATGCAAACGATCCTGCCCCAGCGTTGGCCTCGCAACTTGACCTCAAAATCTGCACAGACGTGTCATCATATCCACATCCTGAAGCAGAGTGATTCCGAGCTGATCTCTCAGCATCATACTCATTGTTGCTTATAGTTTCGTCTTCCGCTGTACCATCGTAGTCTGTGTCGGTTAGTATTACCAGAGGACTATTTACAGTACCAGGGGATGGAACATTCACCTTATGGCTATGAGCAGAATCCGGCTTTACGGATCGGTTGCTATCAGGAGCACCACCGCCAAAGGCATCAGACAGAAAATGTGATGGAGTGTTGCTTTCCAAATCATGAGTAGGAGCCGGCACTATGGATGGGTTGATAGGTAAGTCCTGTGACGCTTCATCCAACAAAAAGGAACGAATAGCCCCACTCTCAATGGTGGTGAATGCATCAACATTGTCGTGGAAAAGAGTCTTTAAGGCATGAGCTGGAACAATTTCAGTGCTTTCTTCTTCAGAGGAATGAGGTGATGCACTCTTGGTGTAAAGCGTGATCAATTCTTTGGTCGAAATGCTAAGAGACTGGTTTGCTGCCATCGCGATCATACTTGGTCCTTGTTCAGTAGTCACATAACTCTGTCCTTTGTTCGCATTGTCCTTGTTGTCGGTTGAATCTCGCGTGCTTTGACTTTTGTTCTCTTCTTCAAGAGTTTTCGATAAGTTCTCGTCTACCGTTGACTCTTTATCAGATACTACCGGCTTTTCTCCTTTATCGGCTGAACGAACCAGCTTTTCTCCTGCATCCGCTAACCGAAAAGATCTTCTCTTCATGATTTCTTCGTGTTTACACTCAACTTCATTGAAAGATGTCATCAGCTTGCAAATGCTAGTTTCTGCTGTGTTGCTTCTATTACTGGAACCTGTATCGACTAACTGTCGAGTACGAAGTTCATTATTGGTTTGCTCTTCTTTGGCGTGATGAGTTGATGAAGTGGAATTCGTCGATGTGCCTTCATTTTCGTTAGGCTGTCGAGTACGAAGTTCACAATTGTTTTGCTCTTCTTTGGCGTGATAAGTTGATGAATTGGAATTCGATGTGCTTTCATTCTCAGATCCACCGTTGTATTCGCTTGCAGACACCAGTGGCTCGATCTCGTAGCCATCGTGTTCCGACCTTGTGATCGCAAGAAGGAGCCTGTGTGAATCTTCAGACGATTGGCTACTGGAAAGTTGTACATTTTCATATTTTCCATCCTCTGGTGGATCTTGTTTCGCTCTTTCACCATCAAAGCTGAAAATCGCGCCCTGGGGAGCTGCTAGAACAACTTCATCTGTAGCATCGTGTTGGTGCGGGCCCATCTTTTGGTCGGTGACATCTATGTTGAATGTTCCATCAGACGACAAGTAGGGATCATCTTTGCGCGTTGGTAATGTGCTATCACAGTCATCAGAAGCGATACTGGGAGGTGATGACTCAGCCCCCCTTTGGTATATCCTTCCTTTATCAGAGATAGCACTCGTGCTTGTTCGGGAAACCAGCGGTCGCAAAGGAAAGTAGTGTTTAGTATCATCGACTTCGTTGTCTTTGCACTCATTTGGGGAGAATGATTCGCCTATGCTTCCCGGTAGAACTTCCTTCTGAGATAAATTCGAGCCACTTTTGGGGAAGGACCAGTTCTGCAAGGGATCGGATCCTGTTTGTGCTAGCGAAAGCAAATTTTCGTCGTAATTGTCCTTTGAATCCGACGCCGTTTTCAAGGAGAGACAGTTTGAAAGAGATGTATCACTTACGACGGTCTTCAGCCTCATTTCTTGTAATTTTATAAGCTCTTTCTCACGGTCATTTTCATACTCTTCCAGACGAGCTGGTAGTTCTTTAAAAGGTTCATTTTCCATGATTGCCATGGGCTCATTTTTATACTCTTCCAGACGAGCTGGTAGTTCTTTGAAAGGTTCATTTTGCCTGATTGCCATGAGCTCGATGTATGTCCCTGTGCCGAGACAAGTTCCTGATGATGTACTGCAAAATCCCTGGAAAACTGTTTTACCAGCAGTGGAAGTTGCTGCCACACCAATAGTGGAAGCTGTTGCCACGTCAATATCATTGACCATTATATTTTTGATCTGAACTTGGCTGTGACCACCCAAGTAAGATGAGACGATTGCATTGGCTGACGCCGGTATAATTGGATTGTTTCTATTAGTATTCCCATTTGCCCGCAGAGCCAAATTTTGATCATCCTTTAGGTCACTTTTCAGGTAAACCTCCATACCTTCTTCATTGCCAAGATCAAGCCACTCTGTATTGGCAAGAATTGGACTCGCTTTTCCAGCATCGTCGTCTTTAGTGTCGTCATTCGCTACCAAACGCTTTATCTTCATTGTGGCATTAGCTTTAACAGATTTGCTGGTGTTATCATCTGTTTGGTAGTCTTCTTGTCTTGAACTCAAACTACACACACTCTTGCTGTGATCAAGCTCTTGTAAAAGGAGCCCTGTCATTGATTGGCTGTTGTTGGTCTCTGTTATTATCAACGACTGTATGGTTGCACTGATGGGGCTGCCATTGTGGGCAATACTGTCTTCACAGTGGTTTGCACTATCAACTGGCAATTCATGATTACTGAATTTGTTTTGAAGAAAAGCCTCTTCACCAGTGCTGGGAGAAGGCCTTAGCTTAGCAAGAGAGGATACATCATCTGATGCTATTGTGGGTTGATCAATATAACCAAAACCTCCTCCAAACACTTCTGTAGGTGCACTTGGTTGCTCAATTTCATCAATATTTGCAGCAGCTAAAGATCCACCATGGCCAGGACAAGCCTGGACACTTTGATGACTGTTTGAATGTATGATTTTGTTGAAATTTCCAGTGGGAATATCAAAATCAGCTTTCACAAAACAGACAGGACTGTCATTTGTTTTGTTGTCTTCTTGCAGCAAGCTGTATGGATCTTGCAGCCTGATTGCTGTCAAGGAGTTTTGGCTGCTTTTGTTTTGTTTAATTTCCTCTACTAGTGCATCAAAACATTTTGATTTGCTGTCAAAGTCTTCATAGCTTGATCTGTTTTCCTTGACTGAAATTGACAATTTTATAGGGGGAGAGCTGTTTTCTGTTGCGCTAAATTTGCTTTGAGGAAATTCTTCTTCACCAGTGCTTGGGGAAGGCCGTTGACCAATTTTAGGACCTGAAGATGAGTTACTATTGCTACCATTTTCTGATCTGGCTAGAGAAAAAAAATCTTTCTCATTTGAGTTTCCAACCATCTTGCTGTGATCAAGCTCTTGTGCAAAGAGCCCTGTCATTGATAAGCTTTTGTTGGTCTTTGGCTTTACCAAAGACTGTGTTGTTGCACTGATGGGGCTGTCATTGTTGGCAATACTGTCTTCAGAATAGTTTGCACTATCCATTGATTGGCTTTTACTGGTCTCTGGCTTTACCAAAGACTGTGTGGCTTCACTAATGGGGCTGTCATTGTGGGCAATACTGTCTTCAGAGTGGTTTGCACTATCCATTGATTGGCTTTTGATGGTCTCTTTCTTTACCAAAGACTGTGTGGCTGCACTAATGGGGCTGTCATTGTGGGCAATACTGTCTTCAGAATGGTTAGCACTAACAATTGACAATTCAGAAATGCTAAATTTGTTTTGAGGAAATGCTTCTTCACCAGTGCTTGGGGAAGGCCGTTGACCAATTTTAGGACCTGAAGATGAGTTACTATTGCTGGCATTCTCTGATCTGGCTAGAGAAAAAGAGTCTTTCTCGTTTGAGCTTCCAACACTCTTGCTGTGATCAAGCTCTTGTGCAAAGAGCCCTGTCATTGATGAGCTTTTGTTGGTCTCTGGTATTACCAAAGACTGTGTTGTTGCACTGATGGGGCTGTCATTGTGGGCAATACAGTCTTCAGAGTGGCTTGC
>Ga0100402_1007172_pt1 | contig 10839 bp, 7 predicted proteins | sample CryGeyme20150102_FD_80419 | JGI IMG/M metagenome (GOLD analysis project Ga0100402, IMG submission 80419) | Groundwater microbial communities from Crystal Geyser aquifers in Utah, USA - Crystal Geyser metaG 2015-0102 | ecosystem: Environmental > Aquatic > Deep subsurface > Groundwater | place...
CGACTATGCGTTCTCGTTGCAGACGCAATCGTTGTTTGACGCGGCGACCGACCGGTTTCCGCATTTCGTCTACACCGACTATGCGGCGCTGGCGCGCGTCGGCGAAGTCTGGGACGATGGCCGCGGCGCGCCCTCGGCGGCCTGGCTTGCGCGCGAGCGGCGGATTTACGCCCATGCGGACCATGTTTTCACCTTTGGCTCCTGCATCCGCCAATTGCTGATCGACACCTACGGCGTGTCGCCGGCGCGCGTCTCCCGCGCCGGCGCCGGCGCCTCGGTGACGCCATCCGCGCCGCCGTCGCGCGATCTGTCGCGCTACGCCCGGCGCAACGTGCTGTTCGTCGGCGTGGACTGGGCGCGCAAGGGCGGCCCCGACCTGCTTGCGGCGTTCCGACTGCTGCGCGCGCGGCTGCCGGACGCAACGCTGACCATCGTGGGCTGCAAGCCGCCCGAAGCGGAAGGCCTCGAGGGCTGCGTCGCGTTGGGTCGGCTGCCCCCGGTCGAGGTCGAGCGCCATTTCCAGGCCGCTTCGCTGTTCTGCATGCCGACGCGGCTGGAGCCGTTCGGCGTGGTGTTCTGCGAAGCCGCGCACTTCGCCCTGCCGGTGGTGGCGACCACGGTCGGCGACGTGGGCGATGTGGTGCACGACGGCGAGAACGGCTTTCGCGTGGCGCCAGGCGCGCCCGAGGTTCTGGCGGATGCGCTGTTCGCCGCGCTCGCCGATCCCGCGGTCGCGCAGCGCATGGGCGCCGCCGGCGCGGCGCTGGCCCATGAGTTCACCTGGGACGCGGTGGCCCGGGCGATTCTGGCCAGGGCGCCGCTTCCCGCCGCCGCGGCGGCTTGAGAGGGCGCGGCGATGGCGGGCCGGGTGCTCTATGTGATCGACAGCCTGCGCATCGGCGGCGCCGAGACGCTGCTGCTCGATCTTCTCGACGGCGCGGCGGCGCGGGGCTGGAGCGCGCAGGTCGCCTATTTCACCCCCGGGCCGCTGGAGGCCGAGGTCGCGGCGCGCGGCGTGACGGCGACCCGGCTCAGCCGCGCCGGGCTGAAGGATCCCCGGGCGCTGACGCGCGCCGTGGCGCTGATCCGGCGCTGGCGGCCCGACGTGGTGCATACCCATCTGGTCAAGAGCGACCTCGTCGGCCAGTCGGCCGCCTGGCTGGCGGGCGCGCCGCGCCGCCTGCTGAGCCTGCACAACGTCGATCCGTGGCGGCGGCGGCGGCCGATGAGCTGGCTGTGGCGGGCCGCGACGGCCGGCGCGCATGGGCGCATCGCCGTCTCCGAGCGCGTCGCCGATCATGTCGCGGACTGCGGCGGCGCGCGGCGCGACCGGCTCACGGTGATCGACAACGGCGTCGATCTGCGCCGCTTCGATCCCGACGTCGCGCAGCCGATGGACCTGGGCGCCTTCGGCGTTGGGCCGGACGACGTGGCGGTCGCCATCGTCGGGCGGCTGACGGCGCAGAAGGACCACGCCAATTTTCTGGCGGCCGCCGCCCGGCTGGCGCCGACCGCGCCGCGCGCGAAGTTTCTGATCGTGGGCGAGGGCGAGTTGCGCGGCGCGCTCGAGGCGCAGGCTGCGGCGCTGGGGCTGGGGCCGGACCGGCTGCGCTTCACCGGCGCGCTGCGCGACATGCCCGCGCTGCTGGCGGCGGTGGACGTAATCGCGTTCTCCTCGGCCTGGGAGGGTCTGCCGATGGCGCTGCTTGAGGCGATGGCGATGCGCCGGGCGGTGGTCTCGACGGCCGTCGGCGGCGTGCCGGGCGTGCTGCGCGACGGCGTCGAGGGCTTGCTGGTTCCCGCCGGCGACGCGGCGGCGCTGTCTGCGGCGCTTGGCCGGGTGGTCGCCGACCCCGCGCTGCGGGCGCGGATGGGCGCGGCCGGCCGCGCCGCGGTCGAGGCGCGCTTCAGCGGCGCGGCGATGCAGAACCGTCTGTTCGCCCTGTATGACGCAGTCGGCTGAGGAGGACGCAGATGCGCGACCAGACCGATCCGTCGCCCGCCCCGCCGCTGCGCACGCTTCCGCTGCGCGTGCTGTCGCTGACCAAGTCCACCGGCGGGCTGGCGCAGTTCAACCGCGCGCTGCTCAGCGAGTTGGCGCACGAGGGCGTGGAGAGCTGGACGCTGTGTCTGTCGGAGAACGGCGAGGACTACGCCGCGACGCTGCGCGCGCGCGGCCTGGGCGCCGAAGCGCTGTCGATGAACCGCTACGCCATCGACCCCGCAGGCGACCTGCGCCTGTTTCGCCGCGTGCTCGCCATCGTGCGCGAACGCCGTCCGGACGTGATCCTCAGCCACGGCGCCAAGCCGGGCTTTCTCGCCCGCGCGGCAGGCCGCATGGCCGGCGCGCCGGCGGTCTACCGCATGGCCTCGTTGCCGTTCATCCGCCGCGTGCAGGGCGGCAAGGCGCCGCTCTACTGGGCGCTGGAAGTTGGCGCGCGGGCGTTCGGCGGCCATGTCGTGGCGCTGACCGAAGGCGCGCGCGAGACGGCGCTGAAGTGGCGGGTGGCGGCGCCCGCGCGCATCAGCGTGATCCACACCGGGGTGGACGTCGCGCGGTTCCGCGACCAGGGCCGCCGCGACGCGACGCTGGCCGGGTTCGGGCTTGACCCCGCGCGCCCGGTGGTGGGGTGGCTTGGCCGCTTCGAGCCGCAGAAGGCGCCTGGCGATTTCGCCGCGGCGCTGGCGATCGTCGCGCGCGCCCATCCGGCGATGCAGGCGCTGGTCGCGGGCGAGGGCGCGCTGCGCGACGACTTCGCCGCCCGCATCGCCGCCGCGGGCCTTGGAGACCGCGTGACCATCCTGCCCTGGCAGAGCGACACGCCGCGGTTGCTCGAGGCGCTCGACGTCTTCGCGCTGAGCTCGCTGTGGGAGGGGCTGCCGATCACCCTGCTCGAGGCGATGGCCTGCGGCGCGGCGCCGGTGGCCACCGCCGTGGACGGCAGCGCCGAGGCGATCGTGGACGGCGAGAGCGGCCTGCTGGTTCCGCCGGGGGATCCGCAGGCGATGGCTGCCGCGATCGGCCGGTTGCTGGACGACCCGGCGCTGCGCGCGCGCCTGTCGGTCGGCGCGCGCGCGCGCGTCGAGGCGCATTTTGAAAAGCGGCGCTGGCTGGCGCAATGGCGGCTGCTGCTGGAGCGGCTGGCCGCGCGCGCGCCGGTCGGCGACCTGCTTGCGGCGGAGGCCTGAGCGGTGACCAAGGCGCTTGCCCCATCCCCCTCCCCTGACGCCGGACCGCTGCGCCTCGCCTGGCTGATCGACAGCCTTGTGACCGGCGGGGCGGAGAAGCTTGTCGTCACCTTCGCCGAGGAGGCGATGCGTCGGCCCGACGTGCGGCTGACCGTGGTCGCGCTGTCCGACAAGCCGGGGCCGTTCCGCGCCGAGCTGGAGGCGCTCGGCGTCGATCTGGTGGTGGCGCCCGGCGGCTCGCTGCTGTCGCCGGTGCGTTTCTTGCGCCTGCTCAGGCTGCTGCGCGCGCGGCGCATCGAAATGATCCACGCGCATCTGCAATCGGCCACCGTGCTGGGCGCGGCGGCGGCGGCGACGCTGGGCGCGGGCTTCGCCGTCACCGTGCACAACGTCAAGCCCAGCACGCGGCGCGCCTCCGCCGTGCGGCGCGCGCTTTATCTGACCGCGCTGCGCCGCCGCCGCGCGCGGCTGGTGGCGGTCGGCCGCGCCGTGGCGGAGGCCAATGCGCAAGACGCGGGCGACCGGCCGTTCGCCGTTATCCCCAACGCCGTCTCCGCCAGCGCGATCTGGCGCGGCGGCGCGCGCGCGGCGGCGCGCGCCGAGATGGGCGCCGGGCCGGACGAGACGCTGCTGCTGGCGGTCGGCCTGCTGATCCCGCAAAAAGGCTACCGCGATCTGCTCGACGCCTTCGCGACGGCCGCGCCGCGCGCGCCGCAGGCGCGGCTGGCCATCGTCGGCGACGGGCGCGACAGCGAGCATGGCCGGATGCTGGCCGATCGCGCGGCTGCGCTGGGCCTGAGCGATCGGGTGCGCTTTCTCGGCCTGCGCCGCGACGTGCCCCGCCTGCTGCACGGCGCAGACCTGTTCGTCAGCGCCTCGCACTGGGAGGGGGCGCCGGTCTCGCTGCTCGAGGCGATGATCAACGGGCTGCCCTGCCTGATGACCGACGTCGGCGACAACCGTCTCGCGCTCGAGGGCGTGGGCTGCCCCGTGCCCGCCGCGCAGGATGTGGCGGGCTATGCGGCGGCGCTGGAGACCGCGCTGCGCGACCCCGCCGCGCGCGCCGCCTGGGGGGACGCGGCGCGCGCGCGGGTCGCGGCGCAGTTTGGCGTCGGCCCCTGGGTGGACCGCCTGCTCGGCCTCTATGCGCAGGACGTCCCGCGCCGCGGCTGGCGCGCGCCGGTTGAAGACGCGGCCGCCGGAGGCGCGGCTGTCGAAGGCGTGGACGCGCGCACGGCCAGGCGCGCCGCCGCGCATGTCGCCGCGCATGTCGCCGGGGTCAGCTGATGCGCGTCGTGATGCTGATCACCTCGTATCACCCCATCGTCGGCGGGGCGGAGAAGCAGCTCGCTCAGGTCGCCGCGCTGATGCGGGCGGAAGGGGTGGAGGTGCATATCGTCACCCGCATCCACCGCGGGCTGGCGGCGCGCGAGGATGTCGGCGGCGCGCCGGTCCACCGCGTCGGCGCGGCGGGCCTGCCCAAGCCGCTGGCGGCGGCGGCGTTTCTGGCCGGCGCCGTGCGCCGCGCCGTGGCGCTGAAGCCCGACGTGCTGCACTGCCACTCGCTGTGGTCGCCCGCCGTCGCCGGGGCGCTCGCCCGGCGGCTGACCGGGGCGCCGCTGGTCGCCAAGCCGATGCGCGGCGGCGAGGCGACCAAGATCGCCGGCACGCCGTTCGGACGAACCCGGCTGGCATGGCTGACGCGCGCCGTCGATCGCTTCGTCGTGATCAGCCGCGAGATCGACGACGAACTGGCCGGCTTCGGCGCGCCTGAGGCCAGGCGCGTCTTCATCCCCAATGGCGTGGATCTGTCGCGGTTCGAGCCGGCCGACCCGGCCGAGAAGGCGCGGCTGCGCGCCCGGCTCGACCTGCCGGCCGACGCGCCGGTGGTGGTCTTCGCCGGCCGGCTGACCGCGCAAAAGCGCCTGCCGCTGCTGCTCGACGCCTGGGCTGACGTGCGCGCCGCGGCGCCCAATGCGCTGCTGCTGGTGGCCGGGGCCGATCGCAGCGCCGGCGCCGACGACCCCGGCCGGATCGATCCGGCGCGGCTGTCGGCGCCGGGCGTGCGCGCGCTGGGCCATGTCGAGGACATGCCGGCGCTGCTGCGCGCTGCGGACGTCTTCGCGCTGCCGTCGGCGAGCGAGGGGCTGTCGAACGCGCTGCTCGAGGCCTGCGCCTGCGGTCTCGCGGTCGTGGCGAGCCGGGTCGGCGGCGCCACCGATTTCATCGAGACTGGGCGCAACGGCATGCTGGTCGATGTGGACGACCGCGCGGGGCTGTGCGACGCGTTGACGGCGCTGTGCCGCGACCGCGATCTGCGCGTCCGGCTGGGCGCCGCGGCCCGCGAGACCGTCGCCAGGACCTACGACGTTCGGGCGACCGCGACGTCGCTGCTTGCGTTATACCGGAGTTTACGTCTGGCGGCGTGACCCCGTCGCGCCGCCGCCAGTGAGGAGAGTTCGTCTTGGCAGCCTTCGCCTTTCCGCGCCGCCTGCGCGCCGCCACGGTCGCTTTCGCTCTTTTCGCAGGTCTCGCCGTCGCGGGCTTCGCCGGATTGGCGCGCGCCGATCCCTATCGCGTCGCGCCCGGCGACATGATCGCGCTGTCGATCTACGGCCAGCCCGACCTTTCTGGCCCGCAGCGGGTGCGCGAGGACGGTGCGCTGTCGCTGCATCTGATCGGCGTCGTGCCGGTGGCGGGTTTGACTCTGATCGAGATCGAGGCGGCTGTCGCCGACGCGGCGCAGCAGGCGTTCCAGGCCCCTGCCTCGGTGATCGCCGAGATGGCTGTGTGGCGCGACATTTTTGTGATCGGCGACGTAGGGCGCCCCGGCGCGCATCCGTTCTCGCCGGGGCTGACGGTGATCCAGGCGCTGGCGCTTGCGGGCGGCGAGCGGCGCGCCGAGCTGATCAGCGGCGACAACGCGCGCCGCAACACCACCGAACGGCGCAGTCTGCTGCAGGCGCAGGCGCGCATCCACCAGGCTGAGGCGACGATCGAAGCCATCGACGCCGAGCTGGCGAGGCTGTCGGCGGACGACGGGCTGCCCGCCGAGGCCCAGGCTGAGCCTGCGGCCGATCCATCTGCGGAAAACAGCCGCGCCGCGCTGCAGGAGACGCTGATCCGCTCCCGCCGCGAGGTTGTGGCCCGCGCTGTCGAGGGCGCGCGCCGCCAGAGCGCGCTTGCGCTGGAGGAGGCCGGCCTGTTCGGAGAGCGCCGCGAGATCGTGGCGCGTCAGCTCAAGGCGACCGAGGAGAACCTCGCCGATATTGACACCCTTGTCGCGCGCGGGCTGGCGCGGCGCGACCGCCAGCTCGCGCTGTCGGTGGACGCGGACGCTTACCGCGCCGACGCGCTGGAGATCGCCGCCTTCGAGGCGCGCGCGCGCCAGACAGCCTTGAACGCGGAGAGCACGGCGACGGTTGCGGTCAGCCGCTACCGCGAACAGCTGGTCAGCGACAGGCTGCGCGCGCTGCAGGATCTCGAGAGCGCCACCATCGAGTTCGCCACGAGCCGCGAATACCTCCAGCTCTACGGCGACGCCGCCGACGCGATCCCGACCCTCGACCCGCCCACGCAGCGTTTCGAGATCATGCGCGGCGCGGCGAAGCTGGAGGCCCTGCCGACGACGACGCTCCAGCCGGGCGATGTGCTCGTCGCCACCCTGGTGGCGGCGACCCCCTGAACCGGCGCGCGCCACCGGCCTGGGCGGACCGAATTTCACTTGACTGACGCGGCGCGCGGCAGTCTTACGTTCTGGGTTTTGCGTCGCCCGACTGGCGGCCGTCATGGAGTAGCGTGATGTCATCCCGGCAGATGGTCGACAAGAGCGTCGTCAATATTCTCTGGTCCTATCTGTCTTTCGTCTCTACCAAGGCGCTCAATCTGATCTCTATCATTATTGTCGCCCGCTATTTGTCGCCGGCGGAGTTTGGCGTGATGGCGTTCGGCCTGATCGTGATCGGATACTTTGAACATCTCCAAGGATTCGGCCTCGGCGCTTACCTGATCTCGACACGCGACGACATCGCCGAGGCGGCCGAGGCGGTGTTCGCCTTCGCGGTCAGCGTGTCGGCGCTGCTGTTCATGGTGATGTGGTTCGGGTCCGACACGCTGGCCGGGTGGCTGGACCAGCCTGAGCTTGGCGACATTCTGCGCTTTCTGTCCATCGCGCTGCTGATCGAGTCGGCCGCGTCGGTCCACAGCAGCCTGTTGCAGCGCGACCTGAAGTTTCGCCTGAAGATCTTCCCCGAGGTGGCGCGTGGCCTGGTCAAGGGTTTGCTGTCGATCACGCTGGCGATCATGGGCTACGGGGTATGGTCGCTGGCCTATGGCTATGTCGCGGGAACCGCCGCCTGGACGCTGGTGCTGCTGGTGATGCGCCCCTGGCGGCCGCGGCGCCTGCCGCGCCTGCCGGTGCTGCTCGGCGCGCTGCGCTATGGCGGCAACATCCTGATTGCGGACCTGTGCAACACGCTGCGCGCGTCGCTGGACTCGATCATGGTGGGCAAGATCCTCGGCCCTGCGGCGCTGGGTCTGTTCGCCGTGGCGCAGCGGATGCCCGCCCTCGCCCTGAAGACCTTCAGCGTCGAGGCGACCAAGGTCATCCATCCGGTCATGTCGCAGATGCAGGCCGACAAATCGATGCTGCAGACCTACTATTACGGCCTGGTCCGCTATCAGTGCCTGCTCATGCTGTCGGCCGGCGTGACCATTGCGCTGATGACCGAGCCGCTGATCACGCTGCTCTATACCCAGGAGTGGCGCGGCGTCATCGCGCCGATGCAGATCCTCTCCATCGCCTTCGCCTTCGCGACGATCAACATGCTGCCGGGCGCCGTCTACAAGGCGATCAACCGCAGCGATTATTTCCTGCTGACCTCGGCGATCTCGCTGCCGATCATCGCGGCCGTCATGTGGATTGCCGTGCCCTACGGGGTCGAAGCGGTCGCCTTCGGCCATCTCGTGCTGGTGTTCCTGAACTATGTGCCGAACTTCCTGATCCTGCGCCGCGTCATCGGCGTCGATGCGGCGCCGACGGTGCGTGCGACGCTGCCGGGCCTGGCCTGCGCCCTCGGCACGGCGGCGGGGGGCCTCGCCGCGCGGGTGCTTTCGCCGGACAACGCCTTTGCGATGCTGGCGCTGACCGTCGCCGGCGCAGGCGCCGCCTATCTGCTGATGCTGCGGCTGATGGCGCCGGAAGTATTCCGTGAGTTACGGCGCCTGCTCGACAAGGTCCGCCGTCGGCGTGATAAACGCAACGCCTTGCCGCAGGAACCTGCCGAATAACCCCGGCACATCGCATGCCGGTCCGACGGTAAATATGGTCAAGAAAGTCAGCATCATGATGCGCGCTCTTCCAATCGTATTCTTTGTTTTTTCTTTGAGCACGCTGGCTTTTTTTGCCGGCGTGACCGTTGTCGACCAGAAGGTGTTTCCTTATCCCCAGCTCCGCGACGGCGTGAAGACGATCCGCTTTGTGGCCGGCCAGTTGTTCGGCGCGCCCTATGTCGGCGCCTTCGACCAGCCGGACGCACAGCCGGGGCCGCTCGTTGGCCTCGCCGGGCGGCGCTTCCGGGCGCTGGCGCCCGAGCGGATGGGTGCGGAGCCGGTGGTGATCGTGGGTGGGCTGAACCAGTATCGCGACCAGTGCCCCGAGTTCGGCTGCCTCGCGGTGACCGTGGACCGGACCGGCGCGATCATTCGGGCGGCGCCTTTCCTGCCGGAGGCGATCCTTGCGGCGGACGCCACCCGCGGCGCCTTTGCGCGTGAGGGGCTGGCCGACCGGCCCGAGCTGATCATCCGCCCCATCGGCGCCGCACCCTATCCGGACGGCGATCTGTTGGTCACCTTCCAGTCGATCGGCGATGGCGGCGCCTTCCCGTTCTCGATGGGCGTCGGGCGCATCGCGCCGGATGGAACGCCGCGCTGGTTCCGCTTCGACTATAGTCACCACTGGGCGACCCTGCTGCCGGACGGGCGGGCGCTGGTTCCCTCGCTGGAGGTGGCCAGCGCCGAGGCGACCGTGGTTGACGGCGACCGGCGCGTGCGGCTGCGGTGCGAGTCGGGCCGTCCGCAGATCGACCATGTTGAGATCTTTTCCCCCGACGGCGCCATGCTGCGGCGCATCGACATCTTCGAGCAACTCGCGACCGGCCCGTGGAGCATGGCGCTGCAGCAGACCATCAACGGCTGTGATCCGCTGCACCTGAACTATGTCGATATCGTCGGCGCCGACGACGCGCCGGAGGCGGGGCTGGTCGCGGGCGATCTGGTGGTGTCGCTGCGCAACATCAGCGCGATCGCAGTTCTCGACGGTGAAAGCGGCGCGGTGAAGCGCGTCGTTCGCGGCGGTTTCGCGCAGCAGCACGCCGTGCATCACCTGGCGGGATCGAAGCTGCTGATGTTCGACAACTGGGGCGGCGACGCTGCGGGCCGACCGTCGCGGCTGCTCGAGATCGATCTCGCCACCGGGGGCGAGCGGCGGGTGTTTCCGCCCAAGGGCGGTTTCGAAGGCGAGACGCAGTTCTCCCGCGTCGCCAGCCATCTCGACATATCGCAGGATCGCCGACGCGTGGTCGTCGCCTTTTCCGAGATGGGGCGCATCTTCGAGGTGGACATTGCGACCGGCGAGGCGCTGATGACGTTCGACGGCCTGCACGATCTGTCCGGCGTCGCGCAGGCCTCGGATGCGCTGCGCGAGGGAGCCGCGCGAGGCCAGATATTCGGGGTATATTACGCGCCCTGAGGCTCGCCGGCCGCCTCAGTCCACCGCGTCCTTACGCGCCACGTCGCCGCCGAGATCGTCCAGCCAGCCGGTCTCGGCCAGGCGGCGACCGAACCAGACGACGCCGACGCCGCTGAGATGGTGCGAGTCGGAAAACATGAGCTGGCTGTTCTCGCTGAACAGCAGGCAGGATTCGGTCGCGGGATCGCAGAACAGCGCCAGCTTGTCGAGATAGTCCACGCCCGGCAGCCGCTCCGCCAGCGCGCGCGCATCCTCGTTGGCGACGTCGATCGAGCCACGGTGCAGGGTGCGCCAGGCGAATCCGTTGGCCTGCCGCGCATCCATGCCCTCGCGCAGGGCGACGAAGGCGGCCGAGGAGGCGTCCTTCATGTCGAGCAGCCCGACCAGCTTGACGCGCCGCCCCTGCCCGGCGAGCGTCTCGGCCAGCCGCAGCGCGCCGAGGTGCGGCGTCACGGTGCTGCGCCGACGCCAGAACGCGCTCAGCACCAGCACGTCCGCCTCGGCGAATTGCGCGCTGTCGCGCAGGCGCAGCGCTTCATCCAGACAGTCGCGGTTGGCGTCGCCCGTGTCGCGCGGACCCGAGACGTCGCCCCGCAGCACCCGTTCGAACTGCGGCATGCACAGATCGTCGAGCGACAGAAGCCGGAATTCGACGCCATCGAACAGCGCCGCGTTGTTCATAACCGCGCCATAGAAGTCATAGGCGACAGAGTCGCCCAGGATGAGCACGCGGCGCGTCCGAGGCTCGGCGCCGAACGGCGCTTTGGCGGCGGCCGAGAAGGGGCGCACCAACTCGACACGGCTGCGAATAAGCTGGTCCTTGGTGCGGAAACTCTCCCGCAGCGCCGGATCGACGCCGGCGAGCCGGATGCCGGTGATCTGGTCGCTGCGCAGGTGGCCGA